>JGI24021J15306_10002199_pt1 | contig 20637 bp, 17 predicted proteins | sample Ectturendosymbi1_FD_15306 | JGI IMG/M metagenome (IMG submission 15306)
CCCTGGTGTCCCAATCTGGTTAGGGACTGCGATTTAGGCTTGCAGTTCAACAGTAATGTTGACTTCAAAGATAATAAAACAAACTATAGACAAATTTTTTCAATTCGATCTTGATAAATCATAAAACTACCTATGAAAATGCACCTTTGCCCCCCCCTTTGAAAGGTCAGGGAGGCAATACCACCGCTCTCCGACGTCCCTGCTTGCCGCTATCAGCAGTCACAGCCTCGCTACATAACCTACCAAGATGTCTGCGTTCAAGAGTGACATGCGACAAAACGCCTAATATCGTAACTTGAAGTGAACATTTGTTTCCATGTTATTATTACACGATAAAGACCAAAAGTAAACAATCCGCTCGCAAGTTTGGCAACTTGCCTCTGCAGGCAGTAGCGTAGCCAGCCCAAAAGTTTGAGGGGGCCAAAAATTTGCTGGGGGAACAAAATGTTTCATTTTAGGCGAATAACACTATTTAGTTTGTGATACCGCCTCTCAAAGCACAAATATGTTCTAAAAATTTGGGGCGGCATGCCCCGCTGGCTACGGCTATGCCTACAGGCAAAGGAGCGGACATGAGTGAACTGCATGCTCAGCACTGCATGACACCAGAACAGTGAACCTGGCTCTTGCGCCGTGTGAGTGTCATACCGGCAGATAAACTGTTATTGCAAGAAATAAACCAATTAATCGGAATTGAGCTGCTGACGTCAAATTTTCTAGAAAGTTTTAGTTCTTAGTCCCAATTTCCAGAGAGGGGCAAATGCCCGTATTGACCCCGGGGCAGATCCAGCCCAAAAGGTTAGGGGGGCGATTTCGGTAATATTTGTTTGTCAAGTCTCATTACGGGTTCACTACTTCAAGAGAGACGAAGTATACTTTACAGCACTTCTGTGACAAAACAATGGATGACAAAATAACCTTGTATTGCGAATGCTGTTTGTCGAATTGTACAAAACCATGGTAAATAAGGTTAACTCGTAGGTTTTAGGGGGAGCGATCGCCTCTGCGCACGCCCATGACTTTGCCGTACCACGAGTTCAAACTGTTTGCTTGAGTTCAGTGTAAAAGCACACTTAAGGGCGTAACGAGGTTAGATGGCGCCCTGGTGGTCGAACCGCGCCCCCATGGTCGAAGTTTGGCGCCACCATGGTCGAACCTGAGTTCTTTCGAAAGCAAATTTACTGTATTGAAGAAAGTACTTGTGACATTGTTGGGACTTTTCGGCGCCCCCGCAGTGATTCAGCACCCCCATAGTGAATTGGCACCTGGGGAATTGTGCCCCTTTTGCCCCTCCTCGTTACGCCACTGAGCACACCCATAGCCATAATAGTCATTCTTTTCGCATTTACATGTTTAGCAACAATGTTGACCTCAAAACTAATAACAGCAATTATAGAAAACCATTCTGCATTTTAGATGTGCGGGAATAGCTGCAATAAATTTGCTTCAAACTATTCGTGATAAATCATGAAATTACTTATGATACTAGTATGTAAGGGCACCTGTGCTCCTGTTGCCCCCCCTTTCAAAGGACAGGAGGCAGTGGCCCCGTAATGCACCACCGTTCCGGCGTCCCTGATTATGACCGAATTGACTTAATTTTTTTCGGTCATTTAAAAAAAAATTCGGTCCATGACCGAAAAAATAAGCCGACTAACCAGGTATTGCGATCCTGCTTTTGTTGCTCAGCGCTTGTATTTATTTTATATTCTTGTCCGGTTATCATATTTTCAGTTTTTGCTTCGCTTTATTGTCTATAGTGTGTTTTCGCCTAGTGGCTTGGTTTGTGTTAAACTTACGTGGATAAATGTTGAAAGACAAACGTTTTTTATAGACAAATAAACTTTATTCGTAAAAAATATTATAAGAAGCTAGTAGGTACTGTTAATGCGAATCTTTTCACAATGCATATTGCTACTAGCACCAACAAGATTAAAATGAAATTGCACTTTCGTCACTAAGCATTGAAACTAGGTTGAAAACAGGGCACGATGCTGCCTGATGCATTCCCGAGCTTCTTCCAGAGACGCGTACTGATAATCCGCAACAAGAGAGTTACGAGCTGCTTTGTGCATTCGCTCGGACCGACCGACGAAATCACTGCAAAAATACGATGGTATCAGCTTTGAAATCAGCTCACGTGGCTATCGACTTGAAACATCATTTTGTGATTCTCGGTCTGCGGCATATGGTGGACTTTTAGATGACAACTAAAAACGGGTTGAACAAGTTTCAATGGCCAACTAATTGGGCGGATGGGAGTGCCTCCGGAACAGTTTGAGAGGCTAGACATCTTATGTGCACATGATATAATTTAGGTCGTATTACTAGTTTCGTGGGAATGCCATGGGATGGGACAGAAAAAAGTGTCCCAGGGACCAGCAGCCTGGATATAATCAAATACTTTTTTTGCACACTGTGCTTTTACGCTGCCAGAATATATAAAGCTAATTTTTTTCTGCGTTGCTACATCAACAAATATGTTTTTGTTCACTTAAATTGCTGAATGTTGTACTCAACGAAACATATTTCATCTTCGTACTCAACAATCTTCTGAACCTTCTAACATGTACTTGCAGTCTTTAATGTTAAACAGCACAGCTGCAGCGTTTTCTAGTGGGTTGAAGCCTGACTTCACTGGTCAGGATTTAAGCCCGCAGTCAAACATTTCTGTTGAAATCACCCTATACTGTCATTTAGCATCAGCTGTTTCAGTGGTAATTAGGGATGTGAATTATGAAACATTTAGAGGTTCTGGAATCTTTATTTGGAGTTCAGAATATCGAATCCTATTTCCGAATAACTTGTTAGCAGCAAAATGAGTTGATTGCGCAGAGGCTTAGAACGCCGATCACACAACCTGTTAATTAGCTCGTTACGTCACTATGCAGTGCCGCGAACTTGTTGAGTGTTTCTTTCTCTTACTCAGGAGCGCATAGTGCCACTGCAAATTTAGTGAAATTATTTGTTTTGCTAACTTCGCAATTTTTCACGTTTTTTTATCCAGATTTATTTCGATTCTAAATATTGGAAAAAACTCTAATTTTTGGATTCGAATACTGAAGGATTGTTGCTCAGCGCTTGGATTCGATATTCCATTATATGCATCCCTAGTGGTAATGTATGCAAAAATCAACTGTTTATGCAGCTACCCACGCGTAACATGTAGCTCATGGAAGTGGATAAGACAACAAATGAAGGAAGTCACATATTTTCCCAAAAGTGAGCCAAAAACACATTGCACACTGGTGAATCCCATGCAAAACACGTAATATATTCTCAAGCATTATTTCGAAGTTCGTATTCCAGCCAAGCCCTGAAATTTTCCAATCTAGCGACCTATCAACAAACTTTCCCAAATTCAATGACTTCCAACGATAACTTTTTTCGTGACGTTCAAATGACTGTATACACTCTGACTTTGCTGGTCTTGTCTCAGAAAATGTTGAAAGGCCCGGCGTTATTAAGAAAAAATAAATCAACATTTGTTCCACGACAGCAAGAAGCGCAGAACTTTCGCTAAGTTTATTCGCTCCTATCCCGAACATGACGGTTCTATTATTAGTTAGTTCGAGTTCGATTTTAAAAACGCAGAACCGAGTTACATGCAAAGTCCGCGGTATGTTTTGAAACGTTAAGTCTACAGCACTGACATATCCTCGTGATTATCCGGCGCACACACTGGTGTGCCGTATACCCGGTTGAAGGCACTGATTTAGACACATGTATAAATCGCTTATTATAGAGTGTAGACATCCTAAACTCTTTTGTTTAAACAGAACAAAACTTGACTTCAGACCAGGGTTGTTAAAAAACTAACACAACCCGTTTTATATATATTTTTAAAAATATTAACTTGAATACAGAAAGTATTTTCATGGCAATTGATGAAATACTACATTGTATGGTATACATACGTAAACAATAATCAAAGACGGAGTCTCAAAACTTTAAGTATAGTTAGCTTGAGGTTTCTTTTATTGAAATTGACGTATACTTACCGAATTTTCAACCGATTTTTTTATTTAGCGGTTATACGTTTGGATAGCTTTTGTTGTAGATAATTTACCACACCAAAAATCATGTTTTTCCTGATTTATACACACTAAAATGTTTTTATGGCATCTCAAACTAGGTTTAACATTGGAAAAAGGTGTGTGGATTGCTGACATCATGCCAAGACTGGCATATTGAACATTTGCAATAGTTGTTGTCTGATCTTTCCAACTAATCAAACGAGACTGCTGGGTGATGTAGCCATCATTTTTTGGCTTAAATGTAGAGGTGCACGATTCAAAGAAGTATCTTTCACAAAAAACCTTGTGTACTCCTGTATAGTTCACTGCACTCATTACTTATTTGTCCGTGACCGACCACAGCTAACAATCTGAGTAAGCGTAAAGGTTATACATGATTTCCATGACTAAACACAAAAATCGTCTTACTACTTAAAAAGACTAATAATATTAGTCTTTGGTCTAAATTGCTACACATTTAAGTAGCTGCTAAGATCAGGGTTCCTGCGCAATTTTTAATAAAATTCCCAGACTTTTTCAAGACCTTTTCCAGACTCTTGCCGGACTTTTTCAAGACTTGTCTTTTCCGAATGGCCTACCCAGGTTAAATACAGGCACTATAATCTTTACCACCATATAAATAAAGTTATATCAACCTTGAATAAAATATTATGAAAGTGTGAAAAGAACAAGTCTGGAAAATTATAGCTTTTCCATACTAACCAACAGGCCAAAAAAATCTTTCCAGACCGTAGGAACCCTGTAAGACTGTCTTTAACACTGCAAAGTGTGAATTTTGACACACAAGTACACAAAGACACGTTTTACAAGTCCTTTTCAATACGGAATAACATGTTTCTTTCTGGGAACTAGAGAATTACCTATTTTTTATTTTCAAATACTGGGCCTGGTAAATATGTCTAATGCAAAGCATTAGTCATAGCAAAGGGCTTGGTGGACTCTAACAGAAAATAATAATTAAAAAGTTGAGCAAAATCTGCCTTACGCACATCTATATTTGTCAAGGTTGGTCTCAGCGTAGAGGTCAAGAAGTATGAGAATCGTTTCTCCCATTACCTACAGACAGACTCAGAACGTACCGAGTAAACTGCAACTGCTGTTTTACGATGTCTTGGACAGCCAGAACAGCTGGAGAGTACGTTGTCATCGCTGATAAAACTTCACTTTTCAGGAGTTGCGAAGGATGAAATATGGGCATGTCTGAAGCTGCAATATCTGAAAAAAGCGAAAATCATTAGAGGTTGGCGGTACTTAAGCGTATCCTAACAAAGCCAGTATAACAACTATGGGTTTGACGCTGTCCATTTCATAAACATAATTTCGCCTGCGTGTTAGAAACGCGATGTTGTCAAGAAAAATCACGCAAGCAACAAAGTAGATCGTGTCGATTAGTGGGTTTTTCAAGACCACGATTGTATCGGGGTTGAAAGAGACAAAAACCAGCATCAGTGTGTTTGGTTCATCAAAGCAAAATACGCAACACACAAAGCACCGTAAGTTTTACAAAATCTTGCAACGAAACGGCACTCCCTTAGAAAACGAACAAATTTTCGAAGTTCGAAACTCAATAGGTGGATGCGTTTCACACATACAGCCCAGCAAGGTACTGCTCATGTATATCAACTTGACCATTACAGTTACACTACCTTTTGGCACTGATACGTCTTTTTTATTATCCTACAGCAATTCGCACTCGGCCATTAATAAGGCTTGTAAGTTAACACTGTCCGTGGTCTTTCAATAAAATCTAAGACTCTGAGTAGAAAGTGAAGAGTTCTAGGAAATATAACGACACAGAACAGCGTTCCCCAAAGTCCGGCCCGCGAGCTTTCCTAGAAATGTTTAGTATTTTAACAATCTCGTGTAAATGAATTATTGTATGATGTATTTACACAAAACGGCTAAAAAGTAAAAAGCTTTTGCTGTAATTGAGAATTTTATCCCGATAAGCTTTAAGCTACAAACCAAGCTTATCTCTTGGATCAAAAGATTAACTACAAACGTTTTGGAGTTTACTTGCATTTTGTGTAACAGAAATGATTTACTTAGGACCTAGGCCATACTTTTAATGTTACGCTTTGCGCACAACTCACACAAGCAAAAATAAACATTGAAAATTGTTACATTTTAGTTGCTTTTTACGTTGGGAGTTACTGCGCACCAACCCCCTAATATTGTACTTGAGCTTGGCGCCTAGACTGCTGTAGAATCTACGTTAGTGTGCATAAAAAAATTGTAAATTGTAGCAGGCGTTTCGCGTTTGAAGTATAAGCGTTATTTGGCAGTTTTTGGATGTTTTGACAGGAGTACTGCATGCTAATTTTGAGCAAGTTTGTTGGGTACCGGTATTTAATACCATGAACAGCAGTGATGTAGTCTCGATACTTGATCTCGAGGCCAGGTATGCACGGGGGTACAAGCGCCACCCCAAAAGCTTTGATTTGTCAAAAATCCGGGCAAAATCTCTGAAAATACTGAAAAAAATCCCGCAAAATTTGGGCACAGATGTTTCGACAACTTTCTTCTCATTGTGTGATGATGAGACTGACTGTCGAAATACGTCTGAATTTGACTTTTTTCTTCTCCATAATACACATGAAGACCTTTTTTGTGTGACTTCCACAATAACGTCCTAATCATTTTTGAGACACAAATTTTTCGGGTAAGTTTCAGTAAATTCGGACAAAAATCCTTCGCGCCTCCAAAAATTTGCCTGCCTCTACACCTAGTAGTCTCGAGACCTATTTTTGCGAGTCTCAGTCTGGAAGGATTCAGGTCTCGTCTCTGTCTCGAAGGATACATGCCGGCCTATAGTTAAGACCGGGCGCAAAATATCGTGTCTCAAACTATGTAAAATTTTGGATATTATTGTGACAGTTTTACCGATTTTGCGTATATCAATATAATCGATTGTTACCCCAACACTTGTGATTTTTGTTGTTTTTAAATCAAATTTAAGCGTTATCCATCTTTAAATCGCCAAGATCAGCAACGTTAAGTTCCAAAATTTTGCCACAAAAGGTCAAAATTATGAAATGTTACACATTTGGATCGGTCTCAAACCTACTGTCTTGAGAGTTTGACTACTGCAACAATATGGCTAAGTGAAACTTCTTTAATTCAACGTACTTTTTGTTTTTTTGTATCTGCAGGTGAGAAATAACACAAGCAAATATGAAAAATGCCAAAAATTCGCAAAAATTTCAACTTCGAAGTGATGATGACACTTTTTTGAAAATTTGCAGAAACATTTCGGCATAATCTGCAAATTTTCGAGTCTCGGACTTTTTGAAGAAGTCTCGGTCTCGAAGTTTAGGTCTCGACTACGTCTTTGCTGTGATTGGTGAGGTATACAGAGTTCTTCAAAAATCGTAGGAGCAATTAACGTATAGCAGCAGCAAGCGTGAAACCAAATATTACAACTATCATCAACAAAAGAAGCTGTTGCACATTGCCAGCATGTTACCAAACACAGAAAAAAAATGCAATGTACAAACGTGTCTAATGTTATGCGTGTGTTTTGTGTTTTGTTTTTTTCAATGCACAAAACAGTCCGGCCCGCCGGCACTGATGAGGTCGCGAATTTGGCCCAGCGTCCAGCAAGTTTGGGGACCACTGGCATAGAACATTGCACATGAAAAAAGTAAACAGCTTGGTCCTACATACCAAGGTAGGCCCACAACACATGCTGTTCAAAATCACGACTTGTCGCTAAGAAACGGTTGACGCGCGGTGAAATCTTATTTATTTTGCCTGTTTTGCTGACCGGCACAATGATCACTTCCAGCATGGAGAGTTAGACATGGTTGAAAAAATGTTTAACAGACCAGAATATGCATTTGGCAATCCCAGTGAGACAACAGCGTAAAGAAGTAATGTCATGCTGATGCCAACCTTGGCAATATTTTAGTAAACCACGCTTAGTGAGCAACCAACCTTCGAATCTGTTTTTGCGCTGCTCGGTGTAGGACGGATCGGTCTGTATTCCGATTTCAATGCGCGACAGCTGCTCAGGTTTGAAGGATTCGGTTCTGTCAGTTGCTTCCTCGGATTCGAAGGATTCGGTGTAGGATACATCTTCAACAGTTCTTTCCGATGAAACGCTACTAGCTGGCGAACTGGTATACGACGATTTCGTGAAACTGGCTGCAACAAGACCAGGATCGCCAAGTGCAAGAAAAATCTACAAGGAGAACTTAGGCACGGTTGCGTAGATGCAGCAACACGGTGAATTAACAACCGCAGCACGCACCACAAAAAGCAGTTTCGGAACAATCGTTCTGAAACCGAACAGATAGTGCTCAACTCATTTGTATTTTTTGTCTGTTAATTTCTGCACAAAAGGAATACTTTGAATCACTTGACAATATGGTGCATGTACCATGTTACTTCAAATGACCTACAGCACGCACCTGTCCGAACGTCTTGGGCAATACTTTCCTCTTGTACTGTGTGATCGCTGCTTGAATCGAAGTCAGTTGTGTATTCATCTAATTCCGGAACTTCTTCCAACGAAGCACGGACTGGTTCTTCATCACAAAATTTATGAAACAAAACATCGCAATTTAACTGGCATAATAAAATAAGTTTCAAATGTTTCAAGCACAACATGCATATATGCAGAGTTCTTTACCTACTTTAGGGCCGGAATAATTTGTGTGCGGTGTACTTTCCGTAGTAAGGTTGCTACGTACTCAGTGCTACCACGAAAGGTATTTTTTTCAAAAGAGTTATTGAATTGCAACGAGAAACGTGAGTAAGCAGCATGTCATTAGTATGATGGTTTTTATGAAGCCCCAAGAAAGTTTCGAACCAAAATGCAGAAACAATCATTCCACACAGCAATTACTTGGCGTCACTGCTCACGAAAATACGCACTACCAATAACCGTTTCTGCTTGCCTTAAGATACATGATCGTTAAAGAAATGTCGTAAACGCTTCAAAGCGGTATGTCTGCACGGAAGTTGTACCTTGAAAGCAGCACATGCGTCAGGCCTGCAGCAATGCTATCAAAGTGGATGCTGGTCAATAACATAGCACCGCGTAAATGCAACTCCACCCGGAGCCGTTCGGGAAATACCTTCCGGTGCCTTAAAGGATTTGAACGCTGCGGCTGGAATTTCATTCTTGGAGCGATGCGGACTCGGCAAAGAACTAGGCACTTGTCCAGCTTTCCCTGACTTCAATAGTTGATCCTTCGAAAGCTGTTCAGGAGAACTGTTTGATTTCGCTTCGTCCAGTTCATCGATAGAATGCACATTGAAAAGGTTTGGACCCGAATCAGAAGATGAGCTGTACGAAAATGAAAATTAACTTCCTATTAATGCGTCAATATCGCATCCCCATTCTTAACACGGCGGGAATGTACGCGGTCGATAACAGGAAGAACGAATGACTATTAATTACTATTATTAGTTTTGCTGTTACCTATTAATAGAAGGGGTTTTCGATAGAGATTTTACGGGTGATCAGGAGGGTTTGCCCAAACCCCATACGTTTTTTTCATATTTTATGTTTTCAATAATTTTCAAGCTTTTGCGCATGGGCATCGTGAGGGGGGTAGAGGGGGCCAAGCCCCTCCTGGAATTTGGAAATTTCAGCAAAAAAGGTTGTTTTAGTTTCGACTGGGAAAAACGATCTTTCAACACTTTTGGTGTCCCACCCTACAAAAATTTTGAAAAAATCCCCTAGTGCCCCCCTGGAAAAAATCCTTCCGACGCCCATGCTTTTGCGTTGTGGCAATATTTTAACAATTTTTGCAATATTTTCGTGTTTTTGAGATTTACCTTTTTATATTTCCGGATTGTTCAATATTTTTTCGAGTTTTTGATAATTTTCATATTTTTATGAATATTTTCAACATTTTCAATATTTTCGAGTTTACGCAGCTAATTGTGACTTCTAATGTTGTTTCGAATTTCTGTATCTTGTTGTGACTTCACTACGCAGCGAAAGGCGTGACCGGGCATGTTAGGTTTCCGATTAAGACCTTTTGTGCCATCAACATCGACTGTAATCTCGTCACAGATCGTAATGCCGCAACATTTTAGTGACACAAGGTCAAACCTATCTACTGCAGAAAATTGTGAGGAAGAAGTGTAGGAAGAAAAAGGTTTACGTCACAAAGCTTGCCCAACCGCATATCGGTCGTTGCTCGACACATCCAACCACGACAAACATGGGCGCAATTATTTTTTCGTGCTTCTGTAATCAAGAGAGTGAACCGTTTTCCTGTCTGCATCCGATTCACCCTCACCTAAGCGATGAAGATTACAAACGTTTGGTTCGAACTGAGATTTGAGGTCAGACAGGAACACGTCTAAAAATCACGCCTCTCAACAAACGACAGTTGTGCAGAAGCCAACATTCCGAAGTTGCTCAAAACTGCCTCAATCTGACAGCAGGTAACAACGTCACAAGCCGGTGCATGCTGCTGGACACTCACGTGGTTGCAATTTGCAAAGAACACACCATTTCTAGCATTCAAACATACAGCCCGTTGAAAGCAGTGTTCAAAACCGAACACGTGACCGATAGACCTAAAATCAAACAGCCAGATTACAGAGTGAGCGCGCTGAAAACGACCAACCGAAAATTAGTTGCTCGGAGCTTCATGTTTACAATGGCACGCAGAAATTTCACAGATTATACGCCGCATGGGAAGCGCTACACACCAATAGACCAGAATAGCAAGCGTTCGAATTTCTTGTCTGGGCTTGTCTCACCTGCCATCGGAACCTGTCAGTTGACGAGGCTCCTCTGCGACTTCCAACTCCTCAGCTGAGTGAAGATTAAGCAACTCAGAAGTGGATTTCTGTAACAAGATAAAACTTAAGTTCTAACTACGCAACTACACGGTAGCAGGGTTCCCACACATTTTCAAAAACCATTTTCCATACCATTTCAATACCTTTTCAATACTAAATGAAAAAATTTGTCATTTTTCCCAAATTTTATTCATGGAATACAATGCAAACAAGATTTGGCAAAACTGCCGTCAGCGGTGAAGAACAAAATTTATATAAACAAATGGCTGAATTTGGAATTTCTATTCTTTTTCAATACTTTGCGTAGATTTCGGCCAAATTCAATACTTCTTCAAGGTCTTGAAAGTTGAAAACCTATTTCGTAATTCAATACTTTCAATACCGCGTGGGAATCCTGCGATAGGAAAAATGAGACACATTTTTTTCGGGAAGCATAAAAGCATTGGAATTAATTTTCTCAAAACAACAGCTGCAACCCCGCACAAAGCACAAATTTTTCCGTAAACTGTTACACTGAGTTTTCAGTTAAAAAACTTGCAAAGGATTGTGATTCGCTTTACTCGCCGCCGAAGCAAGGACGTTTTTGAAGCTCTGTCGAACGATACAATGATCAAAATTTTTCCGACCGTCGCGATGAAAAAATGGCCACGAACAAACTCCGCGGTTCTTTCAATCACGAAATCGCGCCGCACAAATCAAAATCGGCACAATTCAAAAAGTCGACGAGCTGATCGAAACTCTCCACACTACACTTGGCAGAGTTTCATCACATAAAACCTCTGTTGGCTTGTTGTTTTTCATATTTTAGTGACGAATGCATGAAAATTAATACGTCAATAAACCTAAGACGCACAGCTTTTAATGCAAGATCACTGGTAAATGGACGGACTGAGACGGGTGGAGGAAATGTGCCTGACACTCAAAGGTTCTATACTTTATCTTAGCACCAGGGATCGTAAATGAGGTAAGAGCGAAAATCATAGTTTATGACGTTATGGGCAGCTGACGCAGCAACAAATGCCAGTTTGTAAAATACACAACACATCTATTTCTAGAAGATAAGATACTTTGTGAAGTAGTTTGCGCTCTGATGACCAACGTAATGGTATTGTTAACGTGAAAAACCTTCACCGTTTTGTATCCAAAGCCTTTGCAGGTCCCGTTATTAGTGTTCCCTCNTAGAAAATTTTACACTGAGCAAATGTTTGTTTCAGTGAGTGTGCATATTTTATGGCTGAGTTAGCAGAGTTCTAAATGAATTACAAACTTTGTGAAANTAAATCTTATCAAAATACGAACAAAGTACGCATTTTATTCGAATAGCTTCAAAAAGGGCTACGCGACATGCTCAGAAGCGTTGTGCTTCTACCCAAAAAATGTTAGTGATTTTTAGTTTTAAATTTGGAATGTTCAATGCGCGAGAATGAGATTTCACTGCGCATTTGCACACCTTAGAGGGAACATTGCCCGCTATTCAAGAAAAATTATGAAACTTTAATTCACGAACACCTAATCATGTTACAATAAAGGAAACACCTAATCATTCTTCATACTGGCTGTTTTCAAATAAAAGTGTTCAAAATTTTATCGCACAACATACACCAGCGTTGACCAGTTTCCTCAGAGCAATTAACACAATGCAGAAAAATATGGGAGTATGTGTAAATGAGCACCTTGTTCTAAAAATAACACAAGTGGTTATACACACTTTATGCTAAATGAATGCTGAAAATAACTGGACATAATTACGTTTCCTTTATTGTGACACTTAAACGTAGCTATGAGACAAATGGATTCTCAGTGTCGCCGCCAAACACAAATGAAACAGTGACATCTTGACCTTAAGCCAGCTGGGTCTTTTGAAACTGAATGCATGTTGAAATACCTCCCGCTCGCACAATGTATCTACGAAAATCCGACTATGGCGATATTTTTGATTGCATAAAAAGCTTTGACTCCACAACACCCTTGGTATATTTGTTGCAACACAAAACAAAGACAAGCCCTTTTCTGATAAATCGGCAAGTTGTTGTTTCATTGCAGACGCATTGACGTCGCGTTTGTTTCAAGTTTTTCACAAACATTTTCTGAGAATCTTTACTGTCAATGCCAGTCTCACACCTCCATTATTTGACGTCACTTTTCGGACGCTGTGCAGACAGCAAACGTCACAAAAGGTCATGACCTGCCATGCTATTTTCGTTGTCGCCGTCGAGAGAGAATGCTTGCAACCGAGAACACGCAAGGGCAAATCTTAACCAATTACTCCCCATGCGTACGTACACCCGAGCACGGCGTTTATGAACGCGCATGTAGGGTCGCGAATTTCATGTGCGCAGAGTCTGCTGCCGATACCTCACATGCATACGTTTCACCCTTCATGAAGTCATTTCGATGGCGAGGCAAAGGACCAAGGCCACCGGATCTCTCATCTACCTCACTTACTGCAGCACTACATGCACATGCACCGAGCAAACACGCCGCACGTCTCTGCTGCAACGTTGCGATCGAATGCAATCGACTTTTGCTCACAATGGCCGCCCGAACAGAGGATCGAGAATCATACTTCCGGGTAGTTTATGCAGCGCTCTTCCGGCGAGTAGTTTATAATTTGCAATGATATAATGACCAACTACTTTCAAGATGACCAGTAGTGATTAAGTTGGGCTTTAAATTAGAGATAGACCGATATATCGGCCTGGCCAATATTTGGGTTTTACCGATATATCGGTATCGGCCAAAACGGCCGATATTATCGGCCTCAGTAGATGTTGACAAAACGCTGCTATATTCCTCACGCATGCAGACAACTTGTGCAAGGAAGCACAACGAACTAATTCAAGACAGTTATCTTGCAGCAACGCTAGCAGGTGCGTTTTCACCAGCGTTGCCATATTGGCGAATTTATGGCCAGATTCAGGAAACCTGGCGAATTTTGAAAGCGCTTGCCTACAAATATTTGGTTTGGTGATTTGGCGAATTTCTGGCGATTTTTTTGAAAGCATTTGGCTTCAAATATTTTGGTTTGGCGAAATGTACGAGCTGTATATTTGCACGTATTTGCTTACATATTCATATGTAGATTAGATTCACTATTAGCTGGCTGATGGTTTGAAAATTCATGACATCAAATGAAAGTAGAAGCATAGCATTGAACACTTCTTATCATATATGCATGCAAAATGTTGAAACTGATTATTTAGAAATATTTGCAAAATGTGGAAAACCTATACGCTTTCTACGCAAAATTCACAGCGAAAGATGAAAGAACTTTAGACTGATTTCCAGTGAAAAAATTAATGTTTTGGCAAAGATGCAACAATTTCAAGAAGTTTGGCGAATTTTTGTTGAGTTTGGCTATATTTTGAAGAGAATTTGCCGACAGTTTTTTATTTCCATCTGGCAACTCTGGTTTTCATAAACAAACAGACAAGATGAAGCATGGAGCACGCGTCGGCCGTCGCAGCCAAAACAAAAGCATCACTATTATCAGATTAATTAAATATCATAGCAATATATTGAAATTGCTACAATTTCAAAGATTTTAGCTCATAAATCCTGATTTTTGAAGTTTTTTAAAAAAAGGTAAGGCATAAAATACAAAGTTTTGACAATGAAGCAGAAAACAAGATTCAAAAATTTTGGAAATATCGGTTATCGGTGCATGAATGGCCGATATATCGGTATCGGCCCCCAAAAATCCATATCAGTCGATCCCTATTTTAAATAGCAGGCCTCCCTTGGTGGTCAATGTCACTTGAGTTACTGTTACTGAACTAAACCAAAAAAGCAAGAGGTCTTTTTTACCAGGTCTTCATCTTCGTACGGAGATAGGTCATCGAACGATTTCAAGTTCATTAAGTTCTTCGACGGAAGGACGTCATCCAAACTACTACTGTCATTGTCACTATGTTGACTTGGCAAGAATTCATCTAGAGTTGTCTCGTGGCGGCTGGGTGGGTCTTGCACAAGGTTTGAGGCAAACGACTGATCAAACAAAAAGGGGCAAGATCAGAATGGGTCAAGGGATAAAGCACTCGCGCTACATACAACAGTATGCTAGCAAAAGCGCACCCACATTTGAGGTAAATAGTACAGGGATCCCACGCATTTTTAAATATCATTTTCCATACTTTTTCAATACCTTTTCAACACTAAATTTAAGAAGTTCAATACCAGTACTTGTCTTCATTTTTCGAAATTCCTAGTCATGAAACTCAATTTCACACATTGCATTACACTGCATAAATAATGAAGTGCTTTGCCTTCAGTAAAAATCTGCTCAGATACTTGAGACTTCTTTTCCATTTAGAATTTCCATACTTTTTCAATACCTAATGTACATTTTGGCAAAATTCAATAGTTTTTCAAGGTCTTGAAAACCAATTTTGAAATTCAATACTTTCAATACCGCGTGGAAACCCTGATAGTACAAAAATACCACTTAAAAGTGGTTCGACCGACAAGCACTAAGACCACAAAGTTGGCAACCTTCCGTTTGTTCAAAGCGCTGCTTAACCACGAGCAACTACAGCAAATAAGGGCTACAGAACTGGCTCGCTAGTCCCTACCAGGCCGTAAGTGCGTGCTCTTGATCGATGCAAGCAAGTGCATCAATGCGCAAGAAACACTTGGCAATCTTAACTAGAAACAGTAGTAGCGTAGGTCACCAAATATAAACGTTAATCCCGCGTAGGTAAGCGGGATCAATGCAAATTCCCCAGAAAAATTCTAATACCACAGTCTTCTTTGAATGATGCGCTTTTGCGAGAGGCTGCGAGGTAGGTGCTTGTGGCTTGTTCAACTTGGACTTGTCTTCAGTCACCTACACACAAACAAAAAGCAGCACTATAGCAATTTAAAGTCCAAATCAGATGAGGCTTTGTACCACAAAGGCACAGAACGATGGCTACGATTACTCTTACTTTACCCAAGTTGTGGAGCAAGAGATTTGTTACTCTTTTGATCGAGTTGTAACTATAGTGGTGGGTCGATATCACCGTTTGAACCGAAATAGACATTTTTTAAATACCGACACTACAACGCAGCACAGCAGCGTTGAAGTCTGTATCAATAATAAGTCTAGCAAGCTCATTTATGTGTTGAGACCGATGTTCTGCAGCACTTCAAGCTTTTCTTCTGGTGTTGACGTCTATTTCGTTTATTCGCCGACGTTTCGCCCACCTATTCAGGCAGGCTTCCTCAAGGCAATGTTTTTAACAACCTTGCAAGCAATTTATCACTAACGCAAAACATTCTACACGTATTTGAATAAGAGCTGATGATGCCTACCTAGTAGGCGAAATNTACTCTGACAAGATCATGATGATGTCTGATTATAGCTGTGAAAGGATTCCTTTCAGCAAACAGTAACAGAAAACAATGGGCAATATGACGTACAACGACAAGAATTCAACACTTAATGGAAATGAGTGGCGGTTGACTAAAACTTAATGGGGAAACAATAGGTGGCAGATTAGGACGTATACAGTAAACCCTTAAGTAAAAGTTAAGCGGCGCAAAATTCTTGAAAATGCGCAGCGTCCAAATCACGAAAGGACAACATAAAACGAAAGAAATGTAGTGTAAAATGCGCGATAATTAGAAAATCATTACAAAGAAACAAAAGCTGTGCAGAGCTTGGCCTAAATAAACGATAAACTTCACTCTTGTTTTATGATATTATAGTATGCAGCCGGGAAATTTGTGCTTTCATTGTTAATAGTGTTCGCTTTTAAATTAATGTACGATTCTAGAAAATTACGTTCATGATAATTGCATACGTGATGTAGTGCATGGGCACATTCCTAATTGAGACCATGACCACTTTCGACTGCGTGTTTTGTTAAGGCGTTATTTTTTTGAATTTTAATAAGGTTTACAGGTAAAGTGTTTTTGCGGTGTTTCTTTATTTGAGTGACTAGGCTTCGTTGTGTTTCTCCGATGTATTTTTGTTCACATTCACCGCATGGTATTCCATAGACTGTAACTCGGCATTTGCTGGTAGGTACCGTATCTTTTCTTAATGTAGGATTGCGTTTAGTTTAATTATCGGTTTAAAAACTGGCCGTAAATGGCGTTTTTCCAGAGTGCGTTTTAACTTTTCCCAGAGGCTAGTTTTGCATGGTAAAATAACTTTATGCAAAGACAGGTTGACCGTTTTTCTTTTATGTTATCCACTGATTGTTTACACACGGACGGTTTGTTAATGCGGATAGAGTCTCTAATATTGTGATAATAGTAAGAAATACTTTACACTCGGCAGGTTAAATTCTCTGATAAATAAAAACTCAGGGCAATTTGATTTTTCCGAAGTTACGAGAAAAGAGCACTCATGCAATACTAACGCGTGTTAAAATTTTCGAAACATTAAGAATGCTAGACACACTCAATTGTGTTTCTAAGCAACGTTGACAATGAAATTTTATGTAAATATTAAGCCACCTCAAAATATCAATGACACTGCAGCTAAGTTACAGTGGTGCGCCTACTTGTAGCAGCAGTACGCGGGAAATTTGTCGCAGTTGTGTTCAAGTCATTCGACCTCAAAAGTACATACATACCGGGGCAGGAAGCACGAACTTCACATCGTCACCATCCGAAGAAGAACTGTCCAAAAAGGAATACTGAGCAGCTGGTTTTTGCACTTTGTTTCTTTCTTCCCTGCATAGATGCACGCATTCATAGGAGTACAAATTTAGTTTGATGTGATGAAAAATAAAACAGCATGTTCATTGACAACGGTACACCTGCATGTTAACAAGCCGCACAGACGCCGAGTTAAAGACGCACGCATTGAGCTTCTTGATTACAGTTACTTACAGAGAAGATTCAACTTGGCATACAGAAAACTGCTCGTCAATTCTGTGCAAATCCCCATTGATAAAACACCAGAAAATGTGTTTTACGAATGAGGGCTTCCCTAGAATCTAGACAGGCGCAGCGTGTGATAAAGAAAACCGTTTCGCGTTCGTAGGTAGAGAAATTTGCGCCTCGCATGTTTGAAAGCAATTGTTAGGAAATATTTTTACACGTTTGTTGGAAACAAAAGAGATGTACAAATTAACGTTACGAAACATTGCACGCTGGTGCTGAGGGCAAGTAAAAGGCATCGGTTGGGTCGGGTACATGCAGTACCTGATAAAATGTCTCGGAGGACAAAAACGACGAAGCTGAACTAGAAAGATGATAGATGGGCTATTGTATCTGTATATATGTGAAACTCTGCTCCTGAAAGACCGTAGAATAACACTATCTCAAACCCAAGTAATTATTCTCCGAAATGGTGACGCATTCGAACTCCTCAGCAAATTTTTTCAACAGGGAAACGATTTCACGTAAAGTAACGCATACTCGGTCCTGAAAACGGCAATCAAACCCTAGATAGACTAAAATGAAAGAATTCAAGACACAAGCTACAACGAGTAACAACTGGAATATAGGCCGTTCTCATAAAACTGGTTTCCCTAAAGCTGAGAAACTATCTGACGCCGATTACGGAGCAACGAAAACTGTCAGCAACGCGGCGGTGACTCAGACACAATGGATTCAAAATGGGAAGACTGCGCGCCCCAAAATTAGACAGGAAAGATGACCCACAGGATTGGGCAACAATATTTCCCCACCTGCTCACTCTGTCAAAGAAACAAAAAGCTGAAATACGAAGGCAATGATTACTTACAAAAGACCTAACATAACTGGACTTTGGACAAAACCTAATTAATTGCAAGCACCTTACTTTAAATAAAACAAAAGAACAAACCGAACGTTCGTCAGGCACTGTGAAGCGCTCTGCACTTGTGGTTGCCATGGAGAAAACAAATTCATGGCCCCAACTGTTCCGCAGACCCAGGCAAAAAATGAAATTTTCCTGAAACCAAACCTGATATGTGCAAGCTATAATACATAGTCTGTGTCAGTGTGGTCCAACTACAGACCCGCCGACAGAATTTTAAGGCCCGTGAGCTTTCTTAGTTATGATTTAATATTGTGTGTATGTTACAGTGTTTTGACACGATTAATGGCTTAACAAAATAAACGCACAATTAAAATTCAAAAATGATTCTCTCTCGTGTAAAATACTGTAATTCTACTGCCCTTTTTTGTCGATTATCTTCAGGTTTAGGAGTTCCCACCGAATAAAGTGGGAGGCCGTGGTGGACAAGGGTGCAAGAGACCTTTGCAGTCAGCGTATCGTCCTTGTGCGGAGAGCTCCCGGAATGCGCTGCGGATGCAAAGGTGGAGTGTCCGCTGCAGCTTCATCTGCTGATCGGGTATACGGACGGAAATGACTCAGTGTGACGAATAATGGCAAAAAATCGATGAAATCCGACCTGAAACGCTCAAAACCTTGAACAAACAAGTTCTTTGGCTGCCTCGTGTGTGTCAAGTGGCATAGCGTTCTGCAAGGGCACCGAAAATTGGCAAACAGGGGTGATCATTCCCATACAAAAAGAAACATGAGAGAATGCACTAACCACAGGGACACCTCTCTGTTTAACCTCTGTGGAAAAACGTATGCCAACTGCCTGTAAGCAAGACGCTACGAACGAATTGAACCAAAGATGGAAGATACCCAGTGCAGTTTTCGTCCTGGACGTAGTACTACAGATAAAATTTTCGAGAAATGTTGGGAGTATGCCAAACATGTCTACGCTTATATTGTTGACCTCGACAAAGCATAAACTGGTTCCATCCGGCTTTGGGTTGTGTTGCGTGAGTACGGCGTTGCAGACCGCCTGTTACTGGTCAAGTCGTTGTATTCTTGCTCAGAAGTTATGTCCACGTTGGCCGAGATAAATCACAATCGTTCACCGTGGGTGTGACTTCAAGGATATGTGCGCTCTTCTTCATAGTCTGTGTCAGTCTGGTCCAACTACAGACACGCGGACAGACTTTTAAGGCCCGTGAGCTTTCTTAGTACTGATTTAATATTGTGTGTATGTCACAGTAGGTAATTCTAATTAGAATAAACATAACATCTTTCAATAAAAATGTACAACATTAACGGCGTGTAACTACACTGTAGAGAGCTTCTGGAAATTAATCAGCAAAGATAGATTTTCCAAACTAAAAGACTTCGCACTAAAAATGCACTCGATGTTTGGAAACACATACGTGTGTGAGAGAAGGTACAGTTTCTGCGATGAAGCACGTAAAATCTGAAAACAGAAATCGAATGGTAGACGAAACACTGGACGATAGTCTCCGACTTGATACCACTAACACTGGTATTGAAAAATGAACGATAGTGTCAGAGAAGGCATCTCACTGATAGAGATTTGTAATAAATTGCCATTGTAGTACAGTAATTTCAATGACACACTCACTTATCTTCCCTTTTTTAGTTTCATACATCAATTTGTTGGAAATGGCCCGCGAGTTGTCATGTTTGTGTAAAATGGCCCGTAGGTCAAAACTGTTTGGACCACGCTGGTCTACGTTTGCTTTTTGCGGACGATTTCGTATTGCCTGCGTTCTTTGAACACGGTCTTCAACATTGACCTGGTCGGTTTTCACCTGTGTGCAATCAAGCGGGAATGAAAATTAGCAAAAAAAACCACAGATTTATGTTTCTCCGGAAATGCAAGCCAGTGTACACTGCACGTAAGCGACAACACACTGCAGAAGGTGGAGAAGTTCAAGTACCTTGGGGTAGTATTCACGAGTGACGGAACACGGAACAAGGATATAGATACATGGATTGGTGAAGCAAATCTACTTCTGCGTGAGCTTCATCGCTCTATGGCAGGGGTCTCCAAACTACGGCCCGCGGGCCAAATGCGGCCCGCGACGCCATTTCATCCGGCCCGCGAAGACGTTTTGACAATAA
>JGI24021J15306_10002201_pt1 | contig 20636 bp, 12 predicted proteins | sample Ectturendosymbi1_FD_15306 | JGI IMG/M metagenome (IMG submission 15306)
AAAAATTTAGGAAAAGCCCGTTGTCCCCCCCCCCTGGAAATAATCCTTCGGATGCCCATGCTAGTCTTTAAAGTTATTTGTCAAAAAGATTTTAAGACAAAATTTTTTTAACAAATATCATCAACAACAATGACTTCTTTAAGCGTGATGAGGAAAGCTACATGACATGCAATATTCAAGTTGCGAAGTGGGGTTTCTACGACTTCACTTGTGTCGCTGGTTCAGGGGAAAATTTAACCGGTTTTAAAAACTCGTATGAGGCGATATTGCCCACTGTGAAACCAATATACTAAAGCAACAAACTGTGAGAAAAATTGGCCCTGGCAAATGTTCACTTGGCATAGCTTACTTCACCCAGCTAGGGCCACCGCACATAGTTGACTGAAGTGACGTACACACGTGGCTTTGTCTATCACTGGGAGAAGGGTTTTTGATATTTTCGGACACATGTTGTTGCATGCATTCTATGGCTCGATTTTATTTCAGGCTGAACCTACGTTTTAGAATTTTTTGCGATGCATTTGTTCAGCACCTTAGTTTATCGAAGCGGGTATTTCCCGACGTCTTTATTTGTCGCTTGTCGTTGGCAATCCTAAAAATCTAAATGTCTTGGTATTGTTGCCAAGAAAAGTTTTTTTGCACCGGAGAATAAGTGTTTGCTTATCCGATTTCGTAATCAGTACACGGATGGTGCACATGACAAACTAAATGTAATCCACTTTCGAACGTCCTCCATCATGCATAGCTCTAATTCTGCACATAGCAAACCAGAGCGAATTGCTTTATAGCCAGAAAGCAGTTAATCTTAGTCGACATCTTCTGCAACCCCCGGCACGTACTACATGTTTGAATAGGTGGGGCCGACGAAAACCTTCGCAGCATCAAAGATCCGTCTTTGCGCTGCCTCAGCAGTGCGGCCAATAAAGATAACCGCTGCGCGTTTGTTCGTGCTGCATTAATGGTTTGCGATGATAGCCGATAATGTTCCTGCAAATGTGAACGTTGCGCTTCCTCTGCGATTTCTGTCCTCACACTAAATTTTGCGCTACGTAAATGAACGCCACACAGTTAAGATTCACTCGTTCCTCGAACAACAATGGAGACGTTCAGTTTTCCGTTTGATCTTAACGACACAAGGGATGGTGGTGCCGCGCGGAAAAGACGAAAGGTCTCTTGTACGGCAAGCCGCTATGCGTAGCTATGCAACGTTTGTACTGTATTTGCTGCTGGTCGGCCGTGGTCGACCAACACCTGCTGGCAGAGGTTCACCAACCGCTGTTCTTTTTCAAACTCCCGTAGAGTGTAAAGGCTAATACGACTTGATTGAAAATATGTAACGAGACCGCCCGCTCACAGTTCTTTTCTCGAAAGTTCACGCAGCAATGAACTATGTCGTTTCAAAAGAAAAGATATGGAACGTTGCACTTAAAAACCTAGCTCGTGCGTTGTTGGACAAATGTCCGACGAGCGTGAAGTGCGCGCACTTTTTGATCTCTCCACAGCACACCATCTCCATGACGGATCAATGCTCGTTCTGACAAGATTTGTGGCGTGCACTTTAGGCGAACTTTTTCCTGATATATAGATAGGTCTGATGGCCGGGAAACACTGCATTTTGCGTCCTTGAAGCTTAAATAGCGGCTCGGGTGGTGGCAAACCGTCTTACGGAAATTTGTTTAAATCAAGGACCTCTGCATTCTTTACAATCTGCTTCTGAATAACCATTAGAGATTATTTAGTTCAGGTGCTCTCGTCCAGAGGCATGATTTCGCGAACCAGGCTCGCCTTTTTTAACGCCACTTGACTGCGCGAAGCTTGGAGTTTCTTGTGGCGGGAAATTTTGGAAGAGTAGTCTCAGCAAAACTGAAAATTGTGGGAACGTTTGACTGGCAGTGGAAATTTTGTTTCTTAACTGCTGGTGAGCGTCTGGATCGACGTAAAGGCCTGTGGATTTTTTGGTAGAATATATCGATTTACGCTCCAACTCCATTCAAGAAGTTCAAGAGTTCAAACAGTGTCGTCAAAGGATTGTTAACATCGTGTTCGGAAACATTAGCCCACGTTAAAAAACGAGCCGGTTTCGTCGATTCTGCTGTCGCCAGATCTTTCACTTGCATTTCGATTCCCTGATGGAGAAGAGATTGCTTACTGCGATCGCTTATTTTCTTATTTTGACAAAAAAAAAAGAAAAAACAAAACAAAATGACATGTGGGCTGAGATTTGAAAACAACATGACAGCGTCGGTGTGTGCTTGCGTTTTGCTACGCTTTGATTAACTCCAGTTATGTAGTTGACCTTAACAAAACACAAAACATCCGCGAATTTTTAGTGTGGGCAAAACGAGTTGACAAATATCTCCCGCTCAAAATCAAGGTTAATACAAGGTTGGTTGGTTTGGGTGTCGAAGCGAGCAAGTTCGTTTCGTCGTCGACGCAACAACAACCTGTTACAGTTATTCGGTAAAAATGTAGTTTGACAGGTCCAGTTATATTGATGGCCATCACGTCTGTCGGTCTTATTTTATTCTACATGAACGGCATCCTGTGTAGCTTTTTTCAGACAGTTTGCAGTTAAATGTTGCCGGTGCAATTGTAATTGCCTCACTGTTTGCTTCTTACAGGTTGTGTTATTTGTTCTGAAGGCTGAACCGCGAACAAACTCGTGTGCCACACTATCTTCACCGCTGTACTAGACAACAGAGCAATCAACCAAAGTATATCTTTGCTACACGAAGTAAGAGATAAAAAAGCTGGCAGCAATTGCATGTATTGCGTACAGGCCCTTACCGAAACCTCCTACAAAGGCTTGTTGCAAGGAAGACAAAGTCTTTCGAAGCATAGCTGCAAGGGAGCGCAAGCATTTGGGAAATAATTTGCTAATTTTCGTCCTATTTTCTAGCGAGTTTGCCCAAATCTTAAAATTCTGAGAAGGGTTTTGAGCACTTTAGAAAGCTTCAGAAAACGTTTCAATTTATAAATTCGTTAAACAGCAAAATAGTAACGGCGAAGAATGAGCGCCAAACTTTATCCATGGGTGGTGTTCTCGAGACGGATTCGAGCAATGTAAGCCTTTGCATTCACTATCGGAAGGAAAGATATCAGGTTCAAAGAATTTGGTATTATACGCCGGGCACTGTTCGGTATGTGTACGTCGTAGTACCAAGAAATACCGATATCAATTTCTTTGAGTTTTACAATCCCCACCTCTGAAACGTAAAACTAACACGCTGGTAACTGTTGACTAAGTCCACAAACATTCAGAAGAAACGCAATGTGCGTGAGAACATCTAATAAACGCAGTCAGGCGAAAATGTGGAATGTAACGTCCAAGACACGCAGTTTACGATTGTATTTCTTCGTCACCAAGCGACGAAATAATTACAGCCTGCTAACGAGCACACAACGGGAACGATACAATCTGGTGGAATGAACCAGTGCTGCCACAGGCTTCTCGGCCAGTGTTGCCTGTCTGTTATGAAGAAAAAACCCAGAGTTTACCTTGAGAAAACCCCAGAAAATAATAGAAAAACCCCAGACATACAAAATGTTTAAAAAAAGTCAAAACCAAACTTCAAAAGCACGCTACCAGTACTTCATACTTCCACATAAAAATTAAGGTAATATGCATTTTTACATCATATTTTTAACAAGTTCAAGTCTATTTTTAAACATACTGACAATCGCAATTTACAAGTATGCTAGCAGCAAATCAAATGTATGAAGTAACATAAAAACAGCTAGTTAGATCTTTTCTAAGAAAACGTTTGATGTTTTCTTTTACTTTCACTTAAATGCACAAATTACACATGTACATGATAAAATTGAAGGTCTTACAGTTTTCTTTTCACCCTAACCATTGCATTAATTGCAATATTTGACTACAAATATAACATTCAAAATTTTACATTCATACCACAATCAATGCGCCCGTAAAACAATGGAGATCTCAACCACATCATCTTCAAAACCAAAACAGGGTTCCAAAATCATGCACAAGCAGCCCTTGACATATCAGAGATAGAATGCTGACCTATGCCTAGTTAGTGCTTAATCTGTAAACCATTATATTTCAAACAATGTGGTTAAGCCTAGCCCTACTACTCATCTGTACTGGCTACTGATGACTCTGCACATATTACGCCTCTGGAAGAAACTACTGTAGGCCTATTCTTTAATCGAATAGAAAATACAGTAATACAACTTACATTTCTAAAATTTGACCAGAGTCAAAAAACCCTAGAACCCCAGATAAAACAGAAAAACCCCAGATCTAGTGAAAAAAAACAAGCAGTGGCAACACTGTTCTCGGCAAAAATCGCTAGATTCACAAAAAAATTCACTTGATCTGAAAAAAATCACTAGATTTAAAATTTTTGCGTCGAAATTAGCAGTTTTGCTTGAAATGATGTATTTATTTACTTTATTGCCCAAAAGCCTTTACATCATTTGCATGTTTGCTAAAATAGATCATGTTGAAGCCTGGAAAAGCTCATCATACTAACAATAATCTTCAAGCTTTTCTCAAGAGCTGAAAATGACACCACTCGCGAGTATTTAGAGGAATCAACCTAACAGGTAATTATTTCCTCTGCAGTGTTCCTGCTAAGAGATGAAGCCACTGTCATAGCCAATATTGTAGCAATGAACACCAAACTGCACGGAGGTGCAAACAATGAGAAACTCAAATTAGAAACACTTGTTTGTTCTGTTGGTGCAAATCTTCAAGCAATAATTTCACATAATCAATTGTTTGCGGATAAAAAACGCTGAAAATCTTTGAAAAAGGGCTGAAAAGTTGAAAAGTTAGAAAAAAGACAATCGATTTTCTTCAAATTCATATTTGAAAAAAATCACTAGATTGCAGTGAAAAATCACTAGATCACTAGATGANCCTAAAAACCACTAGATCTAGTGANAAATCACTAGNCGTGGCACCAGTGGAATGAACAAAGCGATCGAAATTTCGAAACGACTGGCCCGCGCTCTTGGTTGAGCTCAGCAGTAAAAGACATTGTTTCGTATAGTTACATTTCTTCTAGACGCCTCGCTTTCGTTGTGACGCAACAATGCAAAGTTTTCAGACAGCATCGAAGCGTTGCATTATATTCTTGGAACTGCGACCATGTACACGGATAAGGCCAAGCGGCGTGGTGTTCTCCGAACACATATCGGGCTTGTTCCCGACGCCCAACAAATTTAATCAGAGAGAGGTCCAATGCTTTTCATGGTAGGAACGAAAAAATACGCATATTCTTCAGCTTTTTCCACGTGTAGCCAATCGGCCTCAACAGGGTAAATGTACTCGTATCTACGTACCCTGGAACACTTGCGAATAGGACGTAAAATGTTGCTTAAAACATTTCAAAAACTGGTTTGTTATTTGAGTACATACTTACAATTGTCGTAGCATCAAATAAGTAAGCAGTTGTTTGTATGACTGAAGCTCCTGTGTTGTTTGCTGAAAACAGATGATAAGGAAAATTGCAAAAATACAGGTGCTGCCTTTCTTCACCCGAAATAATGTCTCCCATAGCTTCGATGGAAAATTTTGTTGTAGCGTTGTTGATATATGAGGGTTCGTGAAATGGGATAAAAGGTGGCTGTAAAGTTTTGAACATTCAACTCGTGTTGCCAGTTGCTCAAACTAAAGGAAACCTCGTCGAAACTGTAGAAGTTGCATTTGTCATTCAATGTTTGCAGTTCACTCTGTCTCTGTCGTCATAATAGATGTATCAAAAAGAAATACCGGTCAGTGTGATTGATGCCTACGCCTTGGAACATTGACTTGTGTCAATGTTTCTTATGGTCTCTGACGTAGATGTGCACGCAGGTAACTACTGACAAATCAATAACAATCGGTCGCTATTCGTCATCTGCAAGCAAATATGTCTACAGCAAAACTTATTGACTTTTTACAGCGCACTTTCATGTATCCATATTGGCCATGGCTGAGACTACTGCTGCCACTGCAGTTTTATCATGAGACGACGATGTTTTCTGCACGTTAATGCAACTTAAACTTTTTCCGTGTTTCGCTTCCGGATTGCACATGTGGATTTTGTTTGTTTTTCTTTATCTTCTTCTGCTACGTTACACTGGCAAGCTGAAAAACAGTGTCAGTGATGCGATTATGCGATAAGCACACAAAGCAAACCGCTTGCCACAGAAATGTACTTTGTTAAGAACAAACCTTGGCGCTCAGTTTTCGGTATGAAACGCTTAGATTTCAGCAGTTTTGGTTCGTTGTTCATCAAACCACCCTTAAAAAATAGCCGCATCTACTCTCCTAATTACTGCGAATTCCGTACCAACTCGTAAGAAGTTCATATTACAAGTGTGTTACTAGAGCTTTGCAATCACTTTATTTCAGCGTGTCTCAGCTATTTTGATATGTCTGACGAGGTATGACTTCGACTTCTTCCCGCTATTTGAACGTCAAAGCCACTTTTGTGATTGGTGAACTTGAGCCACGGTGCGCTTTGACCGCTGATTCTTATTTTAGCCATGTTCATATGCTTTAGATCGCTCTGAAAGAACACAGTATGCGGGTTCGCAGCGTCGTCCAAGCAACCAGCAAACCCACACACGCCGACATCATTACCTCTTCCGCTGCCATTCTCGGGTAGGTAGGCGGGCCGCGTGTCCATCTTTCATGGTGGCAACGAAATACGAGAGGCGTCGAATGATTGATAACGCATGGAGAAAGGCATCTGCGAACTTGAACTGCGGCTGTGGTCTGTGTGGTGAGTTTTGTGTACTAAAACCGTGCACAACTGAAGTTGAAGCCCATCATTTCCTTAAACGTTGGGTAGAACCAGTTCATGCCGAGCTGCATTTGATCTGCAAAAGTATCATACGTTAAAATTACGCTCTTGACTCTGGTTTGCTTCAGGAAAGAACACCGCGCAACGAATATAAGAACAAAAATTAATTTGTTAAACAAACGTGGAAAGCATGAACGTTTCGAATCTAGCAGTAAAAGCATAGGCCGATGAGACATCGGAAAGGTATAAAAGTGAAAAAAACTTGGTAGGGAAGTTGGTGGAAACGGTATTTGAAAGTGTAGTCCGTATTTGCGTGCGGTCTGCAGTCATGAGTTTGGTCAATGCTTGTGCTTGCAGCGTGTTCTTTTGCCAACGAAATTCGGTTGGAGTGCCTTGTTGTAATCACAAACGTATTTAAGATTATGCATTTGGTAAGTGGATAAAAAGAGAAAAACAAACTGTTACTGGGTGGTCGTTTTATAGTGCAAGAGTTCGCATGCAGTTGTCTTCCGCTACATATATCGCATCCTGAAGGAACAGAGCCACAGTTAACGCAAGCTTGAGTGCCGAATAGATATTTGCAAAATGCCCGTTGTACGATTGCGGAGCGAATGTGCAGCAACTTGAATGGACCAGAATCAGTTCAGCAATGCAAAGACCAGCAACTGTGGTTCAGATTCGTTTGAAAGCGTGTTGCTGTACTGAAATGAATTTAAAGTTAAAACCAAGACTTTGAATAATCTGGCTCACAATGAACTTACACCGCCCGCGGGATTGTCAAGTTTGAGAATAACTTAACTGTTCATACATTAATACTCTAGTTCAGGGGTCTCCAAACGTTTTGTCCGAGGGTCACATGAGGTTATGCAGAACATGTCGAGGGCCGGACATCTTACGTAATGTGGCTGTTTCGGGATACGTTATATTCTGCCAACTCAACGAATTTTTCATAATTATATTTTTTTCATCATTGGTGAAACGGTTTCGCGGACCGCATTTGGCCCGCGGGCCGTAGTTTGGAGACCCTGCTCTAGTTCAACAGCACGCATTGGTGCACATTGCTGCAAGAATGCGGTACAGTTAACGCAGCCCATCTGTGACGATGTCGATGAAGTATTTAGATCAGGGGTTCCCAAACCTGTGGTTCGCATAGGTTTGTTGACAATACTGGATGCCCAAGTGGTAGCGAGATCGTAAAAAGGTTGGAAACCCCTGGTTTTGGTGGACTCGTTTTTTGCCTCGCTTTGCTGACATTTTAGTGCCCATTGCACTTCCATATTTCCATACACAATGTTTTGCAGTTCAAGCAATGTAACTGCAGTCTTCCGAGATGCTGAGCAACCAAACTTCTCAGGTCTCGACGGCATTAAAAGTGTTTGCTCAGCGCATTGGCAGTGTAGGTACAGCGAACTGCGCCACATTCACAAGAAAACGACACCAAACGATTTGCATTAATTGATGTTTGCAAGATGTATTTCAAGGCGGTAACTGCTTTACTGAGCTCGGTCTCCACAGAAGCGACGTCAACTTTCACCCAGACTTAGAATTGCGTGACGTGAATGCGCAAAGGCCTGCCAGCCTTCACGCCCTTGTTAGTGTTTTGTGCGAGTTAAAGTGTTGTTTGCTGAGCAAATATGTTTTTGAAAAGAAGGTTCGCTTGCACTAAAAATCAGCAACAGCACAGCAAGGTAGAAAATGTTTGTACTCCACCATCATTAATCCCACGTAAAACCGACGAAGACAGCCTTCATTGTTTCTTTAATATGACACCTGGTATGAGACAACAAAAGCGAAAACTTTCCAAGAAGATTTTTTGCTAAGAAAGGGGTTAGAGATGAGTTTAATTTAAAAGTTTTGTTAACATCATCACTAAAGTGGAACTAATTTACCTAGTTGTATATTTCTTTAAATTTTTTGAAAAGTTTAACATTAGCATCGATGCATTTAGATTAGACAAGTACAGCGTTCTTAGAAATATTAATCGAAGCATCATAAATGAAATTTTAATTTAATAAAAACATTACAACATCGATCTATTTGGAGTACTGCATCTACAAAAATACACTAGCACAGAAAGTGGAAATGTTGAACAGAGTGTTTTGAAGAACAAATGCAAATTTCTGGTTGGAGTGGAGAACGCATGAACGGAGCGAGAGTCTTATCGTGACATTCCTTGTTTATGACTTGCATTCACGCTGACGAACCTTAGTCCCGACCTCAATCTCCTACATGTGACGCCCCGGCACGTCATCGCAAACGCGGCTGTCAATGTCTTGCCTGTCATGTGGATGCACAGGGTGGAAATGACAAATAGTTTTCACCTGAAGTGAGAGAATTAGCCCGTGGTTTAAACCACACTTGTTACGGCATAAATGGCGAAATGAATTAGCCCGTGGTTCCACTCTCCGCGGATGCAGGCTGATGTTCCGTCGGTTTCATTGCCTACTGATCGACAGCGCGGTTAGTGCATGTCGTTCTGTGCTGCTGGAATCACAACTGCCGTGGCGGAAGTTTAATTGGCACGCAGTGAAAATCGTGTTTGCGTTTAAACCACAGTTGTTACGGCATTAATGGCGAAATTATTAAATCATTTTGTGAGGTCGGGAGTCGTGGCCTAGGTAACTCCGACATCTTGCCTTGTCCACGTGGTGTGGGCGATTGACGTGACCGAAAGCGCAAAATCAGCCAGCTCGCGGCGATTCCAACTTGGCTGCGATATGCACACCCGTGTATATGGCCTCATTCAGGCCGCGCGCTAAGTTGATTACACGCGCAGCTGGGCGAAATCTGAATGCAACCACAAAACACACAAGGCTTTTGTGAAACCACCGTTTGCCCGCTTGGCTCATCGTCAGTTAGCACTACATGCCGCGCAGAAAGAAAACAGTTTCCAGCAGCATTGTCGTTCTTGAAAATTTTGTGCTGTGGAGTGCATTCAGCTCCTGTAACTACAGAAGAAGGAAAGCATCTGTGAAGGTGTACCATACTGACAGAATGATTAGGATAGAATATTGCCAACGTTACTACAGTAGTAATTTTGCCCAAGTGATTGGTAGAAATTTCGTAAGAAAGTTCTGGCAACGCTTGCAAACATTGCGCAACACAGACTTGGTCTATTAACTTACACTTTTCAATATCTAAAACAGAAAACGTGGAAAAGCACACGCTACTGTTAGTGTGATCGCGTGAAATTTTAAAATAAGATCTTTTGCTGAACCAGTCTAGATTGGTGTCATTGTATTCTTCACATGAAAAAGCAGTGTGACGATCTGATTAGGAAAGACGTTGCTTATTGACATTCGAGCAATTTACGTTTCACCTCAAATTTCTATGAAGCAGCGGCAGTTAGTGTCAAACTTTAAAGCCTGTGGTAAAAACTTGCAGTTGTGCTCATTTAACGTGTCTGGAAACGTGGTCAGTGCTAACAATGAGTGTAAATTGTAAACAAACGTAAAACTTATTTTTCAGGTTCAATATAGTTTAAATTGTTTTGCCATTAACTGTTGCGTGATTTTTGGATTACACTGTTTGTGAACTGCGTACAGTCGGATCTCAGCACGTCAGGTTAAAGGTTTCTTCGATTGGCCTTGAACCGGCATTACGAATCCGGTCGAGATCATTGCGCAACATCGCTACCGAAACGGCGACATCGTGCACGCATCGTCATTTGGTGGAGGCAATCACACTAAACTAGACACACAAGCCTAGGTAGATACCGCGATATACATTCAGATATAAATCAAAGAAAAACGCCATTCCGAAGGTCTTGTGCGTGATTTAAGTTGTACCGTAACGATTCAGTTTTCAAACACTGATTGTTTTGGCGCTCCTTCGCTTGGACTGGTTAAGCTAAGAGTTGCTTTTTGCCAAAAATAGAATTTTCTGCATTAACACGCTGATGTATGGTCAGGCTTCACTGAACAACAAGCTAGCTTTTTTATTTTTGTGCAGCCCTACCTGAAAACAACTAAAGGCTAGGTTTGCTGTAAGATTTCGAAGAAGAGACCGGCTGGCCTCAGCTTTCATAACTTTGCNANGATTCGACTTACACATGTTTGTATTCCAGCTCCAGCAATTAGTCCCCGAAAATNTGACGTAATCGAATCAATCAGCAAACTGCCTTTAAAAGGAAATCGATTTCGCTTAACTACACGTATCCTCTGCCCCATTCAAATAGAGTTGTACGTGTTGATTTTAACGTACCGCTCGTACGTCGATACTACATTACCTATTTAAAGAATAGTTACTGCCTGAAAAGAATGAAAATTCAGTTTGAGATGGCTTAAAACCTGTCAGCATTTGCCTATAGGTCATAAATCAAACAAAAATGTGTCTAATTATAATTATAATTGTTTCAACTAGTCATTACCGTAATATTTTGAGCTTTGGTTTTAGCACTGTTTTTATTTGGAAATTGGCACGCCTAATGTCATATTGACTGAAGGGGATCTTGGTCTGAAGAGCTCACTTAACAGAAAAAGGGTTGTAATTGCTGATATTCAAACTCCGTGCTATCTGTTTTGTGCGTAATATTTCAACGAATAATGGTTCTTTAGTAGTATTTTTTCAATGGCAAACGTGTTGCTATCCCGTTGACACTTTGAATTCAAAGTAGCGAATTAAGCTTGTACCAAACTTGAACTTGATCTCTTGGCCCCTTCCGATTCAGCAAACAGAAGCAGTGCTATTTAAGACAAGTAACAAGACAAAAGTGTTTTGTAACTTTAACCCTTACTGATAAAATTAAAATACACATAAAGCTAGATTCTGCACTACCCGCGCAGAAGATACTTTCCTTAAACACTTGTATAGATTTTATTTGTGAATCTGTTTTTTGAGAGGGAGGTAATGCAAACCTTGTTGTGTCATTTCGTGAAACTGAGATTTACTGCGGGCAACAGCACATTTTCTACCTTTTCTGTGTGCATAGTGTTCAAACATCCGCCAGGCGGATGCAAAACAGTTTCGAAGCAATTTTTGACAATTGTCGCTTCGCTATTGACGTAGCGTCGTGCCTTGTAGACCCGTTGTTTGTTTTGGACTTCGCGTCAAACGTTTGGTCTGATAAATTACGTAGCAGCGTAGACATCAGCTTTTGTTCTAGAGAGGGTAAAAACTTACCGTGAGTCTTTGGACGACTGACTTACGACTTTTAACATTGCGATGTTAAACCAGCCAAAGCGTAATAAGTGCGTCTACGCAGGTATTCTTGTCTTATTTCATAGCAACCTTGTGAGTCTTCTAGCCAACAATTACCGCCCGTCTGCTTTGGGCTGTGACTCCACTTGAAAAATGCGAGACGTCTCGCACCGGAAAACTGTACTTGAACTGCCCGCGTGTCGAGACGGTGCTCGCATCTTAGCCCAAAGTGAGAGTAAACTGTTGAGTCGGGCAGTTGTCCGTAGCGTCTCTTTTGGTTGAAAACCGAGCAGTTAGAATGTAAGGCTTGCTGAAATTAAAGTTAGATCTGATTTTATAACTCAGCGTGGACGAACTCATCTTTCTAGTGATCGCCGGCTGTGGGCACTTGTAGCTTGATCAGCGCCGACCGCAGGAATCGATCCAACGATTCCACGCAAGGCATTCCATAATAAGACCCGTATTAAATTGAGTTAAAAATTTTGGGGAAAAACTTGGATTTGGTTTATTCTGAGGTCTAGCTTATGATGCTTTTACTGGACGTGATTGTAGCTAGTGCAATTGCGCCTAAGACAAAACGCTTCAGCAAGGCCTACAGGTTGCGGCGTTATTACAAGTTGCCGCATGATACAGNTAAGCAACCTTAAAAAATTGAGTAAACGCATCAACGCGATGAAAATTTCATTCCAGTCAACAAACATCTTCAATAGTCCTGGCGAAAGCTGTTGAGCTTTGGTAATAAGAACCAAAAGTGTAACAGCAACTTAATTGCGTGTCTGCTGGATATTTGCTATCACTAAGTAGCACGCATTGTGCTACGCTTGATCCAGATCTGCAAAGATGAGGCGGATAGTGTGGATTATTGTTTTGATCCGAATGTGCAGCTTGGCTCAAGCCCAAACCCACCACCGGACTGCAACCGATCAGATGGTACGTTTGGACCTATTGTATCTGTTGTGAAAATATTTTCGCCAACTTATGCTGAAGTCCTAGCTGATAAACTACGTTTTGTAAAATATANNATTGCTCCGAATGATCTAGCTTTAGCAGTTCATTCCATGGGATTGTAGNTGAGGTGTAAAAAAGTAGAGGCACAAGATTGCTGGACGTAATAATCTTTTAAATTGTTATTTTTTGTGTCCTACATTTCAGCACAACAGTTTTCAGTTCTCTGGATCTTCGCTCAGTCTTCGCTTGACTGTGAGGCTACATAAGCGTACTTTGAAGCGTAAAGACTGGCAGTAGAATAAAGCTGTAAAGAGCTTCACATGAGTTGCGTTTAGCGTCCAGTGAAAATTTGATGGCTTGACATACCTCGAATCGAGGCCTGCATAGATATTCCGTACCTGGCAAGCTCGCGAAATGGCTATTTAAAAAGTTGTGGTTTTTCATGTGCGCATATTAACTTCGTTTCCACGACGTGGGCAACGCTGAAGGCATGAACGAATTACGATAAACCACGCTTTCATACTTAAAGCGCGTCAGCTAAGCTATAATTCGGCCTCTGGCCCACCAGCATCAAAGACCCCTCCCAACTTTTAACTCACGTGGAAACCTTACGGCTCAATAAAAACGCGGAGCGCATCCAGGATGGATACATGTGGAAGCAGCTGAACAAAATTAAGTGCACTTGGCTCGGCTGACTATGGGGCGAGGTAATAATCGCTTGGCCACCACGATGCGGCTCTGGTAACTGGTGCTAATACACTACAAGACTCCATGCTGGGCAAAAATGTTTCGGTCAGTTGCAGGCCCTGAAACGGAGCGCTGTGCATCGGCAAGTGCGAACGCTCAGGGTTGACAACTCTCCTTGCAACAAATATACCAAATCTAGTCCAAACATATACCACATGTTGACAAAATTTTTCTGTAAAAAAAAAAATTAAAATGTTATGCTGCCTTTCGCACGCATTTTTACTACTGTACTTCATTAAAGTGTTAGATTATCAGAAGTTGTTGTTTCAGCAGTGGTAACATATTGAAGCTGCAAGCTCGATTTCGACTTCAACTTCAGCAATGATAGATTTGTTAAGCACTGAAAATTCAACACCTGCGACAAGCTTCAATTGCATTGTCATCTCTTCTGGTTAACCAACCGTATTACTAAGCGGTATTGCCTAATGGCTGCTTTGCGGTTTGCAACATTTTTGCACAGTTTGCAGAAGGGATACACACCACCAGCAGAATTCAGCTTTTCAAGCCATGAAAATATTACCAGGCAATAGCCACTCTACTCTAAATCTTCTGCCACGTTCATAGGCAGCTTTACAACTTTCGGATTCCATTGGCTGACTAAAATCACGTACCTAGAGCCTTGCTGCGTTTTTCTCACAACTTCCCCAGCTTTCTCACGGTATCGTTTCCCTTGCCCAAAGTGCACGCTTACTCTCATGTAAAGCAAATTCACCAGGCCTTTACTATATAGCTTCAGCACAACTGTCGACTGTGGTTTCTCTGCGTGCGCTTTGCAATATAACAAAGTATTTGGTTAAAAGAATCAACCAAATCTTCCTGCAAAAATATGCCAAACTTTTCATATATGTACCAGGTTTTTTGAGGTGTTGTAGGGACCCGATTCGGATCCCTAGAATTGAAAATCGGGTCCCTAGAATCAGAGAAAATTATTATCGGGTCCCTGAAATCAGAGAAAATTGGGTCCCTAGAATCAGAGAAATCGGGTCTCTACAGGTCCATACCGGGTATCTAACATTTTCCTTAAAAAAACAGCATATACCAAATCGTAAATTTATTACCAACCACTTTGAAAATATACCAATTTTAAAAAATTTGGTACATACTGTATATATACCAGTTGGCAACGCCGCGAACGCTACAACCGCAGTGAACGATTGGACAAATTGAAAAAATGCTTCTTGGCAAGATCCGACTTGTTGCTGTTTTCAGGACTGGGTTTTCAAAGACAAGTGTATGAAAACCTTGTCCTCTACTATTATGAAACGGGCGCTTCTTCAAAACCACGTCAACCTTAACCTTCACTTTTGCGCTTGTTTGAACATGCGGTTTGCTTGGGGCTTCTGAGCAGTTTTTTGTTACACGAATGGCGGGACACATAAAAACACTGTTCCACTAAATTTACAGCAAAGCATGAAGAAATCAAATATCTTTGAACAGTGGTGTAGGAGCCGGGGTAGCATGGGTGCAAGCGCACCCCCAAAAGTTTTGATTTGTTGAAAATCTGGGCAAAATTTCTGAAAATCCAGGCAAAAATGGCGCCCAACGTTGTTTGACTTGAAAAAATGGCGCCCAGCGATTGCCAAAAAACAAAAGAAGACCTTATTTTGAAGATCACACCAAACATAGGTCTTCATGATCTTTCTGGGATAAAACTTGCAGGCAAAAGAAATTTGTCTAAAATCCTGCGCACCGCCAAAAATTTGCTTGCTCCTACACCTATGTCTTTGAAACAAGTTGGATCTTGAAAATAATGATCTGAAGCGCTACTATTGCTAAACATGGTACGTGCTATCTGGATCCATTCGCACTGCAGGAGTGGGACTCCACATTACATGTCAGACCAGGTCTGTGGAGCACAAGCAATTTTGGATGATTGGAGCCGGAGAAGGAGGCAAACGCTTTTGCATGGTGGGGCCTGATCCGGAACTGGAGCCTGATATTTGGGTTCCGGTTCCACAGCGCTAGCTTGTAGGGCAAGCATGTTCTACAAACAATACACTATTTTTCAGTTTTTAATGGACCAAATCATTCTGGTGCCGGACTCAAACACGTCTAGATGTTGGGGCCGGTCCCGGAGTTGGAGCCAAAAAGCTTGGTCTACAGCCCTGTGTAAGACTGCTAGAAGTCGAGTTTAGCTTCACAACCCATGCTCAGGCAATTCGGTCGAGGATTATTATCGCACTGATTAGCAATGAAAATTATGAGCGTCTATTGTAAACGTAAGGTTCAGCTGGGCCTAGATTAGGAAATTGGCGCTGTGTTTCGTAGAATTGTCCGCAAGTTGACATGGATAAGCCACAATCCATGATGGATTGTGTGGCGTGGAGCTGTTTTTTATTTGCGATTGGGGAGGACGCTTTGACGTTGATTTACCTGAATGTGTTCACATTTCTTTTCAGTTGCTTGGTCTGTGGGTAAGTGAATCCTGATACGTGAAAGTACCGATCGTGAAACACATTTCTGACCTACTCTTCGTATAAATGCTGTTTTGATCTAGTAGCAACGCAATTGTGATGTCCGCTACATTCACGTTCATGTGTATTTACTTAGTTTGTGAAAACATTATGGGTGGGAATTTTTTTGTTTGAGGTTGGTACGCGTGTGCCAAACTTAGGTTGGAATTCAGATGTATTTGGCGTTTTTATAGAATTTGGTAGTCCTTAAATGGTACAGGATTTTTTACCTGTCACTTTCATGCTCTGTAGTGTGAAGTTTTCAATACATTGTCTGTGTTAAACAGAATGTGCTTCGTCAAGCAGCACTTTTGATGTGTAAAGAACTGCGATTTTCTAAAGCATCATCATGATTTTACTCGTACCTTTTTCTGTCATAACAGTTGCTTCAAAAATAAGTTGAAATATGTGTCTCCATCAAACCCATGCTAAAGATCTTCCAAAATATGTCTGGAGTGGAGCATGGACCAGAGGTTGCGGGAAGTACAAATGAAAAAAAAGTTAATCAACTCAATTAATGTGTAAGCACACAGTAAACATCCCCAGAGAAACAAACGACCCTGACCTGAAAAACAAACATTTGCAGTCAAACTACTCGAACAAACCTGCAGTTGCTCTTTGATACGAACCGCACTTCGCATTCTTAAAGGAAACTTACTACCAAAATCTTTCCGTTATAAAATGTGAAAACAAAGTACTTGTTCAGGCAAATGCAAACCTTTTTTCTTCGGACTAGACCAGGCTCTTTCGCGGTTTCGCAGGCGTCGTTGTTTATAAACGTTAACGAAAAGATGGATGCAAAACACCCCCCTTACACTTAAGTTAACACTTGGTTTTTGTTAGTGGCTGACCTTGATGGCAGTAGCAATATTAACCAAACGAAAAATGCACACATTGCTTTATCCGTGAAGTANTTTTGCATGAGTGTTCTTGTACGTAAATNTTTGTTTTGAAGTGCAAGGCTTGATTTATCAAAACAGTTGGAAAGAAAGCATTGTGTTCTCCAGGCGCATTATCGTCGCTTCTCCCTGCCGGCCGCAAGAGCGCCACCGAGCGCTTGGGGTAATTGGGGTCCGTGGTCTCAGTGCAGCCGGTCCTGTGGAGGCGGAGTCAGGGTCCAGCGAAGATACTGCCAAATTAGCAGATCTTCGATCAGGTACTTCGACTGTCGCTAGCAGTCTTTTCTAGAGAGCATTTACTAAGTGTTGTTTATGATGTAACAATGTGTTTTGCGCCCCAAGCTGTTTGGGTGGTCAAGGTTTGCTTACAAATCTACCTTAGTGATTGAATTATAAGCTCACTGCAACGGAATACTGTAATTTTATGAAGTTGAACAACTTCACCGATTGAAGTTGAGATTTTCGGTGTTTCAAAGCTGTCAAAAACGACGCGTTTTGTTGGAATTAAAATTAACTTCTTGTGAAAGCATTGTGTTTTACACGCAGGCTCAGATCCAACCTAATTTTTTTCGTGACATTATCTATGCTTGTGGAAGAAATCGCATGCACCTTTTCGTCTGATCTAAATTAAGATGATCGTCAATATTTCTGGTACTTGGTAACATCAAAGCCAGGCAATCGGCGGTCCAAGTGCAAATGATGCGCAGTGTACTGGCATTTAACATTAGCCGCAGCCTTTAAATTCGTTGTGCTGCTCAAGATATTCACGGACGTGGAAATTAGATTTCCCGATTGAATGCTCGAAGATTGCCGCAGTTGCGAAATTACATCCTAAATGAAGCGCGTGATGTGCTCTTGTACTTATTCAGGTCGATGCCGATCGGTCGTCGTCTCGGGTGCATTGGAACGAGCGAGAGGTACCAGCCATGCAGTCGTTCGGTAAGTCGACGCTACGTCGATATCTGCTTTGTTCCGTCGCATTTCTGAGCCCCGATTTTAAACGCGTCGGGCAAATTTTTATGGAGCATTCAAATGTTGTTCTATGATTTTCGTGATGAAGCTGAGCGCGCTGCATGAAGAATGCCGCAAAGATTAGTCCCGATGGTGAGAATGCTCGATACGACATATATACGCGAAATACGGTATTTGCCCGTGAGCAATCCCGTGGCCACGGGGGGCTTTTTTGGGCTCATCCCCCCAAAAAAAGCTCCAAGCCCCTCCAATTTGAAATATGAAACACTATATATCAGTGGAGTTTTTGTCAAATTTTAAAATGTTAAGCCCCGTGCACAAACGTAAAGCCCCCCTATTGTAGACTTTCTGGCGACGGTTCTACCCGTGAGGTCTAACCTCAAACATTACTCACGTTCGGTGCAAGAGAGGGTGCAGCGATGTGATTCCACGAACACTGACGCCAAAAGTTGATTTTGTATGTTTGCCTACATCTCTTGTCGAGAGAATCAAACTTGCCGTTTTTGAACAGCATGTTGACTTCAAACGACGACGCTTTACCTTTTAAAATTGTTTCTCGTGTTAAAAAAACTCCATAGTTTCGCAAGTTAATTTTTTTACGAAATGCAGCACTAAAAAATATTTTGAAAAGTGCGTATTGGGTTAAAGAGTGTCTTTTTTGCTCGGAATGGAAAACGTGTGCAAGATAGCAATCATCGTGCAAACCACGCATGCTTGTTTGAAGCCTAGTTTTGCAGACTTAGAAAATGGCGTGGAGATTTTGAGAAAAAGCAAACATTTTACCGGAGTTATTGGATACAGTAACGCCTTCTGTTGTCTGGTGCCCGATGTGTTGAAAAATGAGCCTTCAATTATGAAAAAACAAAGACGATTTTTCAGGCTTTTCCGAAAAAAATTACCAAATCTTCTTTGTTACGGAGTTCTCCACAATCAGAAAAAACTGCCTACAAGATTCGATTGTAACGTCTGAATTGAAAGTCGTGTTCACTGTCGATAGTAAAGGTTTATCACCCTCGGTGGCATTTCATGCGTTCTGTTGTTGCTCGCAGACCTGCCCTGACGGAGCGATCAACACGAGGAGAACGGAGTGCGCGAGACACAACAGGAAGAAATTCGCCGGCCAGTCGTTCGTTTGGGAACCGATGGCCGGAGGTGGGTCTCGTTTCGAGAAAAATTAACGTTGTTCGTTTTTGGTGACCGAATCGTATGACTGACTGCTCGCTTCTCTGGCAAGATATCATATATTTGTTGTTCACGAACAAACATTTATCTGAGCAGTTCCTTTCAAACAATCTTCACTGATGTTGTGAAGCGCTACAGGGATGCATCGCGCACAGCTTGGTTTAAGCAACAGACGGGAGTCTGTATTTGTGGCGCAGGCAGTGATGCCCGAGTGGTTCTGAAAAAATGAAAAATGGTCTGTTTAAGATTTTGTCTCAGAATTCAATTTTGTGTAAATACTATGCAAGCCAGTGTTTCTCAACCAGCGGACCATACCGCAGTTTTCGAGTGGGCCACGGAGTTAGGACAAAAATATGTCAGAATGCAGTTACTTAGACATCAAATCACGACAGCGTGGGAACACATTGATTTTGTTCAGCAGCAAGTTGCCCACTGACTTTCATATAGGAATGAATTCGCTGCTTTCGAATGATGCTTGTTTGTGCATGCGCATAAAAGCATAGCCTATGCTAAAAAGGCAGTGGGCCACAGAATTTGTATCAAAAGTTATCTGGGCCACGTAAGAGAATAGGCTGAAAAGCGCTGATCTGAGCAGTCTTAAACCAACCATGTAACCGTGTAGTTTGCAGCATGTGTAAACTAAACAGCGCACGACCATTAATTAATCGCGCACAGCTTGTTAAAGACCATTTTTAGGAACTTCAAAACCTAAATTTTAGGTTACGTTTGGGGGCGGAGTTAAAATCTTTCGCAGAGCATTTCAGAAAACGATGGCATTTTTCAGGCGGACCATGCCAACTGAACTGCAGGGCACGAGGCCGTCGCTTCTTCGTGCGACATGCGGCACGCATCACGGACGGCGCCGCTTGCTCGCAGATTGCTCATCGTCCCGGTCGACGAACTGGCCGCGGAAGAGAGTGGGGGAGAATGTGCATCAATGGAAGATGTCTGGTGAGTACCGAGAGCGGGCAGTTCGGTACAGCTGTACGTTTTCCTCTTATTATTAATATAGAAGACCGCTTGCAAGGTTTTGTATATCACGCTTTACGTTGGCCACTTGGAAGTAAAGCATTTGTTGCAACCTCTCCGGTGGTGTTGCGTTGATTGTGCGATTCACCACGAACGGGATGTGCGTGAAGAATAACACCATAATATATGTAGCGCGAGCAAGCAATAGTAAGAGAGATTGCAAGCATGATCTCTGTTGTTGCTTGCTGCCACGGTGCGAAGCTTTGTGCACATGCCGCTCGGGACATCCGATCGCAACACATGTATGGGCGAGCATGAGCCTTTCTTTGGAGACCAGAGGGTAAAACCTGGCATGAGGTGCAATGCCAGGGGACACTTAGTTGCTCATTTCAAGTGTGTGGCTCGTAAAGCCATACCTGGAATCTATCAAAAACGAGTGCCCTACTACAAAAAAGTTTTGAATTTTGTACAACGTTTCTGTACTTGTTGCTGAAGTTCCCCATTCTTTAGAATGTTTATACAAATCGCCATATGCTTTGTCGTTTCCTGATGATGATGAGTGG
>JGI24021J15306_10002203_pt1 | contig 20626 bp, 8 predicted proteins | sample Ectturendosymbi1_FD_15306 | JGI IMG/M metagenome (IMG submission 15306)
ACTGTTGGTTCGTTGAACTGTCATTTCGATAAACTGTCGTTCGACAAACTGTCTTGCGATAAACTGTCGGTTCGATAAACTGTTGGTTCGATAAACTGTCGGTTCGATGAACTGTCGGTTCGATAAACTGTTGGTTAAATAAACTGTCAGTTCGATGAACTATCGATTCGATAAACTGTCTTTTCGATAAACTGTTGTTTGATGAACTGTTGTTTGATGAACTGTTGTTTCGATAAACTGTTGGTTCGATAAACTGTTGGTTCGATAAACTGTCAGTTCGATAAACTGTCGGTTTGATGAACTGTCGTTTTGATAAACTGTCGTTTCGATGAACTGTCGTTCGATAAACTATCGTTCGATAAACTTTTGGTTCGATAAACTTTTGTTTCGATGAACTGTTGTTTCGATAAACTGTCGGTTTGATAAACTGTTGTTCGATAAACTGTCGTTCGATAAACTGTCGGTTTTATAAACTGTTGTTCGATAAACTGTTGTTCGATAAACTGTCATTCGATAAACTGTCGGTTTGATAAACTGTCGGTTCCATAAACTGTCTTCGATAAACTGTCGGTTCGATAACCTGTCGTTCGATAAACTGTTGTTTCGATAAACTGTCGGTTCGATGAACTGTCAGTTCGATGAACTGTCGGTTCGATAAACTGTCTTTCAATAAGCTGTCGGTTCGATAAACTGTCGGTTCGATAAACTGCCTTTCGATGAACTGTCTTTCGATAAACTGTCGGTTCGATAAACTGTCGGTTCAATGCACTGTCGGTTCGATAAACTGTCGGTTCGATAAACTGTCGTTTCGATGAACTGTCGTTCGATAAACTGTCGGTCGGTGAACTGTCGTTCGGTGAACTGTCGTTTGGATAAATTGTTTTTCGCTAAACTGTCTTTCGATAGACTGTCGCGTCACGGTTTCCAATACTGTTGAAAATTTTATTTGAAGTTATGATTATGTTGTAGACAGGGGTCTCCAAACTACCGACCGCAGGCCAAATCCTGCCATTGAATCCATTTCATCCGGCCCATGAAGATACTTTTTCAAATGTAAGAAATGGCGTATTTACGAAAAATGTGTTGATTTGGTGGAATGCAACATACCCCGAAGCAATGACATTACGTAAGACGGCCACGTGAATGTCTGTTGGATACGTATTACTGCGCTTCAGGTCGGCCTAACGTTTGCTGCCACATTCTGAGGTCTTTGTTTTTTGTTAATATTACGTTCACGCACCTGAAGTCAGATATTCCCACTATGCTAAAATCAAGGAAGTTATTTTTACCTTTCTTTTTAATAAAATTTACTTTTATTATCAAACAGCATTCATGTTTTGTCATTCTTTTATTTCGCACTGGGAGTTATGTCCGACCCTCGAACGATTGTTTAACAGCGAACGTGCTCCGCGAAACAAAATCGTTTGGAGACTCCTGTTCTAGAATACATTCCAATGCATTTTGATATTTGCTTAACAGCATGTGTTCTATTGCAAGGTTTACTTGTAATTGCAAAACTACTGGTGCTCCGTCGGTTTATATGCCTAATTGCATCAACCAGTTGTGGATCGATGTACGAAGTAAATCTGCCACGAAAGTGCTTTCAGTTCTTTAGGTATAGAAACGTAGCGCTTTTTTACTTGTTTTGTCGACGTTCTGTTCGCACTAGCAGCGCTACAAATGTTCAACACGGGCTGGTATAAACGCTAAACGCCTCCGCGTTGGTTACGGCAGTGGTTCCCAAACGTTTTTGTCCGGGGAACACTGCAAGGATATTTTTAGTGGACAAGGAACCGCCGCCAGAACTGCCAAGTGAACTTAAACGCTTTTTACACCCAAATTGCCATTATTAAGGTTTCGTACTATGAACAAAAGTATGCATAATAAAAGTAACCATAAAGCATAAACAATTCAACAACAAGCATGTGTTAGTGGGAGCAATGTATTTGTTTTCTGGATTGCAACAATTCTGAATAGTTCGACTGAATATACTTGAATTCTTATATCTGATGTAGCGTCCCAGCTGGCGCGATACTTGGCCTTCGTTTGCGCATATCGGGGAAAACATGATTCAGACAAGTATTGTGACGACACTGCCCATCACCAGTGAGCATATAACGGCAAAAAACAAAAGCTACATCAAACCATATAGCGGCTGTCGCATGCTCAAAGGGTAAAAGGACATATCAGCAGTTTTTGCTTAAATCTGGAAAGCATAGCTCGCGGAACCCTTTAAATTTGTCTATGGAACCCACTTTGGGAAACGCTGGCTTACAGTAATGCCCATCGAATTTTGCAACACATACTCAGGAATGTAATTGTGCGCCCACATCAAGTTACATATTTGTCAGAACATTTGATGCCTTGATAAAAACAATTTGCATGCTTTTGTTCAACCAAATGTATGTTCAACCAACTTTTCTATCCGCTCACTTCAGGGTTGAGACCAGGGTCTCACCCAGGTGATATTTTTTTGGGGAGGACAAAAATTGTAGCTTGTTGCATTATTTTATGGTTGTAAGTTGATGTTGCACCTGACAACTAAACATGATTTTGACAAACCTTTTGCTACTGGGACAAGAAACAATCTGCTGACAGTAATATAATCCAGTTCCATCTCATACTGAAATGCACGAAAGATCAATCTTCCAATTTTAGTGACTGTTTCTTAGTTTCTAAATGAATTTTTCAACACCACGACCGTGGCCTGACTAAATTTCACGCAGGATCCGAGCAACCACTGGTGTGTGTCGTCATAAACAACTCTACTTACCCGGCCGTCAAAAAGAACAACACAGCTTATCATGCATTTGGGAAATATTGAATGGAGGCTAGAAGGTTCTATGCATGTCAACCAAACGAACTTAAACGGGAAATTAAGAAAAAACTCTGGGGGGCCAACAAAAAATCTGGGATGTCATGTCCCACCCAGCCCCCCCTTTAGAATCGCCACTGTTCTCAACCACTGTTCTGAGAGCCGCATGCGGCTCCCAAGTACCCTTCGTGCGGCCCTCAGCAGTCTTTAAATAACACCTTTAATATTTTATGTAACAGTCTCGTTCTGCTATAAAACAAAACGTGTTAATTGACTTGTGTTAAAACTTATTTAGTGCGGCTCCCTAACAATGTTGTAAGTGTGGATTTGCTCTGTTACGATCGGAAAGCCCGAACGGCAAGTGCGCAAAGCTTCACACTGTGGCAGCAAGCAACAATAGAGATCACCCGACGAGATCACTCTCGTTGTCACCATAAGGAAGAGCAATCAACTATTCACCAGGTTCACAAGCATTGTTAGAGGTCACTCACTAAGGTCACTCTTTCGGGATCACTCTATTATTGCTTGTTCGCGCCACATACGAGCTGGGTGTTATTCGTCGCGCACATCCCATCCGTGGTGAACCGCGCAATCGGCGCAACGCCAACCGAGTGGTTGCAACAATATCCCCTCCTTTTTACAACGAACCGCACCGATCGCATGTTCGTTTTGTGAAGGTTGCATCTGGCATGACCATTACATGTTGGTCACAGCACCATTTTGTTGCGATCGGAAAGCCCGAACGGCAAGGGCGCGAAGCTTCACACTGTGGCAGCAAGCAACAATAAAGATCACCCGACGAGATTACTCTCGTTGTCACCATCAGGAAGAGCTATCAACTATATTAACTAGATTCACAAGTGTTATTAGAGGTCACTCACCGAGATCACTCTGTTATTGCTTGTTAGTGCCACATATATATGCAGGGTTTTTTTAAGGAAAATGTTAGGTACCCGATATGGATCTTTAGGGACCCGATTTTCTCTGATTCTAGCGACCCGATGGTCATTTTCTCTGATTCTAGGGACCCGATTTTCAATTCTAAGGAACTGAATCGGGTCCCTAAAGCACCTTAAAAAAACCCTGATATATGGGTGTTATTTCTTCGCAACAGGACCGAGTTTGCTAAAAAAAGTTTGTGGAGGACAAAACTTTATTGCTTGCATATCAATGACGTCACCATGTTCACTCAACCGTAGTACAACCTTTGTGTAAAATTGGGAATGGGCCCTCCCACCACACCTGGGCCCCAGGTTCCCCACCATCTAAATTCGGCGCTGCTCAACGGTAACATTGTCCTTTAACAAACTTTAATATCTTTTTGTAATTTATGAGAGGCTATATTATCAATCTTTAGGTTTTAAATGTTGAGGTCGGATATAATTCTAATAATTCATAAGATTATTTTGATACAGAGCCCCAAACGAATGCACCCCCTTCGGTTAGGGGCAATCGAATAACACAATAGCGCAAAAATGGCCCGTAGGTTTACGTTATTGTTTCAGTACTAGCACTTGGCAATGCTGCAAAGTTTTGCAGCCATGCTTATACACCGCTAACTGGAGTAAACTTTCACAGAGAGAGAAAGAGGGAGTAAGAATTCTTGCGTTTAGCAAAAGGATCTAGTACACACGCGGAAGTAGGTAATACACTAGTCTGAGCGGAAGTTTAGTTGTTTAATCACCTACTGATTGAAGCGTTAACCTAAGGCACTGGTCTTCAGCGCCTTCTGGATATTTGTTGTGACCAGTGGCATAACCAGAGGTTTGAGCCAGGGGGGCAAACTTAGCTGAAGGGGGCCCACTGGCCACCGTTTGGGCAAGTAGTAATTAGTTCAAAAAAACTCGTTATTCCACAAAAACAGAAAGTATTTGTCGGGTGAAGTAATGAGCTTCAATTGGGTAAATAACTTTAAAGTAGAATTTCACGTTTTCATGTAACACCCTACCTAAAATTGATACCCAGCAATGAATTGTGACTGGATAAGGTCGGCTTATGATTTTTTGTAAGATCCACCACACCCAGGGGCGTAACGAGGCTTGATGGCGCCAGGGGCAAGAAGCAAGTTTGGCTCCTCCGTGTTCGAACCTGATGTCTTTCGGAAGCCAATGTACTGTATTGAAGAAAGTACTTGCGACATTGTTGGGACTTTTCGACCCCCGGGGAATTATCCCCTCCTTGCCCCCCTCGTTACGTCCCTGGATCTTGGTAATTAACTCCTAAATTAATTCCACTTTTCCTCTAAGCAGCAAATGCCTGACTTGATGATGGGGTAGGGGGTAGATTCCGGGCACTGCCTGAGTAAACAACAAAACAGATTCAGTAAGGCCAAAACGGAATTTTTTGAGCGGTTAATTGATCTCTGCGCATCAGTGCCAGAACCCACATTTATTTAACAAGACAATATCTACATATGGAGCTGCACACCAAACAATTTACAAATAGGCAATTTCAGTCGTTGCAACACTTCTTGAGCTCTGTTCTTTGGACTGCGAATAAAATTCAGAACTTAACAAGCGTAACTTCCCTGTGCAAACTGTTTCTTTGTAAAATTGCTTTACTAAAGTTCAAAGTTTATCTTTTCCTTTGCTTTGCAATTTGGATTTAGCACGAAGACTTGTACCGGGCCATTTTACAACAAAATTATTTGGAAAACATATCACGGCAACAAAAGGAAAGTACACCCTAATATTTACGTAAAGCTTTTTCTTGTAGGTAAAGGACGATCGACCCCATTAGTATTAATTATACAGTTTATATATGGCAATATGTCGAGTATGTTTTTATGAGTGTTCAGCACTGTTTTTTTGCTTTTTCATGCACTCTATTCAAGCGCCAGCATACTGTCATGCAGTCGGAGTTGCGAACCCGTTTTATTAGGGCCGCAAGTAAAACGTCATCGCTGATAATTAAATTATTCAATCTCCAAGAACACTACACTGAGCAAGCTCCTGCGATAAACCTCGCTTGTATAAAGCCCCTCCAGGTATTGCGCCTGATCAAGGACAAATAATGTCTCTATCTTGAGAAACAAGGCTGGTTAATGGCACAAATGTATATTTTTACTAAAGTTAATACTAAAAACACGCCAATCTTTTCGTTGCCAGCAAAATTACACATTACCATAATCCTCACAAACACCGACACCAAACAGAGGTTATTTGTAGCGCAATGCAGGGTTCTCCAAACATTTTTTCCGGGGGCCATTTAATTGCTATTACACAACTGTCCGAGGGGTGGACATTTGTAAGTAATGTGATTGTTTCGGGTTATGTTACATTTTAGCAAAACAATAATTTTTTCACAAAAAATTGTGTAATTATTGACAAAATGTCTCCGCGGGCCAGATCCAGATTGGATCGCGGGCCATAGTTTGGAGAACCCTGGTCTAATGGATCGTGCAAGAAACATACAGGGTATAAAGCGCACAAAACAACATAAAACCGCACGTACCAGTTACGATAAACAATAGCAAGTGGGTATGGTGGTGTGCTCGAGTCAAATCGGCAGTAATCTGAAAAAGCGAGCATCGAAAATCTCTGCATTATATTTTGAACTGGTAGTTTCAGCATTCAGTTGTGCAATCACAGCAGAAGTCCTGGGTCCAGGACAGAAATTACCCAAAGCATCGCCAAGGCCTCGTGGTACTTTCCAGGGTTATTACAGCGCATGAAAAAGAGACCAATTAGGCGGAAACTGAAACATGTTTAACTCAAGAGCAGTCAAAGATTTAACAACAGTCGGTTGAACATAACCGGCTTGGACGTCAAATGGCAGCAACAAAACGCTGAAGGCGAGTTTTGTGTTGAAAGGCTTTCTTCACCTGGTTTTCGGACCGACTGCGGAAAAAGCTTTGCAAAAAGGAATTACTGATTCGAAGACCAAGGTAAAACCTTTGACGTCTAACACATGATCAAAACCTGTAAATATTTTCGCAGCCAAAGATCAAACGAAATGCTTCGAGAACGAGACCTCAAAAACGGGTCTTCAGCATCTCTACACTGTTCAGCATCTCTACACTGTTGACAACCCAGCAAAAAAAACTGGGATGGAGCCATGCAAACCGAGGGAGCAGTTTGCAGCAAAATTGATACCTGAAGAATGCTTCAAAATATATATCCCTGAAATATCAACTGCTGGGAAAAAGTTAACAACGGATTTCAAAACATCAGATAACAAGATCCCAACTCCCTGGAAAAGATCAATGATGCTTTACTATACATTTCGTCAATATTGGAAGATACACACAAATTTACGCAGCCTGATGCAAATCAGACCAAATAAACAAGACTGAAATTGTGGCAATAAGCCAATAACCAGCAGAAACGACAAAGGATTAATCATAATTGCGTTGTTCAAGGCAGTGGAGCTTTCTATCGTACAATGCGACGAACCACGAAGCAGCGCGCATCGTTCTGAACAGCGAGAGCAAAGCGATTTTGGGTGAACCACGCGTAATGTAACACGATGCACCGCTGACGTGTTGATACTTCGAGAGTGCAGCAAACGAATCACGTAGAACTTCCGAGATAGAACATCTGCAGTAATTTCGAATGGCGAGTTGAAACAGTCAATATTTACTGCCACAATGTGTCTCGGCACGTGCGACGAGACAGAGTAAGCCAGCAGTCCAGCCATTGTATTTGTTATATTTGAGGGAGTTACATATAACTCGGAAGGCCGTCAGCCACCCAAGGCGCAGTAGACAGAGCTGTAAATACCTACTGAAGCAAAGTCAACTCTTCTCACAGCACTGTATTAAAAGTTACTTGTAAAACTATGCAGATGTAAGGAATGGACTATTCACCACGGTAAGAAGAGAGTAAGCCAGACAAGTTACACAAGTTTGAGATCTACCAATCATTGTAACTGCTTCGCAGTTAAAGCTGAAAAGAGTTGTATGAAAGGGCAAATGGCTGGCAAAATCTCCACTGAAGTTGTTTCCACAAATTACAGCATGCGAGGCGGTCTGGCTGAGAGCGGTCAGCTATTGAACAACACGCGCACGTGATGTCATACATCAGCAAAATGCGCAGCAAAGAAATTGATGGAAGGCGAAAGGATAGAAAAAAAGTGAACGACAGTTTAAAATAGAAACGTCAAAGGATGTATGAACACCAATAGAAAAGTTGAATGAAACGCGTCGACATCTAACAAGCAGCGCAGGGCACAACGCGGGATATCGGCGGCACGGCCTCTTGGTTCGACGCAAGCGGACACGTCAATCAATACCGCTATTGTGACGTTGCGGATAGAACTGCTTGAATGGATGCAGAGCGCCGGCTGCACAATGCTGCATCGCGCAGCTTGCTGAAGGCATGTACCGTTGATAACACGCGGAGCGCGCTTCCCATTGCAGACAAAACACACGCTCCGTGTGGAGTCTCAAAAGGCGGGCAGCAATTTACAGCTTGTCACTGAACGTCTGTCCTGTTGCAGCAATAGGTGACAAGAAGCAGACGGCGCGTGTCGTTTGCAATGGAAAAAGCAAAAGTACGATAAAACACTTTTCGTTACAAAGCCACAAAAACAACGAGTAACAAAACACAACAGTCTATACCAACGCCCTAATAAGAGAACTTGGAATGCACAAAAGAAGCCTTTACTGCGTTCAACCAATATACAGTGCGTCGTGCAGCCGCGCGACACTAAATGTCAAATCACGTCACAATCCGTAATCCCATTTTCTTTTCAAAACATCCCCAAGTTGTTAAGTTTTTGGACTATTTTTCGACATGCCTAAGATTAAATATTTATTTGATTGCACAATTGTTCACCATCTAATCGCAAAAGTGAAGCCTATCAGCTGCTTTGCATATTTGAAACCACTTTAACACACCATTTCAGTTGCAAAAGCTTTTGCTTGCCACTGATGCTTCGAAAGGCAATAAACTCATGATTGTATGTAAACGTTATGAACTCATGGTTCTACGCAAATGATTCTGTGCCTGCTTAAGGCGTGATCATTGAACAAATGGTAACGGCGCGTTTTTAGCAAGCTTTTTCATCATCTGGTTTGAATGGCTTGGGTCAAATGGAAGAACAACAGAGCACAAATCAACTACGAGTGACAGTGAACACAGCGACTGGCAGAGCAGAACCCTACTGTACCAAACAGAAGCAGAAGTTCACTCTATGCTAACGTTATTGGCAATCAGCAAGTGCCAAAACACTGACGCTGAATAAAATCGAAGTATTTACATAACTACTGCGTCGGTTTTAATCTACATTTAAGCTGAGAACCAACGGACAATACTGATGTGGTCAAGCAAAATCTCATGTCATAATAATTACACTGAGTTGTAATCACTCAAAAAAATCGATTCTCGAAAACGCAATAAATTTAAGAGCTTTTAGGAACAACAGCGGTCTACCGACAATGTGGTATTGCTCACTCACGAAGTGAACAAAGAAGGTTCTTCTTCAAAACAAAAGTAACATAGTTATTGGATTATAAGCGGCAGCTAATAGTTATTTTTATCATGAAATGCTGCGACTTATATTTTTCCTTGCCATGGGCAATCCGTTCATCACTGCAGGACTCAAGTGAGCTGCGCTATTTCGTCCTTCAAGATACAAAGTTCGTTTGACAGCTGTTGGCAGAATTTAAAGGTGTGACCGCGCAAAACAGGTCGTCTGTTGCTCCTGAAATTTTGTTAAAAATGACATGAATGACAGTGACACCTGATGTCAAAGTACAATCCATGAACAGTATTTCTATTGTTTGCTGTTCGTGAGGTAGAGGACAAAATGCATTAGTGGTGCGCGGCGTCAATGGGCGATAAAAATTACTTTTTGTTTTAAGAGCATTTCATGCGGATTTTACACAGGGGCGACTGACAATCGAAAAAATACGGTAACGCTTCAACAACCGCAGATTTAATGATACTCACGTATCGCTGCTAATGGAGATACTGACATTCAATCTTCCCTGTCTGCCAGATCAAGGGAGCGCGCGAAGATAAACGTAAGAGGTCAATTACTTAACACACGGTGACGTTACTGCATACTGTACAAATAGAAAGGCATGGGCACCGAGACGAAGCTTATCAGGACAAAAAAGTCACCAGCTGCGGTGATCAGCCAGAAAACTGCCGGACACGGAAAAATATCTGTAAATGTAAGGGTTAAAATAGGACTAACGCTATTAAACCACGACTGGTGGCAATCCCATATAACAGCAGGTGCGGCAAAATGGAGTTAGACAAACACACCAAGTTTATGATCTATTTGTTTGTTAAACAGAAGCAAAGCTAAACCATTAGGGATTCAAACGGTGCGTTGTCGGTACCTAGCGCCGTTGCACGCGCTACACTCCTGTCATGATAGTAGGGGCGTGACCGTACATTTATACGTATTCAAAACACAAAAAAGTGATTCAGAATTAACGTTCCACATCGCAGTACAAAACAATCAACAGTCTCAAAGACTATCTACACCAGTTGTTTTCAACCTTTTTGGCAACGCGACCCATCATTGTAACCCACTATAACCCAACGACCCCCATCTAAAACTCGAATAAAGAAAATGTAATGCAGCTGTGTACATAAAATATCTACCCGCGACCCCTCCAAAAATGTCTCACGAACCCCCTGGCGGTGGTTGAAAACCACTGGTCTACACAATGCAGCAAGCAGCTTGTAAAACCCTCGTCGGCCGTAAAAAAATCAATATAATCGATGGGCGACAAGCAGAACCTCGTCGCCTGCGCAGATGTTTCGACTATGACCGAAAATAGCGACACAAACAGCGTAACGTGCTGACGAACGCGAAATCATAAATTGTACGCAACACGGCCACGAATACTTCACGCACAGAGAAGCTATTTTCAGACGAAACAGCGATTAGGTGGCAGAGCTATGCTGACATGCGCTGAACTTTTTTCGGGAAACGAGATGCGGAAGAATGCGAACTGCTGGACTGTACAATCGATCGGGCATAGCGCGCGAATACAACCAACGTTTTCCGTCGGCATGAGTGTAGCGGGATGCTGATCCTTTTCGAAATGTAGGCTCAGCAGCAGAACGTAGGAAACGCCAGGCCTCATGGATTGTGTTCGTTACTTAAGGCGCCGAACTCCCGGACCAACTCATCAAACCCGATTCTATCCGTTGGCCGGAACGCCCAGCACTTTTCAATCAAAGCATAAACTGAAGCAGGACACCCAGTCGGTCTCGACAAGCGGTGTCCTCTTTGCAAAATGTTGTACAGCTGGCTCAGATCATTCAATGTCACACGAGGCAGGGCGTGATACTGCGGCCGAGCGCCGTACGAGAACATTTCCCACACAGTAACCCCGAACGACCAAACATCCGATTCAAACCGAAACAAGCGCTCCTCGTCCAATCGCAGACACTCTGGCGCGTACCACTGTGCCGGAAACTCATCCGGGTGGCTCTTGTAATAATCTTCATCCGCTCCCAATATGCGCGATAGACCGAAATCTGAAATTTTGACGTACAGCGGCGAATTCGGGGAATCACGATGCAGAAGAATGTTTCGCAGGGCAAGGTCACGGTGTATAAGCCGATTTTGTTGCAGAGCAAGCATTCCTTGGGAGATCTGCGCGGCGAACACAAGAAGAGTATGGTAAAGTGTACTAATAGGGACATTGTGATCAGATTTTCTGCGCAAAAATACGGCCAGTGACCCGTTAGGGAGGTATTCCATGACAATGCGGACAGAGGGTTCGGCGACACCCTTCAGTTTGACGATGTACCGATCATTTAACCTTCTCATAGTTTGTATTTCATTGTAGATCTCCCTCACGCCCTGCTTTCTCTCTACTTTCAATGATTTTACGGCTACTAGTTCGGTGTGGCCGTTGCGAAATCTGTCATAACGGTACAGGTCAACACAACCAAAATGACCTCTGCCCAGCTGGTGAACGAAGAGCAAGTTTTCATCTTCGTAGATCTCCAAATCGGGCAAATCCGTGTCGCTCACTGATGGTCCTTCGTTTTTTACCACCCCGTCCAGATCATCACAATCACTGGAAATAATTAAACCCAGCTCTCTCAATATTTGTTTGAATGACGGTCGATTGTACGGGATGATGTCCCAACACTGAATCAGTAAATTTCTGAAGTCGCACACTACAGGGGAAGACAAGATCTCAGGCATTGGCTCCTTTTGCCGGTTCTTGTAACACTGCTTCATGTCAGGCGTCAAACTATACGCATTTTGATGATCACAAGCCGTGCGCCAGTCGCAAATTTCACAGACCGTCACTGCAAAGCTCCACTTGTCGCCATTGATTGTGGGGTGGTGAGCGGCCGGTATTCCGTCGATGTTGCAAAACTCGTACGCAAGCCACGGCGCGACCAGAGCCGGCTCAATAACGCTTTTGTGCTTTGTTGGCCTTACACATGTCCGTACTCCAGAATCACTCAACTTGATGTGTGGGCGAGGCAACGCATGCCAAAGCAGGGCATTTTTTCCTCTTATGTTTCCATGGGGGCAATTCATATCTTCAAGGTACGAGCACGCAAGCGCCAATTGCCAAATGACGTGAAAGTACCATTCCTGCGACAGTTCTTCTCTGTTAGTTTTCTTCACGTAATCGGTAACCGACTGGAGCGGAACGTATTCAAGAACGAGCATATCCCGCATTAAACCGATCTGCTGCACAATGTGGACGCTCCTGAAGCAGCTGAATCGTAGGATAGATTCCTGGAACGATTCGTTCAAGTGCTGCTTTTGCCCGAGATCGTCGTTTGCTTCGTAGACCTGCTTTATGACGATTTTCTGTTCTGAGTTACTTCTCAGTGCATGGAGATTAACCTCCGTGAACCGTCCGTTGCCCAATGGTCTGTCGAACTTGTAATCGCGCTGCATGATCGGAACGATTTGGGGATGAGAGGAGTTGACACCGTGTTCAGACGTGGAAAGATCTGATTCGTCTGAACATCGAAGGATCATCAAATTGCTACGCTGCTTCAAGGCGGGTGCAACCAGTTTGTTGATGTTGAACGGCACCACCGGGTGGCCATTATCACTCCACTCCTTGCAAGCGCTGAGCAGGGATGTCAAATCCGAATGACAGTGAGAACTCTCGTCGCCGTAAATTCCAATGTAATCTCCCACTCGATCCAGTTTGTAATTTTTCACAATGAACGGAGACACTTGCGTGATGGTGTTGATGAAATACTCTCCGTACGCTTCAGGGCTCTGCCTGAGCAAGCACTCGCCTTTGCTTGGAGAAGGATGGTTTCGCAAAATTTCTTCTGCATAGGCAGGCGAGATGGGACCGTGACACTTCAAGGACAAGTGCTTCAGCAGTGATGGAGCAGTAACACTTTTGCATAGATAGTGGTGGGCGTCGACCAGCAAGCGATAGTAGCCGTCAATGCAAGAAACTAAGTCCTCCGCTTCAGTGACCGATTTCGGTAAAACTGTAAGTAGGTTTCCATTCAACTGCGTCAACGTCACAGTCACAGCAGCAGCTGATCCAGCTTCTTGGTTCTGTTTTAGTTGGATTCTGACGTCAGCGATGTCTTTAAAATCGCACCATTTCTCACCAGCCTCGTTTTTTTGCGAATGTTTGACTATGCCGCAGTCAGAGCCCACAGTTAGCTTCGTACAGTCGTTGTGGATTTGGGTCTGATAGAACTCTGCATCTAGAGAATCCACGACCATGCCAAGATTTTTCAAATAGCGCGAATAAAAAAATGACACATTGCAACCAGACTGCAACCATCTTGCACATTTGGATTCGAAGTGCTGTATATAATGATGAAACTTCAGTTTGATACGTTTCCTCAACCAAAATCTCAAGGAAGAATAGTGTTTGCTCCGTGAACGAGGCAGGAGTCTTTTCAGAGAAACCCTTTGTTTGACAGTGTTTATATCTTCCTCAAGCTCGCGCGAAATCCTTATAATATCCAGGACAGCAGCGCCGAGTGCTGCGCCGTCCTGATCGCTCAACCGATCAGATATTTTCACGTCTTCTTGCAGAAACGACTCTCTCTGTTGATAAAAGAGATATTGCAACACTCCGTCGCTCATCACAAATTTTGTATTCGGTTCCAAAGACAAGCGTCGGGCCTCACGTTCAACGCCGTCAATCTCGCATTCACTTTTGAAAGTGAATCGCACTCGAAACTCAACCTCAAGACTCAACCTGCGGTTGTCCAGTGGTTCTGCGTCACCGTTTTCTCGCACGTAACGGGATTCACTATAGGAGTCGAGAGTAGTACCGAGTTTGATCCAATGCTTTGAGTGCTTGTCACGAATGCCGAAAAGCGGCAACTGTAGAGGTGGGATATTACAGCGCTTTGCGCATTCATGAAGAACATCATCAAATGTTGCATCAAGGGATTCACTCAGCGAAATTGTTGATGTATTTTGAAGCAATCTTTCAACTGCATCTTCAGTACTGCTTCTGGAAACATTATCATGACAATAAACTGTTACAAGTAAGTTCATTATTCCCCTAACTTGTTTTGGTAACATTTCATGCTGTAGCCCCTGAAACACATAGCATACCAAAAACATGAAATTTTAATGGCATGACTTATCATAAAAACTTTTTTTCTACAAGGCATTAGGCAATCCTAATTGGCATCACTGCATGCTGCATTACCAAGAACCCAAAATAGCTTATCAGTTTCAGAGCTACAGCAACCCAATTTTCAAGTAAACAAAATTGATGTAAACTCATCTGATTAAAAAAAACAAAGGAATTCAGTGAAACACTGCAAACAATCATTACACACATTCATTTAGAAAAATATTTTACAAATGAAGATGCCTAAGATATACTTCACTGCAGATAATTACTTAGGTAAACAACTTGATATCTCAAGATGAGCGAGAAGCCTTAATTTAGATCAGTGTTTCTTAAAGCGGGCGGAATCGCCTCCTTGGAGGCGATTTTGATGAGGGGACGAAAATGCTCAACCACTAATCGATCATTGAGTTAACTTCAGTAGCCTACAATTATGACTTGCTAGTTTCTTGCAAATTTTAATTTACTATGATAATCGTTGGAGATTGTTGCTAAAGCAATTTATCTGTTAAATTTTTGCTCTGGATCGTCTATGTACCCGGCTACGGTGTGGATTATTTCAGGGCTGCGGAACCGTCCTAAAAATGACACAGATCTGGCTCCGGAGCACTTCTTTTCATGAAAATGGCTCCAGCTCCAGACCTCTTGGTTTTCATGAGTGTGGCTCCAATCTCGGAGCTTTCTTTTTCATGGCTCCGGTTTCAGTTTGTTTTCACACATTAATATTTTAATTGTCTTGGTGTGCCTCAAGTTGAATGGAAAATGAATTAAATCAAGTACACAAAACTAAGAGAATATACCAAACATTTGAGTAATTCAATCGGTTAGTTTTTTTTAACAAGCAGCGTTCTTACCATGAGAAATCAGCGAAAAAACAATTACAGGTTCAGGCGATTCAGAGAATAGTTACTAGCAAACAATGGCGCGCCTAGCCTGGAAAAAAGGGGTCTGTCGTGGAAGGGCAGCTTTTGATATCACTTTTCAGCATAAAACCACACTTTCTCTTATGACCAGAAATCGACCGATGAATTCTGCGATGTTGCCAAAATATCGGCATAATTCCTCCAATATAGAGTATATCGGCAATGTTTGCTCATAAAGGTAGTGTTCGCTCTCAGGGTTTGCGCGAGGATGATGGCTGCTTGTGAACAAGGCCGTGGTTTTTGACTACCGTATCTTAGTGACCCAGGTTTGCACAGAATTCTAAGTTGTACGCTTCTTCGTCGCACTGAAGTATTGTCTTTCAACTGTGGTTTGAGTGTTGCAAAATATCTGGATCGGTTATCGGCAATGAAAAATAACAACATCGGTATCGGCCCAAAAAAGCCTTATCGGTCGAGCTCTACCTAAAATCCAATCAAACTTGGTTAGTAGGGCTAGGAGCCTAGCGCAACTAAATATTTAGAATAGTGGCATTGATCTCATTGTCAAAACACAGAAGGAAATATTTCCCAATTATCATTGATTTTGGTCACAGCGCATTTATTACATCACAATCGATGTTTGTTCATACAAACATGGTGTATGCAAAGATACCAAGTTTGTCGAACATTCAGCAAATGTCATCCATACAGCAGTGAGAGCTGTTTATCCATACGCAGGTTTGCCAGATTGGCCTTTTTTAGGCCAAATTTCTGAAATTTGGCCTCAACTCAAGTTGGTTGGCCGAAAAAATTGTAGTTGGCCTTTTGTTGGCCTCATCTTAAGTCGGCTGGCCTTAAAAAATGCGTTTGGCCTTTTGGCTCTTTTACGCTGGAATAGGTTCTTGTGAAGGAAAATATTGCTATTCCACTTTTTTCGGCAACACATTTGCAAAGTTTTTGTGATAAAAGTTTTTGTGATAAATGCTATATCAGACGCACGCATTCCGATATTAGTAATATTTGAGGGATGCTAGATTCGAAATTAAGTTTTTGCCAATCACGGCAAATGTGAGCACGGTGTGCCTATTGTGTTGTAAGCACTAAACAGTCTCAGCGCTTGCAGACAGGTCTGCGTCTTCGCGATAGAAATGCGATAATTACGTCGAAGTGGAAGTGCTCTTACGATTCTGATCGTAAGTACAGGAGTGAATGGGAGGGACTTTCGTGCAGAAAGCTGCCGATGGACCAATATGCAAACTGTGGCACCATTTTACCCAAAGTGTGCAATTTCACAAACCATGAAAAGTCAGGGAAGATCAGTGCTCCAGTACAATGCCAAGGAAGATTTAATCTTAATTTCGAAGAAAAAATTATTTTCTTGTAATTTTGATGTTTTTTGCGACAAAGGAATGGCAATACCGCAAATAAAGTTTGGCTTTTTTTCTGGCCTCCAAACAGTCGGTTTGGCTTTTTTCTGGCCTCTTTTTTGCATTGTTTGGCTTTTTATTGAAAATTTCATCTGGCAACCCTGTCCATACGTACATACACTTATCAAACCGAAGCTGACAATCAGCTGCACAACTGCGTCTGTGGAGCACTGTCTATCAAAGATGGCGGTGTTGTAAATATACCTACTATGCTTGCGAAATCACTGCGGAGAAAAACGATTGAGTTGCAATTGCTCTGATGATCTTACATCGTAATGTAAAAGTGACTTACGCGAAATCAATACGGGACTTTTTGCGCAGCAAACAACATCGTACAACGCTTGACTGATATTTTGTTCAGATAATGCGAACACAATTTCTGAGGCTAGCTACCGCGCCTTTCATTACGAGTGATTCCTCGCAAAAATAATACAACTTCAGTTGAAACGAACCGCATTACTTGGCGTGACGCTGAGGAAGGCCCAACTTATTTGATTTAGTGATAGCCTAGTAGGTGCAAACAGCAGATAAAATTTAGGCCGAAGCTGCGAAACAAAACGATCGCGATTGGACACTGTGTCTTCTCGCCATGAAGCGAAATATTACAAAACGGGTCTGCGTGTGTCTGGCAGCGTACGAGCTTCTGGCAGCTTTGCTTGGATTGGAGTTGGCATTGCCAGAGGAGGAAATGCCGAAACACGTGCGTTCGGCTCAATATCAACTTTCAGTGTTCAAAAACGTGAATTGTTTCGCGTCATTGCGCAGGCGCTATTTAGACAATGCAGGGACATTGTTGTTTCGTAATAGCACTATGTAACGTTAGAAGGGAAATGCAAACTGTTGCCTGTCCCAAATCATTCGCATTAGAGACCTGCAGTGACAGCCATTGATATTTTATCGGCTTTGATGCTGAGTACCTGCGGTACGAAGGAGCCTGTCGTCACAGCCAAACAGACCCCCTGGATGCACCCTGCTAGCAGAAACGTAAATTACGATAACAGTAGTATCAACAATTTCTGGAAAGGCAGTCGCTGGTTTTGCTGTCAATGCCTGAGGACCTTTTGTTGTTTCTTACAACTGGAATCAAGAAAATGGCTTTAGGAAAACTACATTTGTGTCCGAGCATTTACACACAGACCAGTCACAATTGAACAAGTGTTTTGCACTCGTTGCATGCTTTGCCTGTTGCAGTCTTGATGATTCCAGTTAACAGCGCTGCCTGGGCAAACCATGCAAAGAGCGCAAAACACATAGTTCACTCTCATGTGTTCTTTCAAACATGCACACATTTGCAGAAACACAAATGTGAAAGTGTTTAAAAGCCCTTTGTTCAAAGAAATAGTATGACTTCTAGCAAGAAATTCACATTTGACGTTTTCTGAAATAGCTGAAATTTTCCGATTTCTTATTTTTTGCACTCATAAGCAGTGATGAATCACAAAGTAAAGCACAATTTAATCTGCAAAGCTTAGGAGAAAATAAGACTGGTTACCGTGCTGAAAACACATTTTTTCCACAGATGAAAACCTCAAGAAAAGTCCACGTTTGTTTACATTGATTTTTAAGCCCTCCTGATAATGTACTGCTATGCAAAGCAGTGCTCGTTCGTTACCAATTAGTTATAACTTTCATGTTATGCTACTGCTTGTAAACATAATGATTCCTTGTGAACTTTGCCAGTAATCTAGTAAACCTTGCTAGTAAGCCTAATGGTTTCTAATAAAAATTCCTACTTTACAATGGTGTGCTGTGCATTTTACGCTTAAATCTGCAATGGTATCATATCTTAACCATACTCCCTGTTAACAGCATGATTACACAGTTGCGGAGGCTATGGATATTTTATCATATAATTACTCATTACAGCTCAGTTCTTTTTAGATCACTACACTACTACAAACCCAGTTTGGTCATTCTGTCTAGAAAGTAAGATGTGGTTGTTAATGCTTTTCTTACTTTAACAACAGTGGTTCTCAACCATTTCGCTGAAGGGAGCCAAATCCAGACCTATGATTTTGTTAGAGAGCCACACTAAAACTTTTACCACAAGTCAATTGACACGTTTTGCTTTATTGCACTAACGAAGTCTGTGACACAAAATTAAAGGTGTTACTGAAAGACACCGCCTATCGAAAGGAATCCTTTCCCAGCAAAGAATCAGACACTAAGCTCTTACAGAGTATATTTTTCGCCTACGCAGTAGGCATCATCAGCTCTTATAAAAAGTATGTGTTATAGAAAGATTGCTAAAAGTAACACAAAGGATACATGGGAGCTGCATGTGGCTCTTAGAACAGTGTTTAAGAACCTTTGTTCAACAAGTAACACCACGCCTACCAGCTACAATGTCACAGGCTAAGCGATTATTAAACCAATGAAACATCAAAGGCTTGAAGATCCATTGTTGCAGTGTGGTGTCGTAACTCATAACAATCGTGTTTAGTATGGTATAAAGAGTAAGTCTATGCGGCAAAATCGTTAGTATTTAGGAAGGAACCCGGAGCTACCTCACAAATGGCCATAGCTCCAGCTCCAGTCCTAAATTTTAAACTGAGCTCCGGCTCCTTCTGATTTTTCATTTGAGCTCCGGCTCCAGGCAAAATGCCCAGTTCCAGCACTCTGGCCTCGTAGCTCTGGATTATTTTCACAAGAATTCTGAATGTAATATTAGTGTCGTAATACAATTGCTCAGCTCAGTTATTTAATACCTTAGTTCACCTATTAAAAACTTTCTTTAAATAAAATTGTGTATTTACTGCATTGTGTTTGCTTTATCAGGTTTGGGGGTCGAAAACGATGTGTCGAAAGTGACAAGGGGGCGATGGAATAAATAAGTTTGAAAACACTGAGTTAGATAAACAATCCATATCTCCGCATCATGTGCAGACTATTTTCTTTTCATAATGGGTCATTCACCTGCATGGCCACCAACCCAAACACAACTTGAAACTTAACACAATCAGTGCTTGCATTTGATCTTGAGCAACAGTGCTTCATAGTGCTCAGACTGCACGATTTATGCATTGAAAAATGCATCAAAACAAACCTTGTTGAATATACCAATGTGTTACACACATTTTTCCACAGAAGACATCTTTGAAGGTTTTTGTACTACACTTTACTCAATAGAAACATCAAGTTCTTGACAAAACGCAAGTGAAGCATGTGGCTGAATCCACTGAGAAGCTTTTGGGAGTGTTACACGAATATAAGGATGGCAGAGACTTGTCACAGGCTATCAAGTCATTTTATTCCTGCTCAGAACACTATTTCTGGCCAACAACACTTGGTCAGTTATGGCGAAAAAACTCAAATTTGGATAAAAATTACACAAAAAGATTCTTTTACCTTAACTTTTGAACCAGAAATCCTAGAAAGCTAATCAAAGGCTCAAGAGACTCAGATTTTAGCCTAGTTTCCACCAAAGCTTGAGCGAAATACTTCCCTCTTGTCTTCGGGGCCCAGGGTCCAATAACCTTAACCAAAATGGTATAAAGCTAGAGCTACCTCACTTATGACAACACCCAAAGAAACCCGAAAACTTAATTTTTTTTGTTGCAAACAGGGAAGACTTGCCAAGTCAAGGTTTTGAACATCTCTTTAGCACAATCAACTGGTGAGTTATGGAGTTGCAAAGTGGCGCGGAAATAGCAGCTCAATGCATGACTTTAAAGTACAAGGTATCTTGTACACCAGCAGCAAAGGTGTTAACAGGGCTGTCGGAAGTCCTGTCATCTGACTCCGACTCCAGGCAAATGCGATTATCTGACTCCGACCTTCAGCTGTATTAGTTACTTAAAGTGATAATTCTTTTCAGATGAATTCATAAACCCTACATGCACTTTCCAGGAATATGGAAACTTGTTTTAAATCGATGTAATCGAGATAAATGCACGAGATTTAAATCGAGATAAATGCACGTTCATCTCTCACTTTTGCAAAATACGATCAAGCAGAAGTTAGTCTTTTAATTTTACAGAAAAAAGTACTCATCTAAAAAAACACAATAAAA
>JGI24021J15306_10002204_pt1 | contig 20626 bp, 10 predicted proteins | sample Ectturendosymbi1_FD_15306 | JGI IMG/M metagenome (IMG submission 15306)
AAAAGCGGTGACATTTGCTTTTTACCACTAAAACTGAGGAAACAACCTTTTTTTGCTATATATTTTAAAATCCAGGGGGAAGCCTTGGGCCCCCCTGCCCCCCTTCCGACGCCCATGGTTGCAATTGTCTTTAAATAGGTACGGATTGCAAACCAGCAATATCATAACGTTGTGAACTGTTTCGCCGTTACGACAATAACTTGGGTTTGCTTTGGGTAAAAGCTGCACTTGTCACTGAAGCCAGTCGCTATTGTTGTCACTAATTATATTCACTTATTTTAGGTTGTTGCGTTTCGCGCTGCGATTTCGTTACACAAGTTGCGCAATTGTTCGCCTGCCAGACGATCGTGCAGGATTAGCGTCTCGTAATTATTTTTGTATCAGGATCGAAATCGTTTGTTTCGTTGAAGCGAGCGCAAAGCAACGCTTCGCTGGCGTTCGTCGTTATTCCGTTTTCAGGGCACTTCGCCTTTTCGTTTCATCCAAACGTGTGGCGGTTTTCAAGCGTCGCTAAACGTGGCGATGCACGTATTGATTAGTTATTTTACAGTGCGCTACGATACTGACGAAGCTGCCGTTGCATTCGTATGTCAAGGTTTGCGTTGATCTTCGGGACAGTGCCGTTGTCATTGATACATCCTTTCACACTTTTCTGAACGTCGAATACTGTGTCTTTCGCACGTCTGCGAGTAAATCGCTTGTCTTCTAGCAGCCGATTTTGAAAGTTATTTGATTGTGGTTTTTGCATAGTGTGTAATAGTTTATAATTGCCGTATAATTGCTTTACAAACTGAATCTAGGAAAAGGTTTGTTGCTGTGTTTTGATTAAGGAACGTTTGGCCGTGCAGACGCCTCGTTAGATCGAAGTGATGCTGCTATTTGTATTGCTACAAAGCAGCTCAAAAACAATTCGTGAACTGCTGACAGAACTTTAATTTATTCCTGGTAAAAACTTACCTCCCCAAGTCGGAGATCCTCACCCATTCCGCGATTGTTCATTTAAAGAATTAATATTTTTGATAAATCAATTAAATGAAGAACTGCAGACTGTTCTAGGTTAGTCATAATTTCTAGCNGCTGTCAAACACTGGGCTGAGCGGCAATGGTAGCTTTTTTTGAAAGTATTGCGGTCTGCTGCTACTGGTCCCTCCTTCATAGCTCCCGACAGCAATATACGTGACGTAACATTTTAGATAGCTCATACAAATAATTTTTCAGACAACCAATCAAATTAAAAATTTCGTACAAATAAATTTTATGGTGTTGATAGGAACCGGAAATGGATGACATGTTTCGTGAATAAAAACGTTTTTGAGGGCTACCAAATATAATTTTGTCTCCTGCCCCCAACATGAGGTCACAGCTACCTGACGCTCAAGCGTATGCTTCATACGTAAGTCGCGCGGCGCGAAAAAGTACTCGCGGCCTGTGCGCAGTCAACCGTGATGTTAGAGTCGCTGATTATATTTCTTTGTAGTTTTGCAAAAAAGGCTCGTGTTGTTCAAGACTTGTCATAAAATATTGCAGACGAAAATGTCCGTCCGTTGTGAGCTAGTTTATTTCGAGAGCTACTAGGCGAGCAGCTAAAAACACGCAAGCGTTTTAGTTACAGACTGTACGGTGCTACTTGTGAACATGGTTTGTCGTGCAAAATATACAACAGAGCACACTGTGACTCCAAGGTAAGTCATCTGTAGTTTCCAAGGTTTCCGTATTGCACAGCGAATTCCCGATTAATAGACTGGCAGCAGTAGCCGCAACTGCTGAAAATTCAGAGCATACAAATGGTAATGAGAAAATACAAGTCTTTTTTGACAGACACATTTCGGGGCTGACGGAAGATGAGCGACCGGCAGTTTTCCATCATTCTTCAGGTGAACGTTTTTACAACTCTTCTCGTCTGCGAGGCTGGCGCCTCATTGCCGCGTAGTATTGCTGCTGCGAAATATCACACAATCAAGATTACAATTGAAAAACAGGCAGGATATACAGTACGTACTCGCAAGCTTCTTGTGGGCAAAATTGGTTTGTAATAAAAAGGAAATCTTGTTCAATTGTACAAGTAAAAACTGTTCTGCTTTTTGCGGACTGTGTCTTTGTTTTTATTCACTTTTGCTCTGAATTTAGTAATCAGTTCTGAAGATAGTCATTTAAATTTTTCTTATTAAATACATGACTATGGCATAAAGGACTAAACATCAACTAACTGATTGCATTTCAATTAATTAAAAAAACAAACGCAATATACGCTGTGATGATCTTCAATTTGCTTTCATGTTTTGTAGAATACTATTTGGGAACTTAGTTGAAACAAGATTTATTAAAAAAATAACCGACTAGGAGACCAAAAATCCTTTGACAAAGGTATTCGGTAATGTTTCCACGCTTAGTATAGCCTGCTCCTCTTCGCACCTGCACGACAACTATATTGCGTGCAGTCCAATATAACGACGTAAAATGTTTTCTTTTTGATGTTGAAAGTGAAGAAGCCAAACTCGCTGGTTCGCAGGCTGTTTTTGAAAAGATTATATGCGTATAAAATCACTACGCTCACGGATAACTTTTCACTCGGAAATTATGCATGCATCTTGTTACTTGCACCTGCTGCAACTAGTTGTAACTACTATTGATAGTGCAGTCCTTACAGTGCATTAAAGTCAATTCAGGGTGGTTGAGGGATCGACGAAGAGTGCTTATTTTGTGAGACCAGCTATGTTTCGGCCCAAAATCCTGCTGATAGTAGGCGCACCACGTCAAATCCTAGGAGATTACACTCCCGAAATAGGCATTTGGGTCAAACTCAGTAACCGATTGAGCGTGTGCTTTTATGTTTGAAATCCATGTCTTCTGTGCAGGCCCATAGCCACGGGGGTGAATTCTGGGGCAGTGCCCCCTTATTTTTTTGTGCCCTCCAAATTTTTGTGAGCCCAGAAGAGTTTGTTTTAAACATACATAATAAAAATATCTTTCGCCCCTAAAAATGTATTTTACTCCCCCAAATCTTGAAACCTGGCTACCGGGCCTGCTTCCGTGTCAGAGAACAAATGAAACGAATGCGCTTTTCCGTTGGAGTGCATGATAAACAATCACTCCAATCCCAATAGCAAGAAAGCTCTGTTATCAGGGCTTGCTTAGCTTAAAGAGTAAAATTAATTAATGCAAACAGTTGTTGCAGGTGTCTGCATCACCCTGTACTGCTAAGGCAAGCACAAGCGAAAGATAGCAATCCGGGATCAACTAACAGGAAAGCAACCAGCAGCAGTAAAGATCCATCATTGATTTCACTCCAGTGATACTACGTCGCACTATTATTATATAGGGAATATGAATTACGATCTTTCGCTTGTGATGACTATCACAGTGACTTGTTACTTATCGGCACCATCTAGCAAATGCCATTTATTTACATGTNGCGCCATCTTCAGGCCTCCACACAGTAAACAATACAGTTTCTTTTAACATGCGGTCTACACATCAGTTTAGGGTCTTAATATTTTATTACTCTCAACTGTGCACATGTTGCTAATCTACCTTTGATGTGCCACAAAATTACGTAAGCGTGTACAAATATTGAGATTCGACTCTCCGTCTGGTTATAATCTTGTTTGCACGTCACCACCATCTTGTGGTGGTTTGTACAAAAACTGAGAACCTAGCAACTGGTTTGCCTTCAAAACATTCTAGGACCGCTGAAGCCACGATACTGGCTCGGACATTTTCAGTCATAGCTCGCCTTCCGATAGATCTAGAGAGCTAATCGAGCCCTTCGAAGTTGCGGAGAGACTTCTAGTTTTAAACAATCCCGGACCTTTTGTGTTTAAGCTTTTTTGGCGTGACGTCACGATTGTGTAAGGTCAGGAAATTTTTTGATGGAGTTATCAGGGCCTGAGAAAAAGTTCAAGTGTCAATTTGCTTGTGTTTTCTTTTGGAATAAACTAGGCTAAAGCAGGATCGGATCCAGCCAGTAAGTTAAGAGTGGGACGATATCAGGAATGTTTGGTAGTCAAGTCTCATAACGGCTTCTTTACTATAAGAGAAATGTAGTTTTGTGCTTCACAACACTGCTGTGACAAAAATGGACGACAAAATGGCCTTTATTCGCGAATTTTGTTTTCCTTATTGTACAAACTTGTGGTGAATAAAGTTACTTACATAGATTTTAGGGGGGCAATTGGGACGATTGCCCCCTGGATCCGTCTCTGGGCTAAAGGCCGCATCTTAAGAGCCCGCGATTGGCTGTCTAGCTGAAGTGACTGGCAAATTATGGCCTAAGAACAACGATTAATTAATTAATTATCGTTTTTTAAAGTGGTTTTATCTCCTATCCANTCGAAAGCCCATTTTAATATTCCGCTCATGTGTCGTCATCTTGTCGATCTCCCAAGGTGCTACTACAACGAAAATCATCATTTTTCCGAGTAGGTCTGAATTCTAATGGACATTTGGAACATGACTGAATACTGTCCAAAATTTGGAAAGGCTCTGCAACTTACGAAATGATTAGTTTGCGCACGTGATATCTCGATAATAGATTTATACAATGAGTGGGACATTTTTTGAGATCAGGTTTGTGGTTGACCACTATTTTGGACTATGTCAATGACAGCCTTCTGCAGGCGAAATCAGTGACGGATCAGTTCTTATTTTTGTCTGTTTAAACCGTTTCAGTTACAATATGCCTTTACCTTTTTTGCTTGAGCTTTTAACATCGTTAGATAAAAGTTTCCTCAACAAATTGCCAGATTACGCCTAGCGTCTTGAAGTCGTACGGCAATAAGGTGTGAAAAAGATCAAGAGAATTGTTGCTCTACTAATTGTTTTGGTGAACTTATTACAGGCTTTTGCTAACGGTTGAGTTGAAGCTCCCAATTCGGTATTGCCTGTAAGACTTCAGNAGTANGGCGCAAGTCATTGCCTTATTCTGATTTTGAGGTTTGAGGTTTATATCAGTGGGGTATCGATATCGAGGGCAAGAAAACAATCCTGGATCAAAAACGAAATAAATTCCTATCTGCAAGTTCAGATCAAACGTGCTGACGAATAGGTTGATTTGCAGCGCGTTTAGGGCTAAGGAACTAAACTCACCTCGACATGTTCTACGGAATATCAGCAATTGATGCTCTGCATCATCGCAAATCTACATGAAGCTCGTTTTTGCCACACCAGCTATGTTCACTAAATGGTCACCTGTAAATGCGGATTGACCTGAAAGGAAAAAGCACACAAGTGAACACAAATGACTCTAGCTACGTGCAAAATACGGACCACTCCTGCTGGAAATAGATCAAACGAGTTGACACGGCAAATTGTTAAATAAAAAAAGACACTGTGGACCAGTAAAAATGTTTCTATGAAACGCAAAATTGATTTATGGAGTTATTCTGAAAATGTTAAAAAATATTAAACGGAAAATGAAAGACGCCATAGCAAAAACAAAATGGCTTGCTGGAGCGAGTTTTTACTGCTTCAGCTTACCTTGTTCGTTGATGGTCACAAATCTCTTTTCCGATAAATTCGTTATAAAACTCAACAGAGCGTGATTTTCTCTTTTGTTTCGCCTTTCGACAAGTTTAGGCTTAAAATACATGTGTCTAAAGCCATTTCTGAATTAACTCCTTCAAAATCAAACATCACCACAATCACAACCGGTCACAAGTCAATGATTATGACTCAATAGGTAGTGCATTTTTTCAAATTGTTGTCAACTACATGATATTGACAGGGACGATGAAATACAACAATGCTTTTTTGAAGAAATATTGATCGGTTGGAAACGTTTCAAACCATAGGAAAGGGAAAGTTGCGCAATGATGCACAGCATAGTCCATTTTGGTATTAGCTGGAAATATATTGCATATTCAGCTTCATGATTAGTTTTGGTAAGTTATATTCGAATTCTTTTTATTACTTTATTAAAAATTTCAGGGCACAAATGTATGAGATGAACGAGAGGTTAATAAAAAGTCATTCTCCGTTTCACAAAATTTTATTTGCGTTCTGCTTCGTTACAAGAAAAACGCGGGTTTCAAGCAAACAGCACATAATTCGAACTTGCAAAACTCTACGGATGCAGGAGTTTTTTTCTGGGGTGAAGATGGTGTGTTGAACGATGAAGATGATTAAAAATGTGCAAATACACGGATTTGATACTTACTCCCAATCTTGACCAGTAATTCTGCTGCCTCTGGCGCTGAGCATAGATCTGCTGATTTCTTCTTGCGATGGCCGCACGACGGCGCTGTGCATGGATTTGCTGTTGGTATTGTTGGCTGACTGCGTTTTGCCTTTGCTGAGCCTGAGCTCCAACCATCATTGCCGCTTTCGCTTTTTCCACGTCAATTCCCAGTTCTAACCGAAAAATGTTGATAGAATGTACAAAAAATCATATATCTTCCAAATGGCACTTCGAAAATTATCACGTATCAAAATTCCCAATAGATTTACTCGAACAAGAGTAGCTCTATTATATTTATTTTCAGTTTTGACCACTTTCGTTTTATATGAAAGAGTGAATTAATCGCTCTTTGCTACCTGTGACAGCAAAACATTTAGCCGTTTAAAACACCAGTCATTTGCTAAAAAGCTACCAACGTGAGAATTCTTACTATTTGCCCAGTCTTCCACAGCTTTATGAGCTTTCATCTGACGGACAAAAGCACGTGCGTTTGGTGATTGCGAGAATCTGAAATAAAACAAAAAAGCACATTAGATCTGATCGTGTTTGATCCTCAGTTGCAAAAGGTTGTCACTATGGGTTTTTGAAAATGTGGGCACGAAGACATGCCGTCAAACTTTTTCCTAAAAAATTTTTGTGATCATTGTTGTTTGCCTCTACCCAAAAATCGAAATATATTTATGAAAAATTGCATAATAAATAATTTTTCTAACGTCTTTTTGCTGTTTTTGTATTCTACTTGGTTATTATCATCGCCAATCCAGCCTCCTGTACAAAACTTTTTATTTACAGGAAACGGCTAAGCACTTTTTTGACGTGAGAACAATAAATATTTTCCAGATTGGTACATATTTGAGGCACTGGGATTCCGAAAGACTCGAAAACACCACAAGTAATAAAAATCAGGCTTCAAAATGTTACACAAAAACGGACTGATGTTTTTAGCTGCTGTTTTCGTCGGCCGTATTGTGACGCAACAACAGGTTACTTTGCTTTGTTCGCTGTGCTTACCATTTGTTTCCTTCAGTATTTCTTACTAGAAGAGCTGGTGCTCCAATTAACAGCTTATTTTACTTAAACTTACGAAACAGGCTGTGCTTGGATTTTTCGCTCACCTCTCGAATTCGCCAATTGTCAGCTTGCCGTCTTTGTCCAGGTCCATGCTGGTCCACAGTTGCAAGTCTTCAAGTTCCAGTTCTTTGTTCCCATCCGCGTTCGGGGTTTCTGCACCAGAATCCGAATCTGAGGCTGTCTCCTCGGACGCCCCGTTATCTTCTTCTGAGGTCGGAAATATTCAGGAATACAAGGAGATGCGGGCCATTGTGAACGTTCAGAACAGAATCGAAACTATACGGTATTGTTTGCGCCACAGGCGAAAAATTGGTTCGTAAACAATTTAGATCAAGTTCAAGACTAAAGCAGTAATTTTTGATTCAGAGTAAAATGTGTGTCTCATGCTTGAAAATATATCGCACTAGGTTGCAATGCAGAGAAGCCTTTATCATATTTTTTTAATTGCATTTCAAACAAAATAATTTTTACTACTAGTCATTCTGGTACTTGCCTTCAAGCAACTATGCGAAATTGCGCAAAGCCGCCGAAGAGATCATAGATTTTTTGTGCCTTCTACAAATTTGTTTACATTTTTTGCAAATAAACAGCTTTGCCAGGCCTTTTTACACCACTGAACACTTGTCACCTTCGTAAAATTTATGACGCTAACAATCAGTGACAACGCGCTCCGCGAGCGGATGAATATCATGCGGTGAACGAGGATGAAGTCCAATGATGGCAAAATCTTGATTGCGCGTTTGGAACGAATCAAGAATGTGGCAGAGACAAGCAAACGACCTCAGAAGAAGAGATGAAATAGATAAAAATGATTTAAATTGAAAAGAACAAAAGCAATTTATAAGCAACAATCCTTCATCAAACTACACAGCATCTGCAGGAAAAAATGGATGTTCAGTATCACAGACGATTTTAAAAAAAGTATTTTCCACTTTTTCCCAGTATCTTTTTGTATCCCTGAAGGATCCACAATTGTTTTTGCTACAATGGCAACTGGAGAGGTTGGAGTTTCAGGAAATTTCGGTGCCAGGCACATCACATACGTGTGGTACGTGCTAAAAAGATTAAAAGTGAACTTCGGCTTAATTCAACTGAGTTCCTATTTCCACTTATTCAAATCGCTCTGACATGCTTCTTGGCTGATTTATACGATTTAATCAAATTAGTATACAGCATGATGCTGCGTGCTCCTGAAGCCAAAAACTAACAACTGCCTCTGTATTTTATAATAAGGGTTCGTTGTGACGTTGGACGGCAATGCCGCGCCATCACAAACTGTATTTACTCAAATGTTGCAGCTCCTTTCTGTCAACTGCCTGCTTTTACTATATTAACTTGTTATTTTATATGGTCTTAGGACTTTTGGATTAGGAAGGTAATTCATGTGTCAGTTGTATTCATTCTAGTAGGTTTTGTCATTTTAGTAGGTATTTTGACATCGCTTCTTGCAGGTTTTTTGACACTTTTATTTATTCTAGCAGATTTGGTCTGTTTCACACTGGATGAACTTACTGTAATGTACCCAGGGTGGAATAAAGGTTCCTCTTGGCAATCTGCGCCCTCTGCGTTGTTGCTGGAAAAGAGTTAAACCATTTGCTGATCAAAATGCTGACGTCGCCCGAAAGATAAAGTCGGCACCCAGAAATGCTAATGCCGACTGCCGCTGTCAGCCAACGACGCACATCAGAAGAGGCTCTACCAAGTTTGTGAGGATAACACTCCGGTCAGCAAGTCCTTGCCGCAGGGTGTGCAGTTACAATTGAAAGCGATGTACGGAAGTAACAAGGCAGACTATTGCTATTTTAAACATAAAAGGCAGTCCAGCGAAAGGTAAAAACCGGGTGAAGATGATGTTAGCAGAGAAATACAAAATGTCTGCTTAAAAATGCAACCTTTGTGGAAACAATATTCAGCTATAAAAACATTTAAGTGTTTTACCCTCGCCATGACTTTCAGAACGCGCTGCTGCTGGGCCTTGCCAGCCCAGTATCGAGCAAGGTTTGTTGCGAATCTACTCTAACACATTGATGACGCAACAAGAAAGCCACGTAGGGTGGGAGGGATTGATAAAGATAAAGCACGGATGTCACGAGCGGCGATGATTGCAATGATCACGAATCGCAGGTCGATGACGTCATGACGCGATGAAGACGAAGAAGTGGTTATATGAAAAGAAAACACATGACTGTTAGATTCCGAAAAAAGTGCGACAAATGCCAATGTTTCGTGATCTGCGAGCGTTGAAATTACCGGTGGTCACTTCCACTCCGTCACTGACAAAAAAACAAACAGAAAGAGTTAGTTGGTTTGCCATTGTCGATAAAAACTTGGCTAAAATTTCAAAACTAAAGTTTCTTGTTTTTAATCCTTTGCTTTTAAGACATGTTCACAAAGCAATAGAGGTCGCATTTCAGAAAAGTGCTTTACATAAACATTCGTGCATCCCTTAAGGTTTTAAGGTTATTTGATACGGTCTGTTCATTTTAGGAAAAGCGAGGATAGACCGTGACTATTATAAGATCTTCAATTTGTCAACGTTTTTACAAGGTTAGGTTCTTTGCAAAAAAGAGATAGAATTTTTGTTTGTGTGCAAGCGAACAAATACAAATTGGGTGCATTTCTTGATACATCCATATATGTAACAAACTGCAGAAGCACCACATCATGCAAAAAGTTTTGAAAAGGTCAAAAGAGTTTTTGAAACAGTGAGAGCGAATAGATAGGCATAAAACAACATACCTGAACTTGGTCAAACGCACAATTTGACAGACTTTTATCGACCGGCAACGTGTTTCACAAAACGTAGCAATTCGTTTTATTTATTCGTGAAAACCAGATATTTCAGCAAGAAATAAGTTTTCATAGTTCCCCAATTTTTTATTATAGAATAAAATGAACTTAGCTCTGGCGTTTAGCTTAGCTTTAACAAAGAAATAGGTTACACCTTTGTGATTTCGGAAATGAAGATCTTAACAATTATATCAATGCAATACACTTTTCAGAGTGCATTGGCCATGAAACTAGGGAAAAGTTAGAGGAAACAGCTATATAACATGTAAAATGGCATCTGAATACAAAAATATCAAATGCATCTGGTCAGTTGTTTTCTTAAATGTTCCATCTTTTCTTTCAAACGAAGAAATAAACATTTAGGTCAAACGTTGCTAATTTTCAAAACTGAATAAACTCCAGTATTAGGACAAGGAAATAACTGAAAACTGGAGCGACAGCATATTTGGTAAAAGCAAGATATTAAAAGCAGTATTTTATGTACAAGAACAAGTAAAAATTGCAACGTCAAACTTACGCCTCTCCGTCTTGACCAAATGTGACTTGAGGAAGAAAAAGACCCAAGGCGATCAGTAGGTAGAAAACCTTCATTGTAGATGTTTTACGTTTTAACTTGAACGGAAAAGTAACCAGTTGAAGTACTACTACACCTAACACGATTGCTGCATAAAGATTTAATTAAAACAAAGATTAAGACTCGTACATTTTAAGCTAAGCTACCAAACACTTGAAGCAATTTTGCTCTTTACACAAAGGCACTTTGACTTGTTTCAAAGGTCCAGAATTCTTAATTGCATGTGCGTTATTTGATCAAATGCGATATCTAACTTTATGTCTGAAACGTAGCTAATACCATCTTGCAGCGAGTTTTTCTTTCCTACCTACTTCTACGAAATTTCAGATGTATCTTTCAGGGAGTTAGGGAACAGGTTGTAACAAGCGAAACAGAGGTAATGCCCTGCCTTCCGTTTTTCCCATTTTGTTTTCTAAGAAGTTTTTTTTCTTTTTTAGTCCATTATACACTTTCGAACTTTAATAGAATGTGGGGTCGAAAACAAGTTTGAACGATGGATAAAAAAAAACTTTTCACGCCATCAAGCAAACTCTATGTTATTGAAAAAGTAAAACAGCAGATTAAACAAACGTTGGTTGTTCGCTGGCGCAGTGAAACATTAAAAACCGAACTGTTTGCTGCCACCTGATCGTTGAAAGACAACTGCTTTTCGTCTAGTATAAAATCTAATCGTTAAAATACTTTTTCTGATTCGTTTGTGCGTAGGTCACTGCCAGTAACGAGACGGGCACAGCATTTGAAACAGAACGAGCTCAGTGCGAACATCAGCTCAAAGCCACGAAGTCACCAAGCCGGCAGAATACTTAAGCGCTGTCGTCCGCCAATCAGAGCCTCCCATGCAAGTTGTAGATCGATGTGTCGCAAACGCGCTCGTGATGACGGCANAAAGTGGTCGCTATTGAAGAATCGATTTCATCTTTTCGAGTGCTGACGAATAATTCAAAAAAGGCGTTTTTCTAACAATTTCAAATACGACAGCGTTTTCCGGTCAAGTGCCTTCGAGTGCCGCCGATAGTTTTCAACCTACCACCTGGTGTCCCACTCGGGAGCCACGTCAGCCTCGAGAGGAAGCAAGTCGGGTACATTTGTTTTGGGCGTGGAGGTATGAGCCACGTCTCTTCCGGCAAATTGGTCGCAACGTGTCAGTCAGGTGGCTTCATCACTTTCACTTTCATTTACGTGGTCTTTGCTTGGATTGGCACGAAGTATAGCCATTGAGCATCCGGCTACCACGTGGAAAACTTTGTTTGGGCATTTGAAATTAAACAAGCTGCTATCACTCTGTGAGATGTTATTGTTTCCAATTTTTAACTGGATATCTGCACTAGAAGATTTGATAAGCAACTTCTAAAACTTCAAGAACATACACGCCCTCTTTTTGCTTAGTTTATTATTGTTTTATGTGCCATTGCTTTTAGATTTAAAGCAAAATATTACTGAAAATTTGAAATGTAATATTTTGACTTAAAAAGGAAGCTGTGCCACATGAAAGCCAGGATTTCTGGCCGAAACTTGCCTTGTTTATTTCACTATTTGAAATAGATAACTGACGTTTTTGTAATACTTTGTAATTGTGCTTTGGTAACATGCTACATAATGTCAATGTCTTCACAAAAGTACCAGGTAACTCGCATAGTATAACCACGTATGACTAGTTAACTCACAGGTTCCCGGCCTGGGATACATGTACCCCTAGGGGTACATTTGCCTATCCGAAGGGGTACATTTAACTTTAGGAATAGAAGAGAAATATATATTTACATATCTTTTATTTCCTAAAAAGTTTAGGGGTACATGTTCATCTGTCAACATGCTGAAGGGGTACATGCTTGACTTTCGAAATGCTGAAGGGGCACATGCTCATCTGTCAGAATGTGGAAGTGGTACATGGTCAAAGAAAGCTTGGGAACCCCTGGTTAACTCAATAAAATAAACGTGATCAGGTTGAAGTTAACAGCATAGATGCTGGCATTAAAGTCGCCATTTGAGAAAACGTTGCAGTACAGTCCACACAAACTTGTGACTTCGCACCCCAACGTGTTCAAATGAAATAATTGTGTCTGTACAATGGCGGATCCATCTAGTAAGGTTAGGGGGGCGATTTCAGTAATAATTGGTAGTCAAGGCTCATAGCAACTTCACTACTGTAAGAGAGTTGAAGCATACTTCACAACATTGCTATGACAAAACAGTGTACAACAAAATGACCGTATATCGCGAATGATGTTTTCCGAATTGTGCAAAATCATGGTGAATAAAGTCATTTTCTTAGGTTTTATGGGGGCGATCGCCCCCCCCTGGATCCCGCCCCTGTGTCTGTAAGTTGTAATACCTTTGTTCTTTTGTGTGTATTTAGCCATATAGCAAACACATTAGCACCACTTCCATCTCAATATCGAAATGTCAAAGAGTTTAATTTGCATACAGTGACAGATCTCCTACTAAGGCAGATGCGTTGCTCATAGCGTTCATTGTCAATCTTTTGCAATTGGTACTGATTTATTATTGGCTACTTGGGTTTCGTCTGGTGCACGGTTGAGACGAGGAACATTGAACTGCTTCATTAGTCACGACAGAGATAAAAAACAGATGCAGCTGGTCAAATAAATTTTGAGCATTTGTCGTAACACCGACATCGACAAAAAGATAGTGCAGTACACTGAAATATACATTGTTCCTTTTTCAGTTGATAGGAAATGGAACTATGCCTCAATGCTTCGGATCTCTCTACTGTTACTTTTGGAAGTCACCAAAGTTATTGTGAGCCTCGTCTAGGGAAAATACTTCTTTGTTATCGGTGTTTTGTTTCTGAAAAGTGATGACGTTTCTGCTTAATTTTTTTTGCAAGTATTTTTTTCTCGTAGCACGGGTATAAGATAATTACTTTCCTTTCGTTTTACGTTTTTTTGCTGCTTTTTTGTCCTTGAAAAATTTTCGTTTGTTGATTTCATTTGCATCTGATCGCTCAAATACCCCCCGCAAAAAAACTTGTTCGCGAATAAAGCCAAGAAATTCATNTAAAAGTTGATGACTATTTTGCAGAGATATATTGTTCAAGAATCCTGAAACAGATAAAGTTTACCGNCAACTATTCGCATACACTTGTTTGCACATCAGCTACACAACTTCGACAAGCTCACAGATTTAGTTGTTTATGGTCGTCATTTCCCATGAAGCCACTAGTCTTATTTAAACCACCAAGTCATACCTCGCTCAAACGCAAGATGCTGGTGTTTTAAATGCACTTCTAAACATTTTGGCCATTTTACAGGTAATCAGTGCATGGAAAGCATTGACAGAGGTGTCATGCCAAGGCCGTCCTAAATGATAACCTGGTGGCAGCAACTCAGTGCTTGAACAATGAAGAAAATGGCATCGTTTTCGCATGGTGAGGATCAGGCCCGTAGCCACCAGGGTTGAGAAAAGCCCGTTTTTTAAAAAAAATCCCAACCCACCTGTTTTTTTGGGTTAAAAAAATCCGTGTTTTCTTGTTTTTTTTGAAAAGAAAGGAGATTTTGTTCTCTTTTCAAACAAAACAGAAAAAAACATTCTGAATTGTTTTTATTCCATCATGCAATATCACTATTTTCAGAATTACACAATAATAACTTGTTATACCTATTATGGCATTCAAAAGTGAGGGTAAAGAAATGTACCCCATCTTTATTTTCGCAATGTGTTGTTGGTCAGTTCACTCGTAAGTGGTAAGGCTTGGCAAGTATGCGACAGCAAACAGAGAAAACCACTCCTGGACAAACTCTGCAGTTTCACGTCAAGTTTATGTGCACGCCTGCTAGTTCAGCATCTATAGAGTGTATTTTTTCAATGTATGATTTGGTATGGTCCAAAATCAGAAAAAGTTTAGTAGAGAAGACAGAAAAATTGGTTAAAATATACCGATTGCGCAGAGCTGAAGAACACAACCATTAGAATTTACTCGAACTGTTCGATTATTCTCTCTTTATTTCGTTGTTGTTCGTTTTTGTTTGATTAAAAAAATTTACAGTCCACTGTACAAGTGTCCTGCTTATTTTATTTTTTACTTCTTAGTAGATTTTTCAAAGGAAAAGTAAAGAGTGGGTTTTTTTTGAGTGGCCTTTTTCAAAAAAAATCCGGGTGTTTTTTTTACGTTGTTTTTTTTACAACAACCCTGGTAGCCACGGAGGACGGTCAGGGGCGATGTCCCTCCAAATTTTTTTGTGCTGTCTTAAATTTTGTTGCGTCCCCCAATTTTTTGAAACATACAATAAAAACAAAGATCTTGTCCCCCTAAAACCGTAAATCCTGGCTACGGGCCTGGTGAGGATGCAATTCAACTGGAATCAAAGTGGTTAAGCACTTTTTTCTGATCAAAAAGATGATTGTTCCGCATCCAACAAAGCCAGTGTACCATTAAAATGTACATCGTCTAAATAAATTCATTTTGTAATTTCCTACAAGACATATGTATCTCTTGAGACACAGGACTACTCGATGAATTGAAATGATGTCGGTTTTGAAAACATAAATGTGTTCACAAATACAAAATATAAATCCGTTATGTCTAATCTTGATGTTGGCGCCCATTCATCGCATGAACAGGAGTGAGCAGCCTGCTGTACTGCGGCAGGATTCATCCGCGCCAGTCTCCAGTTTATTCGGCAAGTTTATTTCCAGGCGAGTTGCCTACACATTCACGTATGTTTTATGCCCATGTGTTTCGGATACTTCTAGTGTTGCACAATGTACATACTACTACTTGTGGTCATTTTCCATCACCAAAACATCAAAAATGATTGTTGATTTGTTGCATTTTCTCAAATGCAATTGGACCAACAAAACACAAGTTTTGCATTGTCAATAATAGAAACTTCTCACGGTAGTTTTCGAAAGCTAAACAGCTAATTCACAATTAAAATTCATCAGATTTGCAAAGAGTTTTGTTAGGATGTATTTATTACCAAGACTACTGTAGCTCTGTTTTGAATAACTCATTCCGTATTAAGTTTGGAGAGTTCATTTTTGAGGTACTAGGCCTTGAAGGAACACATGCTTTTTGATAAAATGACCCTGTCCATCTAACGAACACCTTACAAATTTAATAGGCTTTGGAATTTTTTAATTTAATGCAGTTGACTGAGTTGTTACCGAAAACCTGCAACGTCACTGCAGCGACAAGTAATTTGCATAAAGTGACATCATCGCATACATTCTTCTGGCTCTTTGTAAGTCTTGCGTGCTTTGTCTGACCAGATCTATGAGCTTTAATGTTACGTCGGGACTTTGAACCGCACGGCATTTAAAAACATACTTGCTTACTTGAAATATCCGCCGTTTATAGTGTTACAAATTTCTGAAGCTTGAAGAAAAACTACGTGAGATGAAAAGCACTCGCTTGCGTGAGAACGAGTGCGCATAATTGCTGCGCAGTGAAGCCTGCTTTATCTGACTGATCATTTGAAGTGACGTTTGAAGTAGCGATTAAGTAAAAGGTTCTTTACATGTTAACACGAGTTTCCTCTCCTTGAGAAGGTTTCAAAAAACACAAAAATGCAAAAACATATCTTTACTGCGCAAAAACTTTCAAAATATTTGCAGGCACATAGCAATAGAAATTGATTTCATAGAAATAGTTGTTACGATTTCAGTAATACCAAGTTGCTTTTATGGCTTCCTGTGAAACTTTTTTGCATGAGATGTCCTGGAATAGAGTCCACGTGTTCTTAATCTTGAGTCCCACGTACACAAAAATATAGTTCTTGTGTACATTGTACTGAGCTATGTACGCGTGTGACCTGAAATAGTTTATTCGTATGAGATAGAGTCCGCGTTTGTTTTTCAGAGATTTTCGCGTTGAAGGTAAAACAAAGGGCAGTTTACGAGAGCACCTTTTGTGTCGGAATGGGACAGTTCAGCGCCGCCGTTTCGGCGATGGACTTTTCGGCGATGAAATGTCAAATGTGTTTTCCTTTGGAATGTCACCAAAGTGCAAAAGTTCGCACTGCCGTGGTCTGGAAAGCGTGTATGCGCAAGAGTCAGTCCAGCACTTGTTCCAGATCTTTCCAATTATGCTGTATTTATTGCGATTCATGATGCATACCATGGATTCGGAAATGCCATTACTGCATATTCGTACATTGTTGGGCAACCGATGGCAAGAAAGTACGTTACATTCTTAGATTAGCTGTGAAATGCAACCAAATGATATCTACGTGAAAGATCAAGCAATAGATGCTGTCCTGGTTTAATTTTTGTGTAAACTCACAAACGCCTCATGCCAGCAAAAATAAACGTCACAAGCCATATTTCTTTACACACGTGGTCATGGTCGCACTAAGTTCTTTCAAAATCCTGACGGACGTGAAACTACACTGGCCACTGGCAATCAGGATGCCAGCAAAAACACTTGTGAAGCAAACATCCTTTGTAGTCTAACTTTCAAAATATTTCAAAACCACACATTTTTTCGCATAATACATTTGCGACCACCATCGCCGAATGTCCCGTCGCCGAATCGGCAACGCCGAACTGTCCTAGACCGTTGAATTCTTGGCAAAATTTGTAGTTTTCTATGCTTTTCAAAATCAAAACATGTTCTGCAAAACATGTCAAACTCTTTCAAGCTTATATTGGTCTAAATATTATTTTGATGAAAACTTTGTGCTGAACCATACGGTCTGGTCAAATTTTGTGGCAGTTTATAAAGACAATTGAAAACTTAATATTATTAAAATTCGGTGAATCAGACTGTAAATCATTTCGAATTTGTTTCCGGACGCTTATTTTTGCATTAAGTGCAAGATTTTGAATGAAACAACTTGTTTTGAATTTTTTGACATGAATTCGTTTTGTTAAATACAGGACACACGGAAGTCACGACCTTCCTCTATCTCTATTTATAAGATGTTGCAAGCAGAACCTAAAACAAGAGATCCGGTATTGTGAAAAACGTCTTCCGTTTGTCTAAAATTGCGATTTCTAATGTGCAAGGAAGGGGACGTCGCGAGATGCTTTCATCCCATTAGACAATAGATAGACCGAAAAGGTTGATTACGTGCGTTGGTCAGTTACCCCGTGTCAAACATTCCCTGTGATGGTGTCAAGTTTCACTGAACCCGCCGATCTATTCTCATCACACGCTGAAGGGGAAAATGAGGAACTTGATTTTGGAAAACTGTAAAGGGCGTAATTTTGCTGCTGCAAAGTTGACAATTTAATGGGTATTTCCTCATTTCAAATCAAAACTATCCATTCTTCAGGAGAAGAAGGTTGATCACTTCCGAGAAGATTGTATAAAAGCTGAGAATGAAGCAACAGGGAGCAAACCTAAACTGACATAACGACAGCATAAGGACGAAGAAATACTGTATCTGGTGAATAAGTAATTTCTCTTCCGAAATTCCTCTGAACTCTTTTTCCAAAACCAGCGAGAGTTTGATTTGAGGTTTTGCAATATAGACACCTGAAGAAGCTGCAAAATGGTAAGTTATACTACATGGGTTTGAACAAGATTTAATCAAAACAAAATCGATATCGGCATTTGTTTCAAAGGTTGAAAATGATACAAAAATTTAAAAAATAAAATCAATTCCAAAGTATATACATTTTGCGGAGCCAAAAAAGCCTTGAAATCTGCTTATATTAAATCCGTTTTTATCAGATTTAGGGTATAAAGATGAGCGAATCTTGGCTCTTCATAGCGAAAATGCAAAGCAGTGAGAAAGAAAGCAGACTTGTTCTGAGTAAGAACCCAATTTGAGTAAAGCATGCGTTTCTCTGAAATTGAAAATCAAGTAAAACATTGACACTCAGTTAAAGTAACGCAAAATGACTGATAGCTGCATGCGAACTCTTTTCAACTTGCCGCAAAGACTTTGTCTAATGATATTCTATGCTACACAATTTAAAGTAAAATTGGATATTTGTGATTTTTGAACGTCAAGTGTGAAAAATATTTTTGTTTCTCGGACATACGAATAAAAATGTGATAGTTTTGAGTAGGTGCAGTAATTGAGGTTGGACTTTGTTTATGCCACATTGGCTATGCTCATTTTATTTAGCAACGTAATGCCAGGCAGGCTTCATCTTGAGCGGACAACAAGCAAAATGTTTTAATTTTAAATAACGGTGATATTGTGGTGCAATTATCAAAAGCCATTTTGAAACCCTGCCATTTTACTCAAGCCAGGTACGCTCAAGATTTATATAGAAAAGCTACTACAATCACACCTATAAGAAACTAACAGAGATACTGATGTAGAAAAACCAAATCAGTTAAAAACTATAGCTATTACGAATGCCCATTCTTTTATTCAGGCAGCCACAAACTTGTTTATGGCGGTTCTGCTTTAGCCAGAAATGCCATAGATGTTTTGCTAAAACTGCTGAATCCACGTTCAATTGTAAATGAGCTTCTAAACTTGGAAGAAAAAGTTTTCATATTGGTGTTGGTGAATAAAAGTTAATGTTGCACTTGGCAGTTTATTGTGAACATTGTTGTTTTGGCAAAGATCGTTTTCAAAATCGAATCCTATACTTCAGTCAACGCACTTGTGCAAAAGAACAAAAAAAGTACGAAAACATTTTTGAATTTTGCCTGAATTATACTTGATCTTTTTCAGACAAGCCGGATAATCGTTGTCACTGTGAGTCTCATATCTCTTCTGATGTGCGAAATTTCTGCACGAACGATAGAGATTGATCCGACCAACCCACCCAGCAACGTGTAAGTTAATGAATTCTATCTTAAACAAAGCACCTTCGACTGATATGCTGGTAAACGATGTTTCTTTTAGCGTTGAAATAGGTGGTCTAGTTAGTATGATTCGAGATCCACTCCGCGAACAGTGAAAAAATCCACAAAACCGCTATGACTTTTGCTTGCAATCGTTTGACGTTATTTTGTTCGGTTTTAGTTAATTTGATTTCTTATGACCTGTGTTACTGGCACAAACGAAGTTTTAAAAATTTCGCGCAAAATTGCTTTAACGGAAGCATGGGCAGTGCCATGGGTGTCGAAAGGGAGGCGTTTTGAAATTTTCAGCAAAAATGTTTTTTTTCTTAATATCGTGTTGGAAAAATTAAATTTCACCATTTTTGGTCCCCCAGAAAAACTTTTGAAAAATGCTCTAGTGGCTCTTCCCTGGAAAAAATCCTTCTGACGCCCATGTGCATTGCTTATTCTCAGTCATAATATGCTTTGAAGCTCAATCATATAAAAAATGCAACTTTTACTACGGAAGCAATCAGAATGTTTGTAGCTGATGTTATGTCATCAGTGTTTAATTTTTATGATTGAAAGTGTCGCTTTTGAAATTATCAAAACAATCGATTTTTAACTCTGCGTACACGTTGTTAATTTCAAAAACTAGACTTTCTGTAATGAGAATTAGATGAGGTGTACATTTTGGTTGATGAATAATAATCATAAGTAGCATACTCATTCGCACAATTAACTTCAAAACAAACTTATTTCACGACTTTCCCTCATGCATCTATGATTATATTACTGTGTGAAAACTCAACTTCAACGTCTGTCAAATAATGTGGCATAGCAAACTGTAACGCAAAAGGTGATTACAGATCTCAAGCAACTTGTTTGAAAGATTTCACGAGATTGATTAAGAACACAAAATAAATTTAGTCGAGTTTTATTGTTATTGAAACAATTTTTGCAAATATTAACCGTTATTTTGATTGATAAATGTTGTTATTACAAACATTAATTTCATGTGATTCCACTTTCAAAAACTTCTACTGAAAGAGTAAGAAGATTGACATATTTCCCGATGTTTCTGGTCATGAATTGGCGTATTTAAACGCTTCTCCAGAGATTGTCTCTGAATCTAAAATGTGTTTAGTTTTGAATGTGCTATTGTGACGCACATGATAGCCACTGTCATTGCCGCCGCAATCGCTAAGACAAGGAAAGCTAAAGAACTGGATGCTTGTGCGCAGATGCCGATTACCACCTGGAGCTTACAGGCGACCGATGCAAACCGCCATGGTACAATGGGACTACGTTTACTTGCAGTGCT
>JGI24021J15306_10002206_pt1 | contig 20622 bp, 13 predicted proteins | sample Ectturendosymbi1_FD_15306 | JGI IMG/M metagenome (IMG submission 15306)
CACCAAGCTTTTCATTGGCCATTGTTTTTGTAACAATGGTTAGATTTTAACACCATCCATGAGTTCACATTCAAGTTTCATTTATTAATTCTACCCAGTGTTGCACTTAACCAAACTTAACTACATAGCAATGCTAGTCTACAAATCAAAACAGCATTCAAAACAATACATTGGCTTAAAATTAGTCATTTATATTGAAATGACTGACTAAAAATTCAGTCTTACAAGTCAATGTCACAAAACAACAATTTTGCATAGGCCTATCATGTTTAAAAAAGCTAGTGCATCTGGCCTGGTAGGCTATCACCCAACAACCAGTCAATGCAGGCTCACGTAGAATAGGCGTGAAGACTGTAAGGCCTGGTGCAGACTACAGACCATATTAAAAGAGCTAGAGTGCTCTAGCTAGCTAGACTATAGATCACTGTAGGCCTGCACTAGCTAGCCTTAGTCCAGGTGCGCAGCAAACAACGTTCTTAGTGCAGGGTTGCCAGATCTACATTTTGCCAAGGGGCCAAATCTAGTCCTGAAAAGAGCCAAATTCTAGGACAAGGGGCCAAAAAAATGTGCAACCATTTTTTTCCAAATTTATCAGCAGTTACAAAGTCATATGAACCCATATTTAGCATTTCACTAAATGACAGTGTTCCTCAATCACAATCGTAACACAAAANCAAAACAAGTAGGCTACGTGATGAAAAATCGTTAGACAAAAACTTAATTTCCATGTATAGCCATAAACTGAGATAAATTAATCATTCTCGATAAGTGCTAAAGTGATCAACAACAGTCTGAAGAAAACCAACAAACATGTGCATGGACGGTGCACCACCTGAACAACAATTAAGTTAGGTAAAGCAACAGTTCTCACTGGTGGTACCTCTGCAACTGCAGCAAGTAACAGGCATTCTGATAAATTTTCTTTCACATTAACTCAGAAACCCTAATGATCCTAACAAAATTTTGTAATCAAAACTATCAAAATATAGGAATTCGGTGAAAATCTGCAATCAATTAGTCAAAAAAGTGAAAAAATATGGTTTCTCAGACAGGATCCAGGGTGGTCCATATCTAATTCTTTCAAGGGTATCTATCCTGGAAAAGGGCCAAAAAAGAGCCAAAGGGACAAATGAAAATCTTGGGGCCAGTAACTGTTATTTCGAAACATATTTCCGAAATTTGTCCCCAAAAGAGCCAACCTGACAATCCTGCCTTAGTTCACACTGAAAGAGCCTTATTATCTTGCCACACCACGAACAGATTCATGCTAACAAACTTGGCATAACTCTACTGTTCANAGATTACACCATTGACGGACTCGGAGTCACGGCGCAGAAGGCTGAAGAGATGCTTCCGAAGATAATAAATGAATCTGATTGTGCAATGTGCAACTTTTTCCAAAAGTCTGAATCCTCAAAATATCGATAAAAGCATTTCGGATATCCGGATCCGTATCCAGTTTCCGTTTGAAAGCAGTTTTTGGATATCCTTATCCGGTTGCAAACTTACTATCCTGCCGGATATCCAACCGGCAAACCGGATAGTGATCATCTCTGGGGCCTATGTTGTGACCAGTGTTGCCACTTGGGTGGTTTTCCCGCACAATTGGGTTGGTTTTTTCGTTGCGTTGCGGGAACTTTTTGCTATTGCGGGTTGCGTTTTTTTGGGCTAGTTTTATCAAAGTTCATGCGTTTTTTGGGCTGTTTTGGCTAAACAATTTTCCATCTTAGAGTACAGTTTTTGTCGATATTGCTGAGGTAGTGAGAATTGTGTTGACTTGAGGAAATGTGATCGCCGTTTTTGTAATTCGTTTCTGTTCTCTTGATGTAAGAACCAATATACCTATCCTCGAGACCACGTGATTGATAGTGTGTGATCGCATGGGCAACAGTGTTGTTCGCATTCTGACTGGGCAAGGAGGTGGTTTGCTGTGGTCCAGAGGTGTGCAGGATCGGGGTTTGGAGTCCAATCCGGCCGGATATTTGGATCATTTTTATTTGGCTTGGATATCGTTTCCTTTTCAACCGGATCCGGATTATCCAAATGAAATAAAATGTGGACATGCGAAAAAATCTTGATATGGAATAATAGTTGTACGAGGAAAAATTGCGGTATTTCGAAATCATATGACCAAAAATCCACTTGTTTAATTTCTCACGATTGACTGCAATGTTCCCTGCCGCTCGGGATCCCAGTTTTCAGACTGAGGACATCTCAAGCAACATTTAGCCTAGCATTGATGAGCACGGATTAGGGCTGGATCGGACTGGATCAGGACTGAAGCCAATTTTGGCCGGATCAGGACTGGATCGGACTGCAATTTTTTTGAAAATTGGCGGATCAGGCCTGGATCGGACTGAGAAAATTTTTGTTATTTCAATGTGATTATTCTGAAAATACAAGCAATTTTAGTTGTGATCTGACTTCAGAGGTTTGCTAATAAATGGTTGTGTATATTTTGCCATCACATGCAAAAATTCTGCTAGAACTATTTTGCAATTCGAACTGTATCCACCTTTCTTCACATATAACGTTGAGTTCTAGTAGCAACGTGAACATAGTTGAGTGGTTAGTGTCTATGCCTGCTGTGCGATTGTTCGTTGGTTCTGCTCTCACCATTTCTTTTGGCTTATCTTGTAGAGGTTACACCTTTGATAGGATTTCTTTTAATCTAATGTAGCCTGCTTTTTCAAAAAGTTTTAGAGTTTCGGCTTAGGGAGTATGTTTAAGTTTCGGTTTAGGGTTTACCTTTAGGGTTTAGGTTTACGAATTAGGTTTCAGGTTTGGATATTGGTTCGACATTTAGGTTTAGGGTTTATGTTTTAATTTTGGGTTTAGGTTTAGGATTTGGGTTTAGGGTATTAGGTCATGTAACAAGGACCTTACGCTAATCCAAGCGTATTGTCCTTGTCACTTGACCAATCCAAGCAATCAGATTCTCTTAATGGCAAAATCCAGCTGTGCTTGTCCATCTGATGCGTAATCAATAGACATTTCCTTTATAAATTTTGGAAATGCCAAAAGGCTGTGTCTATTTTGCCTCATCAAGGCAAAAGCACTGCTGGAGCTATTTTGCCTTCAACCAATCGTATTTGGCTAGAGGCAATATAATACTAAGCTCCAGTAGTTATTTTGCCTCATGAGGCAAAATAAAAATACATGATTTTACACTGGCAGATCAGGTCTGGATCGGACTCATGATTTTCATAAATGTTGCAGATCAGGACTGGATCGGATTCATATTTATCAGGACTGGACTCGGACTGAATAGTCAGCTCATCTCTGTAGCCTAGTAAACTAGTTTGGAACTGTGTGAAGATGAGCATGAGTGATTCTACAGTGTTATGACGCAGCCTGTCGTTGTTCAGATGTGACATGTTTCATTTTTTAAATATATTTATTACTTTTATCATAGTAAAATGTTGGTGTTTATTAAGGCATTACGAAAAGTTTTTTTCAGCGTCGAACAAAAAGTACACCAGTTTTTTCTGTCACTAGTCTAACTCAAAGTGGCCTTACCTCACATCATTGCAACAAAGTAAGAGTAATAAACATCGTGAAAACGTATTGAAATTTTGACCACAGCATGAGCATATTGTTGTAGGTTGAAATACACCTGAACTGAGAATGAAAACTAGTGAAGTGTTGGATTTAACAAAAAATGGCAAGGTTGCTTATTCTCTAAACCTAGCAGGTCTGGAAGTTCAGCTTGGAAAGAGTAAGAGTTTCAAATGAAAAAGGGATTGAATTGAACATTCATTGCACTGCTTTATTAAGAAATGATTTCGTTGGGCATAAATATATTGTGATGGTTCTGTCATGGTTAACTTTATAACGTGACACAACAGCTGTTGGCATTGCATGGAGTCCAGCAGGTACACAAATGTAGGCTAGTTGTGGGGTATCATTTGATTTAAACATCTCCATTAAAGAGTATATGAGAATTGTGCACAACTATAACTTGTGCTACCATTTAGAAAAATAATTGTGCACTTCTTGTCAATCAAGATCTCTCAGACTTATTTTGTTAGACAGTTGTAACCATGGCATTCAAGACAAAAAAGTGTGTTAGCAGTGTCTGTGTTGCGTCATGAGGCAACAGCACCACTGGAGCTCTTTTTTACCTGTAGACCAAGGGTGGGGAACCTATTTGCTATTATGGGCCGCATGAGTTGTGCATTGTTGCTGGCGGGCTGCAAAACACATTAGTTTTATCCTAAAATTGTATCCTTATCTAACTATGAAGAAGAGAGGCTTCGCTTGACTTACTACTTAAGTATCTTCTTATCATGATGGAGTTTCGTTTTCTGGTTATGTTGTACTCTAACTTGGGTAACGAAAATTCTGATGCAGGCCATATCAAATGTTCATGTGGACCACATTCGGCCCGCGGGCTGCAGGTTCCCCACCCCTGCTATAGACAAACCATATGGTTTGAAATGGTCACATGACAAGTTCAAAATGCATGACCTTCTCACTTAATTTAGTGACTTGTTTGCGTAAACTGAAGACTAACCCTAACTCTAAACCCTAACCCTTGTCTTCTTGTGTGTATCATACTTGTCACATGACCACTTAAACTAATCGTGTCAGACTATAGGCAAAATAGCCACAACTTTTGCCTCATGAGGCAAAATAGACATTACCAAATATATTCGCTAATGTGCAGCTGTATGGGCAGTTTCAGATTTGGGTCGGATATTGGAGTTCATAATTTTTAATTTTAAGAGACGGATTGGATATGGAGTTCATGAAAAAATTTCTGATCCAAACCGATTACAAAATTTCCATATCCGTACACCACTGCTGTGGTCACATCATACCATGGATGGATCCAGCCAGGAAGTTTAGGGGGAGGGCGATTTCAGTAGTATTTGGCAGTCAAGTCTCATAACAGCTTTGCTGCTGTAAGAGAAACTGCTGTGACAAAACACTTTAAACAATGGATGACAAAGAGCCTTACATTGCGAATGTTGTTTTCCAAATTTTACAAAATCATGGTGAATGAAGTTACTTTTGTAGGTTTTAGAGGGTTGTCGCCCCAGTCGCTTCCCCCTAGATCCACCCCTGCATCATACAGTCCATTACTGTGGTTGGTAATCGATACTACAAGTAAAGCTTATACGCATGCAAGACGTAGTCATAATAGAAAATAGTCACAGCACAACTCGTTATATTCATTTGTGCGGAGAGAGTGACAGCATTACTAATGCGTTTGCTGTAGACGGGAGAGCGCACCACTGTTAATTTAGTTAAACAGCAGTGTACAAGTATCGGAGTGTGATAAAGAATTTGATGTAAGTAGTGGTTCTTATCCTTTTTTCTACCACGTCTGCCTGAAGTAATTGCCCTTTGTTTCAATTCAAGCTCCTGACTTTAAATAGGCTGTAAAACTAATGTGTGTATTCATATATTTATTGATCAAACTTTCCATATTGTAGGGCGCATAAGGGGTTAGCTCCCCCCTGGAAATTTATTGACACTTTCATTGAGAGAGCACCTGCCAGCTAAGAACCACTGACATCAAGCTTTTTCAGGTAAATGGGCCCACTAAACAAGTGATACACCTATTGCGAATGTGAGAAAATAATGCCAAGTTGAATGGTTGGATACACAAAACACTTACAGATAAAAAAAATTATTTTAAATAGTGCTGATGTGAAAGAAGGGCACATTACAATAACTTGAATTTTAAAGAATCATTTTACAATTGCTAAACGGGTTAAAAAATGCAGCACCATTTTCATCTAGACGCAGTCTGTTTCATGCTGGCTAGCCTATAGCAGGGCCGTAATAGCGTATGTGATAGTGGTAAATCTGCAGATTTATCCTATAAATCACTGTGCATGTTGCTGGCTAATGGTCACTCTACTATGAATGATGTAAGCCTACATCACCCTAAAGAATTATTAGGCAGTATATCAGATCAAACCTATTCTATTTTAGTTTGACAAATCGAAGTTGCATTTTCAAATTGCAAAAGATAAAGAAAACAGGAAACTTTCACTTTATTCCCTAAAGCACATGCTTGATATACTACAGTATGCATATGGCTTTGCTATTTATTAGCTTTTTATTTCGACTGCAATGTGTGGTAATATTAATAACAATTTGATTGTCGTTGCAATGCTACTAGCTGTTGTTATTTTGTATCTCTGAGGTTGCTTTTCAAGAAAGATCAGTAGTGTGTTGTACAAAGATTGCTACTGCAGTAAGTTAATGGTGGTTATTTTCACTGCAAACTGATAGTTTTATTGCAAATTTTAGGCTGTAATATGGTCTAGTTTGGAGTAATTTGAACTGGTTTTGGGCTTGCTTTGGGAGGACATTGGGCTGTTTTTCAACCAGCATCTGGCAACACTGGTTCTGACCTCGGGAACTTTCCTAGAACATGTCTGTCTGGCAGTTGGCTGTCCTGGCCCAAACTTGTGAAGGCCAGGTCTGGGTTGGTGCTGACGTTCCATCGGTAAAGAAGCTGGCTGTTTCCTTTGGGTTATGCAACAGTCCAAGGTTGTTGGATATTGCCCAGGAGTCCAGGCTCTCACCATCAGGAGATGTTTTGTTGTAACCCCAGTTGACGTGTTGGCAGTTGAAGTCACCAATGTACAGACTCTGGGGTGTGGGAACATCAGTATGGCCGTTGGTGTGAATCGCGAGTGTGGAGGTTTGTAGGCGTTAATGATCTTGTATCCTGCAACTTCTATGCACAACCACACAGTCTCTGATTGTTCTGGAGACTGATTGACCAGTGACTATTCCAACCGCTCATGGACAAACGTGGCAAGGCCGTGGTTCCCGTTCAGGACTGACCCAGCTAGTGGAAAGTTGGGAATCACTAGCTTGTCTGCAGTTATGCAGTGGGTCTCATGTAGGACGATGATGAAAGCCTTCTTCTTATAGGCTAGCTGCTCAGTGACAGAGATTTTGTCTGCAGTAAGCCCCTCGTTGTTCATCTGGAGTATGTTGGGTCCGTGGGTCATTTTCGGCAGCATTTTTGCTGCTGTGCCCTGAGAAGGGTGTTTTATGACTCACCCCATGCCGAACACGTCCAGCGCGGGTAGCAGTGGTTGAGTGACAGGTTTAGTTGACATTAGTAGCGAATGTTGTACAGGAGGGCCACATGAAGGCATCTGTCATCCTCCCAATTACTGTTATGTAACGCAGTGTTACAGTAACGTGTGTTATGTAACAGAAATGCACGACGAGAGTGCAGTAAGCTTGGTTGAAACGAACTAAATGTAAAAGATAAACCCAAAACCTAACCCCAACCGAAGCCCTAATCCGTACACTAACCTACCCCTAACCTAAAGCTATCCTAACCCAACACTAACCCTTAAATGTAACACCTAAACCTGACAAAAGTAAAGAAAAAAACAAAACGCAAGTTGGCAAGGTGAGAATCGAACCAAAAACCATTGGCACAGTAGCCGTAATGCATGACCCCAAGGCTATGAGATCCATGCCGTTTGCTTGGCAAACTAACCCTTTTATTTGAATTGCGTCAGGCCAAGCGGATCCATAGTCACTTCCATCTTTTAAATCTTTCTTGTTTGTGGAAGCTTCAGATCCACTGTGGGCTTCACATATTTTTTATATAACACTGCCCATATTCTCATGTACGGACTCTTGTGGATAGCTGCAAAGTATGTGGGCTATATGTTCCTGAATATGCTCTGCTACCAAATGGAGATCAGATCTAGCGAACACACTGTGATACACGTCTTTGTCAGATTTACAGTCACTAAGAAAATCTATAGATGTTGACACAAAAATAATTTTTGACGCCTTCACTATGGTCTGGTACTTGACATAATAGCGCAACGCAAGTCTAATGATTTCTTTTATATTGTGATGGCCGTGAGTCCACACCAGGAATAATGTCAGCGCTCTTGTGATGGGGTTAATAATACCCAACATGCATTACTTTTGATTGGAGTGGCACAGTCACAAGGTTAAATGCCAGAACAAACACAGTGAACAGGCCAGCACCAAACTAATGAGCATGAGCTTGCGTAGCCCCTTCCGATCACATTCTGACCAAATTGCCACTCAATTTTAATTTTATCAAAACCAGGCATGTCTTCCAACCAACTGACAAATAGGTACTTGGCATGACCGCATGCAACAACGTAGCGACAGCGCTTACCACTGTTGTTTTTCATGTAGGGAGCACACTTAGAGTAGAATGGCTTGACCTTTGGTAACCTAACATGATGGAGGGACTGCGTTTTGGATCAAACAGCTTGACTTGTGAAAGCTGAGTAATGTGACACGTTGTGCTCACAATCGATTCGCGATCGATACAAAATTTATAGTGTTGTTGCAAAAAATTTCTTGTGAGCATGTCAGATTTCCCAGGAATGACATTTCTGAATTCCCCACTTCTCCCTGGCCTTTTTGGTAATGCATTAATGAAGTAGCCAAAGCTGTACAAAATTACTGATGACTTTATTCACTGGGGAAAATTGTTTGCTATTGCAATTGTAAGAATAAGAGTTTCTTCATGGTAAAGGTAGTCACATGTAAAATCTGTCACCATGTGTGTTGGACCGATCTTCTACATGTGTTAAACTTGTCATGTATCACTCCTAAAAATTCAACAAAACAAACTTTGGTCTGGCGGCAAGCTTGTGAGGAATCTTTCTGCTTGTTTCTGCTATCATATTTCTGCAATGATTAAAACTCCGCATGTATCTATTTTTCCATAGTTGTAAGCCACAAAAATGCTGCAAGTAAATCAATCACAGTTTATTTCACAGGGAAACCATCTTCACATTTTCAAATGCATCTTCAGTCCTGTGAAATCATAAGGCAAACTTGTGAAAAGTTGACATTTGACAGCATGTACAGAAAGAAATACAACAAACTGTGGCTAGTTAAATTCATGGCCAGTGCCACCACGAATGCGACTATCTGAATGGCAAAGACATGATAACAACTGCGGAAAGTTCTTAGCGCAATTACAGGTACGGAATTACAGCAATGTAACTGCACAATATAGGACTTGTCCTTCAAGTCCCGATCTCCCAGGCAGAGATTTGTTTAGGGTGTTGACCCTTTTCATCCCGTCCCGACTTTGGGTTTGTCCAAGTTTGCAATGCCATAACTCACCAGACGATTGAGCTAGCGAGGTGTTCAAATCGTCTACGGATTCAGCAAGTCTTCCAGTTTACTTGAAATAATTCAGATTTGGGGTTCTCTGTGGGTGATGTCACAATGGGAGCATGTTTTTGCATATTTGGGCAAGTACACCTGGCTTTGGGTGCTAATGCAACGAAAAATTTTTTTTGCAAACTAGGCTATAATCCGCATCTTTAGAATCCTTGATTGGTTTCCTAGCATATCTGGAGTCAAAATTATGGTTAAAAACCAACTTTTGTCAAAAATAAGAAAGTTACACAAAAGATACCATTTGCCATTTCAGGTCAAACTTCGGCCAGCCATAACTTGGCAGCAGATTCAGCTAGAGGGTTATTCAAAGCCTCTAAAGACTTGTGAAGTCTTCTAGTTTAGAGTAAAAGAAAATTTGTAGTTTTGGCCTTAGGGTTTTTGGTTGATGACGTCATGAGTGGGGAATGTTTTGTGGTTTGTTTGATGACATCATCAGCCGATCCAATGAGCCGATATTGTGGCTCCAAGTTTTATTGGATTCTAGGCTATATATAAGCCTTCAGAGCCGGGGTGAGGAACCTAGTTACTATCATGTGCCGCATGAATTTTGCATTATTGCTGGCGGGCTGAAAAATCAATTAATTATTTCATTCTACCATTGCCCAACTACGAGGAAGAGTGACTTCTCTTGAATTATTATCAAAGTGCCTGCTTAACATAAAGCTTTGTTTTGACATGAAGTTGTACTCTAACTTGGGTAAAAAAATTGTAATGCGGGCCAGATCAAACGTTCACGTGGGCCGCAAGTTTCCCACCCCTGCTTTAGAGCCCTTGATCAATTTTCTAGCATTTCTGGTGCTAAAGCTATGGCCAAAAACATTCCTTAGAAATGCCCAGGGGATTCCCTAATTATTATTTGGTAAGTTTGGCAAAACGTTTGAACCAGAAATGCTACAAAGTCAATCGAACCATCTAAAGACTCGTATTGTAGCTTAGAATCCAATAAAACTTTTGAGCCACAAAATTGGCTTGATTGGTCCACTCCCAGAGGATGTTGACATTATCCTAATATAAACAAAAATTCATAAATATCCTCTAGTTATATAAACATCAACCAAAAAACAGACATCCAAAAGTAAATATTTTTGTTCTAATTCTAAACTACAAGACTTTCTCATTCTTCAGAGGGTTTGAACAGCTCTCTTGCTCAATCTGCTGGCGAGTTATGGTCATATATATATATATATATTATGGGTGTAATACACCCAGGGTCAGTGCTTGTGGGAGTAGAATTTTTTACCAAATTTTGGTTTCAGGTATGCTAGAAAACCAATCAAGGGTTCTAAAGACTCGGATGATAGCCTAGATTCCAAAAAAAGTTTGAGCTAAACAAATGGCCCGTTGGGTTGGCACCCAGGGCCAGTTAACCTCAGCCATAAAATTGCAAAGACATGCCCCCATTATGACATCATCCACAGCAAACCCAAAACAAAAAAAATATTTTTCAAAGTAAACTAGAAGACTTGGCGAATCCGTAGAGGTTTGAACAGCTGTCTAGCTCAATTGGATGGTGAGTTATGGAGTTGCGAAAAGTTGCAAATTGGGTCGAATGAGGGGCCCGGGCAAGGTTAACAGGGTTAAAGATATCGACAATTTCTCAACTGCATGCACTTGGTTTTCGACGAAGTTGTTCTGATGGAAAGCAGGAAGCAACACGACCCAAGATTGCATCCACATTGTAAAGTTACCCTGCTACAACCATTACACCGAGCGATTGGCCAGACTGAAGCAAGTTCCAGTTTTTAAGGTCTTGGTATGACCCGACTAAGGTTTGAACCACACTGAACTTCAGTCTACCAGACACGAAGTGAGTGCTCTAAACACTATGCCACACGTCTTTTTATACTTGTTTTCATGTGTCAACTTTTCGCCAGTAAGGTTTGGGCTGAAGATGGGTTTGAAAAGGCGAAACTAGTTTTGCTGTGAAATAAACTGCGTTCAATTTACTTGTGCTGTTTTTGTGGCTTAAAACTCAAAAAATTCTTATGCAATACAAATGCTTCATTATTAACTCCTAGTCCATCAATTACAGATTGCATGGGCACAATTTTCTTGTGAAATGTGGGGGGACAGCTTGGTGTGAAACCAACATAGTCATTGGGTTAATGCAGAAATGACGTTTTACATACACAGATTCCCAATCTTATTTGTAGAGGTGATTTGAGAGCAACACTAATCACGCTTTGTCCTTGCAGATGATTTACATATTAATATACTTAAATTTGTTGCTGGACACGGTGCTGTAGTTCAGCCTGCTTCCATTAATATCGTATTTGGATACAAACAAGCACAGCTATATAGTAGAAAACATCAATTGGGTTTTATCAGAGCTGTCAGTTGGAGTGCACAAATTGCTGAACTGCATTGGTCACATGTGGATATCACTCGTACAGTAGAACACTCCCACTTTCATGCATTTTATAAGAAGTGTAGGTTGTAGCATGATTTGATGTCTTTTCAAGCTGCTTAATGTTACAAAGACGATAAATATTTTTCTTGCACATTTCCGTTTTTTGAAAAAGCTACAGATCATTTTAATGATACTGGGCATCATGCATGCAGCTTCACCCCTACCAAAATCTCCATTGATATCCACTTACCAGCACCAAAAACATTTGGCCTAAATTGAGCATAGCCTACTTCACAAAATGATTTCACTTTATATTTACTGTTGGTGGGTCGAGGATGTATCCTTCCAATCTTCCCTTGTTGGCCCCTGCATACATACCCATATAGAGTTGTAAAAGGGCCTCATTTCGAAGCCTGAACCTGGCCGGAGCCCAAAATTACAAGCCCGAACCCGCCACGAGCCCGACATTTATTTTTGAAACCCGATTGAGGCCTGAAAGCCAAATTTACCAAGGGAGTCAAGATATGCGCAACTGCGGAGTAACAAAAAACGTTGTGTTTGGGTATAGCTGCAGGTACACGATTTATCACATCCAAAATAACAACCACCTTGACTAAAACATTGGCATAATCTGGCACAAACGTAGCATGTTAGTAAATGATAATACTGCAGAATATGATGTTTCTCAAGAAAAAAAAGAAACTATCCACGATGGCACTATAGGCATGACGAGCTTGCTTGTAGGCTTCTTAAAACAAGCCAAGAATCGCGTGAGTGATTGATCTCTTTGAGGCAAAGCCGCCGCCTGCTAATTTCCTCACCGCTGTCACCTTTTCAAAAAGAGTGTGAGACTTATCCGAGCAGATAAGAAAAGAACGCAGCTGTGTTTGCAAACAGAATTAGCTGAAAAAATCGCGATCACTTTACTCACAGAAGTTACCGCAATGAGCACAACAAATCTACGTCACGAAAGATAAAAATCGTTATGCCTAATGCCAGTTTTTCTAAGGTATTTTAGGGACCCAATTCAGGCCCCTAGAATTGAAAATCTGGTCCCTAGAATCAGAGAAATCGCGTCCCTACAGGTGCATGACTGGCACCTAACATTTTCCTTAAAAAAACCTGCCTAATGCTATAAAAAAAGTTTTGTATGCAGGCCTGAAATATTTTGACAAGCTTAAGCCCGAGCCTGGCCTGACTTAAAACACTGCATCATATCAAAAGTTTCATTCTAAGAGCGTTCTACTGTACTTGCATAACGACACGAAAACATTTGAGATTAAATCAAAATGCACAATTGTGAATTGGCAAAAGAGTACCAAGTTTCACCTTTAACATTAAAAGAATGTCCAACAAAACTAGGTGTGATGTACTTGTAAAGCAAATGTTTTGCACTTGGATGAAAACGTTGCTTTCATTGCGGCTTTGGTTAATCAAGTAAATTAGATGACTTGCGAACCAATGCATTCAGCATGATCAAAGTTTAAGAGTCACGGAAAAAATATATTTTTTGGTTGTTGGTCACCATTGTCGCGACATTACAAGAAGTGAGGATAAATGTATATTTTCTCCTTATTTCCAAGTTACGTCCCTACGTTTTGAGCTATAAGTCAATATACAGCCAGGTAAATAGTGTAGGCAACTTCTTGAATGTTTTGATTGAAATCCTGTTCACTAATATTTGAAGACAGTCTGTTGCAAAACTGCCCATCCCAAAACTAAGTCTTCACAATAGTGCTGCATTTTTGTCATCGGCAAAAGCTTCGCAGGGATTTGCCTGAAAATCTAACTTTCTAACATTTGCACTAGCATCATTAAATTATACGCTGTCTGTTTCTGGATATGTGACAACCAACGTTAAAGCAAAGCCCGTTGCATTTCTGCACGAAGCAAATAATGGTTGTACTGTGGTCTGTCACATGTGCACCTGTAGTACTCTTACTGTTACAAGAAAATAACCTTTCTAACAGTGTACCACACAGGATAAAATGTCAGACAAAAGCAGGTAACTATCTTTCACGATCATTAGAAATTTGAAAAATTCTAAAAATTATTTTAACAAAGCTAAAATCTATGAACTAACAGAATCAGTGATACCACACCAAACTCTGTTTCAACATGAACTTGGCTATGTGTAACCTACCATCTAACGTGAAAAGCTCTTCACACAAAACGTGACAACCATCACTTTTATTTTTGAAACCTTTCCATATACATATCCTAAAGAGAAAAAAGTGGGTGGACATGACATACTATATCCCCTCCACCTGAAAAAGTGAGGGGACATGTCCCCCACCAAATTGCGCCCATGACAGATTGGATCAAAGTCTTGTCAGTACCAGCTCAGAGATGACATCACATGTGTAGATTAGGCAATAAATAAGTTATCACACTTTATTTAAACATGTCTCACTTATTGGTAAAGCATTTTGTGTCAGATTCTAAACTCATATTAACTGCTGTTATTGCTCTTATTTTAATGAAGCTTTTAATAAGATTTTGTGAATCTTTTTGCTTAAGGTTTTACTTTTCATTTTACCTTGTAACATTTCATGTCAATTGAAATGCGCAACTAGAAAACGCTTTCCTTACAGTTCAGTTTTTCACCTAAATGCAATATTTGATTGAATATAATTCAATATTACTGTAAATTACATTTTCCTAACTGAACTTATACTGTTGAAGAAAACGTACCTGTTAAAGCCTCCGAAGTGTTCCCAATGTTTATGAAGCAAAAAGTGAAAAACTTTCAAATGCAATCAAATTCATGCTGTATAAATTTGCTGTATAAATGCACCATTACATCAATAACTTGTCTGTTTTTGTGTAATGTTAAATAGGTAGTGTTAGCCAAGGGGTCAATACAAAATTGTTTGAAAATGTGTCACCAGTTTTTGCACTACCCATATACAGTGACCCACAGACATTTCAATGGTCATTATTATATATTCTATGTACATTAGCTTTTCATCACTTAGGGTTTTTTGATATAGTAAGGCATTGTAGTCAGATTTATGGATCATTTTTACATATGCAGGCCATTTTCAGCAAATCTTTGTGAGCCATTGCTTACCTGTCTTTGCAGTCCACATTTTCCTTGTGACTTCATAGGCTGTAATTACTTGTTAAAACTTCTGTTACAGCAATGTAACTCACTTTACCTTTTCAGTTTATCATGTAATTTGTGCATCTCAAATCAGTGGATTACCTAGCTAATTACCAATATTTTCTGAGTGCTGTTTATTTGAAATGTTGGTTCTGAAAGATATCACTTATTTTTTTATATCTCCACTGATAACTTTAGTTTATAGAAACTGACAAAGAGATGTGTGGTATTTCTATAATAAACTGGTCAGTTTCCAAAGAAAATTTGTACTAACTTTTGACACAGTTTTGATAGTTATACAAGAATTTAGGTTAGTGAATTTCTACCACACACAAACACACTGTTTCAAAGGAGATGTTCTGAAATGGTTTTAATGGATAGGTGGAAGTCAGGTGCTGTTTGCATTTTTTGTCTATGTGGATGATCTGAATCTTGTTTTGCCATAGCTGAGAATTGCTTTCTACTATAGCTACATAATGATGGGCTCCAGCCAGTTTGATATTTAGTAGATATTTAGGCTGGTTGGGTATAACTATATTCTCAATTTTGTTGTAAATTTTCCAGATGTAGTATTAACACAATTTATTAATTGTAATGGATGAACACACATCTAGCCAGAATGAGCCTCAACACTCAAACAGTCCTGTCAAGCAGGTACTTATGGCTGGTGAGTCACCTCCGAGCTTATCACCAAGTGTAAAGTTGGCAAAAAAAGCTTCCTTGAAGCTTCAGAAACAATCCTATAGAATCGAAAAGAAAAAAGCAGAAAATGAGTTCTTGACTACAATCAATAATCCTGCATTTGCAATTCTTTCTGACTGGCTGAAAATTCGTAGTACTTTAAAAAATTGGACTAGAATGTGGTGTGTTTTAAAGCCAGGTATGCTCATCGTTTATAAGAATTCAAAGCAGAAACAGTGGATTGGAACACTTTTGTTAGCATCAGTGGAAATCATTGAACGACCTTCAAAAAAAGCTGGTTTCTGTTTTAAAATTTACCATGCATTAGATCAGTGTGTTTGGGCATTGAAAGGTCCGAAAGGTGAAACCACGTCTTTTTTGTCTCACTCTCTTCCAAGCAATCATTTAATTCTTCGGGTTTCTTCTGAATCTGATGGCCAGTGCTGGATGGATGCTTTGGAGTTGTCAAAAAAATGTTCCAACCTTTTGAAAAAATCTTTGGATACAAACAGAAAAGTTAGTGAAAAAGATGAAGGCAAAGATCCATCAGAGGATGTGAACATTCTTGGTGATTTTTCAACTGCTGATAATGCTTTGAAAATATGTGATACAAATGGAGACGTTCAGAGTAAAGTGTCTACTTTTCGTTCAGAGAGTGTTACATCTGGTCACAGTTATGCTGATTCCACTTTCACACAGCATAGTGAAGATACCATTTCTGAGAATGAAAAAGGTTTGCAAACGTTTGCTGATGCTTCACAAACTTCCAGTGCTGAGAGCTTTGACTCTGATGATGTCTCAAGGTTAGAAGTGGATGCTGATAGTGGACCACAGTCCACCTTTTATGTGCAAGAAGAGTTAGATGATATCTCAGCTGTTGGTGAAGATTGCCAAAGTGAGGTTTTGCAAGGGGAAAACAAAAGCTTACTGTGGATGTTGTTGAAGCAGGTCAGGCCTGGTATGGATTTGTCGAAAGTTGTTTTGCCAACATTTATACTTGAGCCCAGGTCATTTCTAGACAAACTGGCTGATTATTACTACCATGCCGACTTAATTTCGAAAGCCACAGAAATTGAGAATGCATATGAGCGTATAAAAGCTGTGACAAAGTGGTATTTGTCTGGTTTTTACAAAAAACCAAAGGGATTGAAAAAACCTTACAATCCCATTTTGGGTGAAACGTTCAGATGTAAGTGGAATCATGCACATACAGGAAGCCAAACATTTTACCTTGCTGAGCAAGTTTCACATCACCCGCCAGTATCAGCATTTGTTGTCAGCAATCGTAAAGATGGTTTTGTTGTGCAGGGATCAATCCTTGCAAAATCAAAGTTTTATGGCAATTCTGTGTCTGCTGTGCTTGATGGAAATGCGAAAGTTTTGCTTTTAAAGCATGGTGAGGAATACTGCGTGACAATGCCATATGCTCACTGCAAGGGCATAATATATGGAAAGATGACAATGGAATTTGGAGGTAAAGTTACAATTGTCTGTGACAAAACGGGATACTTGACTGAATTGGAGTTTAAGTTAAAACCTATGTTTGGGGGGAACAGCAAATTGAATGAAATTTGTGGTCGAATCTTGCTGGGGCAGCATGTTTTGGCCACGATCAGTGGCCACTGGGACCAGACTGTTTTCATCACAGACCTTAACAAAGGCACTGTAGATGAATTTTGGTCTCCCACTGATGAAGTCAAGCGCTCCAGGTTACAACGTTATATGGTGGACATGTCGCAACAAGGTGATTTTGAATCCAATAAGCTGTGGAGATTGGTCACGCAAGCCATAAATAATCAGGATCAAGTAACAGCTACTGAACAAAAAAGCGTGTTGGAAGATGCACAGCGTCAGAGAGCAAAGCTGCTTCACGAGTCTGGTCAACAGTGGAAACCCAAGTATTTTGAATTTGATTGCTCAGAACAGGAATGGATTTACAAATATTTGGATACTAGACCGTGGGATTCAATGATTGACATCATGCAATATGAAAGCTGTGGCGTTATTGCAACTGAAACCAAACACAAGTCGTCTCTGGAAAAAAGTGCTTCTCATCGTTTAAAAACAAGTGATTCACGGGCGAAAGACAAAACGTCTCGCAAGTCCATGAAAAGCAACGATACGGATTCACTGGCGAGCGGTCGCAGTTCAAGAAGACAAAACAAGCCTTGGTTTGAGAAAGTCAACAGGGAATTACTTGCAGAAGCTCTACAGCCTGTCATTCAAAATCAGGAAATTATTCGCAGGAAGATTGACCAAGCTGTGATGCAACTTCAACTGGCTAACCGCAACATTCATGACAACAGCTTTCCGTGGAATGTAATCGCTATTGTCAGTTTGCTCAGCGTTGGAATCTGCCAGCTTTATCTGGGTTTCACGCGCTAAAAGTTGTGTTTAGTTGTAGACCATTTACTGTGAGACCGGCAATATGTACGTGCAATTCCACTCTTTTCTTCGTCCCGCCATGTCAGTTAACGAACATGATATCAGATATAAGAGTGCGATGTGACACAGAATTTCGAATTGTTTTGTAGCGTACTCACTTGTGTGTATTATTGTTCTCGAGTTCTTGCGCTATTTAGCCCTGTCAAAAAATCTTTTTCAGGCTCCATCTAAATTCGTTGTGTTTGTCGTGTCTGATATTTCTCATTGCAATGCTTACCTAGTTGTACATGTGCAATGTAAGGATAAAGCTGCCAACAGAAATTCTGCGTTGTTCGGAGTGCGTTAGTGCTGATGAACTGGTCTGCGTGCCATCGGCTTGCTCAAGCGCAGGTGCAAAGGAAATTAACGACAATCGCAGAGAAGTTTGATGATAAATTACGCAACGACCCTCGTTTGTTTACGCGACGTTGGCTTTGAACAAACTATTGATATTGCATCGCTTTCCAAAAAGATTAAACTAAATGCTAGTTTAAACTTTTTGGAATTTGATAACCATCATACACAAATGTACAGTATTTCACGTTGTGATGTGGAAGTTCAATACCAAGGCTTGCAGAGAACTCTTTTCCGTGTGGTGTTGAAATCGGCAGTTTTACGATGAGTCACAGAAATAATACCAGATGTGCGTTAACGTACTCGCATAGAGGTGATGGTCTGGTGTTTCTACTGCGCTGTCGTAGCGAATATGCCGTATTTCCTCTGCTTGGTGTATATCTTTTTTCAGTTTGCAGGGTTTCCTCTAAGTATGTCAAGGGTGGATAAAACACCTAACAAGTGGAAAGAAGCAAAATGTAATTTCGCATTCGAAATTATACAATAGCGAAGTACCTTGCGCATGATGGTACTCTCAGTTCGGTGGATTTATCGTAACACGGCGCCACGTGATGACAGACTGGTTGGCACACAACGAATTTTTTATTTGCATCGTCATAAATTCGCATTCACACGTTTGCAACTGACATCATCAGTAGACGTGTTGCTTGGACAACTGCAGCTTGCGCTACAAACGCTTTCTTGTTGCTAAACGGCAAATAAAAGAACTGTAGGCGCGCAAGTTGTTACATACACTTTCAGATTTCGTACGTCGAGCCGATGATGTTGAGTTGCATTCTAAACTTAACTTTTCTGAAAGAGAAAAAGTATGTTTGTGTTAGAAATGTTTTAACAAAACAAGTTTTGTAAAAAATCGGATTGTTTTGAAAGCTAGCTCACAAATCCACCTGTGATGCAATATTATTCAGTGTGAAGTGCTGCTTGTAACGTCATTCGAAATTGCCCCAGCGGCGCAACCTCTCCTGTAATTTATGGTGTACATGATGTAGTTTCGGTGTAGATCGCTGCATTTTTTCATGCGTTTTCGTGACATGGCAATTTATGGTTTGTTGCACTGTGCACCCAATGGTCGATCAATCAACTCAATCGTAGCTTTGTATTCAGTCGATGGTTTTCATAGTTTCACGTACTGCCTACAGCACAGTTTTGCTTACTGCAGTTCTTCGCGGTCGTGTGTAAGCCGTTTTCTTGACTCGTTATTGTGTAATGCTAGTGTTCTTCCACAATTTTTAGCTTCCCAGATCTTTAAAATTATCTGTTAAGTTTCGCATTGTGTTTCGCCGTACGTTTCCTTGTAATGATAAACACAATTGCATCTTTGGCTATTGCACAGTTCTTGTCTTACAATAAGTTTTTGCGAGTTCTTCACTCGTTTTTGTCAATGCTGCCCTTCATTTCTTCATCCCGCATTGTACCGTTTTTGTAAAGAAATTTTTTATGCAGGTAAATTTTTGAGAAAGTTTAACTTTAGCTGGAAAAATGTTGATGTTTGAATTTCATGTCCCACTAAGGAAGGTTGGCTAAACCTTTGTTTCCTTCAGTATAGGTAAACATTTTTCGCTATTTCAGAACTTTTTCAATATCTTGTTAGCATCCATTAAATTACATCTTCATAAATAAACGTTTGTGCAAAAAAAGCAGTTACTCTTTCAAACTGGAATGTTAGATATGTTGCCTGCTTGCTCTGCATTGAAATGTTCCATTCGTCGAACGAGTCGTTCACATTTCGTCTTGTTCACTGACTTGAATGTGCTAACTATCTTCTCTGATTGATTCCAATGTTCTTCATTTATTTCAAGTGAAGTATTTCAGAACGAAATGTATTTATCAATACTGACCGGAAAGTTGATTCAGTTATATTATGTTTCTTGTATGATTTGCAATCGAAACACTTAACTTAAGCTTCTTGCCAGCCGCCATTCGCTTTACGGTAAATTTTTACAAGCCAAGTGTTTCACTGCTATTTTGACTGGCAACTGTAGAAAGCCTTTGTATGTAGTTATTTAGTTTGCTAAATGCGATGCTAATATTCTGCTAACCGATTGCTCCAGAATGTTCGGATTCCTTCTAATTATTTTCGGACAATTTTATTGCAATTCATATTTGCTGCTGCTTATAAAGTAACAGGTCATGGACTAAAATAGAAAGTGGGCTTGTGCAGCCGTTTGTTTCGTGGCATGTATGTAATAGCGTTGCAATTAGTTCCCATGATTGGTCTTGTCTTATGAACACTTTCTACGTCATACTGCCTGGTGCCCGCGGAATACCTAATTAATTTTCTGCAGTTTCTTGGATCGCGTTCGTTAGCTTTTAAAAATGACATCAGCAGTTTTCGAAGTTGCCTAAGAGCAGTGACGTAGCTAAGGAGGGCGGGGGGCGGTCCGCCCCTGGCGGCACTATGGGCTATGCTATAGGCCAGTGGTCGGCAACCACCGGGCCGCGGCCCAGTGCCGGTCCGTAAGGAGTTCGTTACCGGGCCGTGTATCATTTTACAGGTTAAAGCTTTGAAACATTTTTTCAAGGTTAGACGCAACAC
>JGI24021J15306_10002207_pt1 | contig 20622 bp, 15 predicted proteins | sample Ectturendosymbi1_FD_15306 | JGI IMG/M metagenome (IMG submission 15306)
AGTAAGTTTTAAACAAAGCAAAATAAATGAAGTTTTTTTCTTGTTTTCAAAGATACGAAAGAATCATATTGTTGAGGAGAAAATGACTGCCAGAGAGGTTCACGACTTTTTACTGCAATTCATAATAATAGGCCAATAGCGTATGGGGGGCCCCACGTGAAATTTCGGGGGGGGCCTCACTTACCCTTGCCACGGCACTGCCCAAAAGTTTGCCTGGTTTTACACCTATGGTTTCACGAGATCATGCATTTCCTGAAACAGGCTTTCGTAAAGGTTTTAGCATTATGTAAAGCCTTCAGAGTATTCAGCACTGTGCCGGTGTCAAGCGAAATTTCTGACCTCTGCGAAATTTCTGATTTATCATTGTTTGTCTTTTTTTTGCTTCTCAGAGTAAAGGAATGAAGTTTGGCGATTACTTACAGTATATGTTGGTCAAATTAAAACTTTTTGGTTCGATGTCAGATACCACTACAAGCTACAGTACGGGAATAACTATAAACACTGAAAAATATTGAACTTAGCCTTAGGCCTCAAATATTTTTCTTTTTTTAACCCTAACCTAAAACCCAGGGCCGGCCCTAGTAGGTGCGGGCCCAATGCAAGACCTGGGCTCGGGGCCCCTCTGAGCAGTGATTTTATGACGTCATCGTGTTCAGTCAACCGTGTTACGATCGTGGTAGAGCGCACATATACAGTAAAGCACTATCATGAGAATTGAGCACCTTTGCTAACGTTCGAGAGGAAATTCGCTAGTTCTGACGAGAGCGTCCTTTGTAAACAATGAAATTTATATGGCGTTTCTACTGAATTCTCAAGCGCAAAGTGTATCTGGAACAAATGAATATCTACCCAAACAACATGGCGCGGGGCCCCGGAGGCGCGGGGCCCAATGCAGCTGCATCGGCTTAAGGCCGGCCCTTCTAAACCCTAACCCCGACACACTTACCAAAACACTAAACCCTAAGCCCTGATCATCAGTTTTCTCTGCGTATTTGATATGTAGAATATTACTCTGTGCATGCGCACATGGCGTGAAGTCAGCAATTTCGTTTGGCATGGGCGCGAAAGGAAATCTGTTGGACTTTGAACTGTAAAGCCCATGACCTTTACACAAGTAGATCACTCAAGCACATCAAGACAGCAATGGTGTGCATAGTAATGCAATTAGACCAAGAGCATATGCCTAAAGTGCGGCGTGCCACTTTCTGTGCATTCCGTCTTTTCTCCAATAGGAACGAGGTGGCAATGTAGATTTTGTTGTTTAGCACAAGTGAACGTTGCTATTATTCTTTTCACAGACATTTACTATTTCAAATGACTTACCCAAAGCGGTGTGGCCCGTGGTTTGTCGCCGATTGTCACCTTTTTTGGTAAAGTTCGTTTTAGCTGGAGACACCTGTGCAATAAAAAAACGCGCACCTAAAGCGTTTTCTGGGGGTTGAAAAGTTGTGCTGTTTTTGAACTACTTAAGTTTATGTCGACCTTCAACTTATTTTCTGTGGTCAGATGGCCTTGATAATCAAAATCATTTTGTTTTAAATAGTTTGTGATCAGTGGCGTACGCAGAAAATTTTCATGGGGGAGGTTCATTCATTGGCTTATGGTGGTTATTTCTATTTGGTGTGTGCTGTTTGTGACATCACATTTTGACGTCATATTCATGTTTCCAAGCCAACGTTTTGGCGAAGCTTGCTGACACAATATGCATATATTTCCACACGCACTCTCCGTATTTTATGTGTTTTTGCATTGAGTATAAACTATCAGCGCTTCAAGTTAGGATATCGGAGGAAAATACACTCAACGCTACGGCACAGCAGTTCCTATCCGAAAAAATATCAGGCTGAGCGTTAAAACAGAGGAGTAAAACACACTCATCAATACGTCAGAGCATTTATAACGACAATCTTTGCATTAAGTCGAAAATTAACAAGCAAAAAGTATGCTAAAAGAAGTAATCTCGTTTGCACAAGTAATTAGACTTTTGTAACATATCAAATCCCCTCCCCTTGCGTACGCCCTCGTTTGTGATAGATAGTTTGCCACTAATTTGCAGGGATATTTGACTCTACACGTATCCCAAGCGTTATTTTCAGGGAGGTGGATTGTGATTGTTTTTGAAATTACATTTTTTACCTTCAAGTTGTGTTCTGTGGTTACAATGAGTTTAATGAAAATCATTTAGGTATAAATGGTATGTGATTGTTAGTTTGCCACTGATTAATTATTGTAAAAAAATCGCCAAAAGTGGCTAAGCACGCCTGATGTGTAACAAAGCATGGGAAATTTGCTGAAAATAAACAAATTTTCAAGTCCGAACCTCATTTACTAGTATTCCATGCACATCTGCAATTTTCGAACAAATACGGCTTTGGTCTTGTGCAGACTGCTACCAAAAGTTACTGGCGACATTTCATTTTTTTCGTGTCACTAATTTGCCTACCCCATGTTTTATTTCGGCGTGCACCTGTGTTTGTTTTATTAATAATAAAACTTTCTCTACATTCAACAAGCTTCTTTAAGGTCAGGAAAGCTTTGAAATAATTTCTGCATTGTTGTAAAAGCTGTTTCTGCACTGGAAAAGTCCCTAGTATGCATGGGTGGGGGTGAAAATGCGACAGACAAGAATGGCAGTGGTTGCTGACCGCGTTTTAAAAAAGTTACCTGAGAAGGGAAGTTTTTCGGGCAAATTTGGATAAAATATTCTTCGTATCCCCAGAAAATTGTCTTCACCCGAACCTATGTGGGAACCGCCTTAAGCAGTCACAATCTCTCCAGCACGCCGTGCTATGGAGCCTGGACATCTGTTCCACGCATAGACGTTGCCAGGAGGGAAGCACCCCCAAAGTTTTAGCACACGTAATCATTTTCTGCTTTGATAAGCGGCGTCCCAAACAAAAACACTGGCGCTCGCTGTAAGTCAAAACATTTTGCTCCAACGCCACTGGCTTCACTCAGCGCTCACCTGTATATCAAGTGGGAATGCACGGAATCGCAGATCAAGACAGAAGACACCCATTTGTACCTGCTGCACAAGAACTCGTTAGTTCATCTGACAGCAACAAAAATGTGGCGCTCTGGGCGGATCATTGATGGAATGCGGAGTGGTTGGAGAACACTACTAGACTCCACACATTCATACACAGCAAATGGGTATGGGCCCTTCTGCGACTCGTGTGGCGTAGGACAACAGACCGTCGACCGCGTTGCCCTCCAATGTTCAGTCCATCGACTGCATGGCTTGACGGTTCTGGATGAGACATTCGCATGGCTGCTCAGCACCTGCCCGGAAATTTAGTGCGGCCCAGCAGTGGATTGAAAGAACTGGCGCATACGGTGTAGAAGAGCATGCTGCCCTTGGTGAAACTAACACTTTTTTCTGCCTCATTGTGTGCACTGCGTCGTTTGTACTTGCCAGTGCCTATCTCAGGAAGAGAAGGAATATCGCACCACGATTAAATGCGAGTAAGAATCTTTAAAACATCTAATGGTAGAGCAGGCCCGTAACCAGCTTGGGACACCAGGGGGGGCGAAAAGTTTTCTGAGGTGCCCAAATTTTTTAAACATATGTCCAACAGATTTTTCCAGGGGGGAAGAAAATTTTTCTATGGGGGTTACGGGCCTGTGGTAGAGGCAAGCCTTTCATCAAGGCTCATCTGTTACAATGCTTATGAAATAGCTGCTTGTTGACAGTTGAAAGCATGGCCTAGAGGAAGGCAAGCTAGCTTCACCAGCTTTGCGAGGAATTGAAAATCCACCTTTGAGCGGCTCATGAATCGGAATAGCACCTGACAGCATTGCTGCATAAACCGCTGGCAAAATCTAACCTTTAAAGCCTTTCCTTAAAACGGCTTTAATTTTGAGCGAGCGTATGGTTACGCTCATAACCAGAGCATATAGTGCAGACCAGGGATGGGTAAACTTTCTCATTGAGGACCGCATTGTTCTGTCAGTACCCAGCGATGGGTCAGCTTCTATAAATTATTCTATTCCACAGAATATAATTTATTTTAATATATTTGTTTGAATATTGAAATTTATTTTATCAAGAGCACGGTATTTTATTACATGTTTCTTGCGTTTTATCAGTTTTTTTCAAAGGAAAATGTTAGGTACCCGGTATGAAACTGTGTGGACCCCATTTCTCTGATTCTAGGGACGCGAATCGGTTCCTAAAACGCCTTAAAAAACTGATTTTATATTACCATATTTTATTTTGCGCGAAAGTGTGCATTGTATATAGGAGGGCTGCAAACATTGTTAAACGGGACATAGTTTGGCCACGCTCGGTGTGGACCAAACGAATTTAGCGTTCTTCTTCGCCATTTCTGTCGCATCCTTCACAAACCGAGACAGGAACTCCTGTCTTCCAGGTCTGGAAAACGCTAAAACGGCTGCAAGGAGCAAACGAGCGGCGCCAAAGCATCGAAATAAAGTCACGCCCCACACAAGGTTCACGCCAGTGATATTACCTGCGATATGTTCGATTTTTATTCAGGGCAAATTGACGTCTATTTACACAACGGCGCTCGTTAGGGCATTGTCCCTAACCACGGGCGCGTCGCAAAAAAGCGGAACCATACATGCGATCGGGTCGTCGTGAGTCCCAGAGAAAAGTGCACTCAGATTGGCAGTGTGAGCGGCTTCTTGGGGGGGGACCGATTCAAACTGCACAGGGGGGAGGTACGCGACGGTTGATCATAACGTAAAACAAGCGCGAGCGTGCGCGACAGTCAAAAACGAAGATACATCATCTCTGTCACGTACAGCTAAGGCGCGCATCTAAACTGGAAATCCAGCGTGGTTGCGAGTTCGTTGATGTGATGCAGAAGATTGTTGTTGGAGACAGGACACGCTAACGGACTCAAGAGCTCGACATCGCCGCCAAACGCCGCTTCAGTTCATCCATTTGCGACAGTTCACCGCGCCACAGAGACAAGGGATCTTGTTTCCTTCGTCCTCGAAGTCGAACTTGTAGTCGTAATTTAACTGCAAAAAACAGACTCGGTAAAATTTTACTTGGACTTAGTAATTCCGCACACGCACCAAGTGCGCACAGGTAAACAGTATAATATACATCTCCATGGTAGGGAGATCCGCCGGTAATGGTTATGTATGAGAACCCTCACCTCTTCGCCTCTAAGAATGTGGCGGTTGGAAATAATCATGATCTTCTTTTCTTTCTCGAAATTGACAACCTCGGCCACGCAATTAGGATTGCACGAATGATTTATGTACCTGAGTAAAAGCAACAAGGAGATTTGTCTGAGGAGCGAGGAGATGCCGAGGTCGCGCCGAAATTAAAGTGAGCATTTCGTCAGCCTGGTCGTACTGACCGTCCGAATGGTTTAAAATAAAAATGACAACAGTTTCTATTGTTTCAAAACAACCATTTCGTTCTGGTCAGACACCAGATACTTCTCTCGAAGTTAACACTATTAGCGAGTGCACAAGCTTAGAAAGCAATGTCAACTATCTTTGAAAAAGACTGAAACCGCTGCAACTGACCTGGCGGGACCGCCGGTCACGGTTGCGTCGACGATGTAGTCGGAGTCCAGGCGGAACATGTAGACGCCCCTGTTCGCAGCTTCGTACTGCTTTTCTCGCTTCTCAGCGACCTCTGACCTGATGATGTCACCGATGTATTCGATGACCATGGTGCTTGGTTCGATGTCTCGCGCAGCGAACAATCCCAAGCCCTGGAAAGCATGCAGTGGGAGTGACGAGCGAGAAGTGTATGGGGGGAGGTCGCGCACGGGTCAGGCAGAGGCGTTGGTGCGAAACGAGCGTCACTCGCAAAAGGTCTCAAGTAATTATCAGAACGCAGGTTTTTCAGAGATCGCAATGAATTGCAGTTAATAACCAAAATGATCGACAATGAGTTTTATCTTCACTTAACATGAAGCCAAATAAAATTTAAAGGACGCACCAGCCAGTTACAAGAGCAGCAATGTGTTCGCTGCGTTTCGTTCCTATATCATCATCATGAATGAAAATACCAATAGGTTGTTGTAACGCATATAAGGAAGGTATTTGACTTAGTGAAAAAAAAACGCTTAGAGAAGACATTTAATGCTTTCGTTGTCACTGAGCCACTAAAAACCAGCAAAAAAGCAAGAGAAACGACAGCAGAAACTCAAATTTGGCAAAGGCGTCGCTACTTTAAATAACGGAAGCGCAAAAAGCTTCATGCCAAAAATACCAGCCTGGTCTCTATTAGGGAAATATATTTGATAACAAGCAAGAACCTTAGTTGCGCATTCTATGCGCCACCTACGACTTATTCTCACACGCACACAGACAGCACGGACTTTGCGAGAGGCCGCAAGGGAGCTTGTGTCGGCCGGTGGTGCGGCAGGTTCCGGGTGAGCTTCCCGAATGGAACCATAGCCGACACAGGAGACCTGCTACGGGGGCTCCATTAATCCTCCCAAGCCCGGCAGGTTTTATTCAAAGAGCTTTTCTGCTTCAAACGAATCTGTTAGTTTTTATAGGGTAATGAGATTTGAGCTGCGCTCTCTCGAACACGAAACTACGAAAAAGGTCGAGCACAAAAACGAGACCAGCTCGAACAATGGAAAGACATTGTCGGTTTGCACAACCTACGACAGTCGAGGTCACCTGTATTCTGGACCTCGCAAGGTAAACATTGCTCCTCCATTCCTGCTTCATACGACGGTACTGCGACGACTTGCATTGGACGAACTTCTTGTCGTAGAGCGACGACGACGCGTCGCCTATACCCGTCGACTCGTAGTACTCGCTGATCAAGTTGCTGATAAGTGTGTGCGGCCTGAGAAGTATGGCGGCGTTACCGAATGAGCAAACCCTGGCGCAACTACGCACATTGTTCTCAGGATCGCATTTCTCTTCAACGAACGACATGACGCACTATGCGGCGCGGAATGGATTAAATCGCGAAATGAAAGTACCTGCGCGCAATTGAGCAAGACATCAGAGGCGGCAACGGATTCGGACTCAGGTACAATTCTGCGTTTTTTTCGAATCCGGAGCCGGAGTCAAAATTTTGTGAAAAAGCGAACTCGGAGTCGCATTTTATTTTCGGCCGCAGCAGGTGTTTGTGTGTTCTTTACGTCAGTGTTTGATTGCAAACATTGCTGAATTTCGGATGCATGGAATATAAATCGTTTTCGGAGTCTGAACAGGAGTCGGATTCTAAAATTTGAACAAAATTTACGACCCGGATTCAAAAAGTTTGGAACAGGAGCGGATTCGGAGTGGGAAAATGTGTCTCCTGCCACCTCTGCATGACACCTGAATGACGCCAACGGTCCTAACCTCGAACTATGCACCGCTTTTGACTTCAACGTGCTTTTTTCCGCTGGAACGCATCAAGCCTCAACAAGGTACAGTCAAGGAAGTAACTAACCATCAACGAACCATTAGGGCTTGCACTATTACGCGCAAAACGCCTTCAAAACTAGCACTTTTTGACAAGCAGCTCCAATGCAGGAGTACGCTACTTGCGAAATGCTAGCGCTGCTTCTGGCCTCGACTTTCAGTTTTTCGTTTTCTTTGAAGGAAACTGTATCTGCATTCTGCAAGTTACCAAAAGAACCGCACTGGGACCGCTGTCGGCGCTACCGCTTCCAGATATTAAGTTTCCGTGCACAATACCATGCCTCAGTCGTTTCAGTACGCGCGCACAACCCAGCGTCAAGGGAATGACCCTTTTGCGCTGCACAAGTCTGCACCTGCCTGCCCTCACGCACGAGCTCCTCCTCGCGCGAGTTCAGCTTCGTCGCGCAACCTGACTGACAACAGATCCTTGCATTCCTTTCGCTGATATGAATGCTGAACGCCACCAGCCTGTGTAAGCTGCAAACAACATCATCGATCAAACTTGAGCACGGATGCCCCGGAATGAGCCAATCCGCTTCGATCCTGATACGGTTGCTTAACAACGTCAGGGAACACAGCTGCAGAATATTTACACAACTCAACTATCCGACTATCACTGCACGTCAGCCGTATCTGCAACTGAAGCTACCAAGTTCGAAGGAAGCTTTATCCGGCATCAAGTGGAAAAATAACGTCTACGACTAGAATAGGATAACTGTATCTGTTTTATGTCAACACTTCATAAAGGATAGTTCTTCTACCGATCCTACCTTCTTCTTTACATCACTACATTTCTTGAAAACAAGGGCGTTTAAGCTATGACCTAATGTCGATTCTACAAGCAGCAACAAAACCCAATAAATAACCTGTTGGCCGCTAGGAGGGCGTGAATCTGGGTTTCTTACAACTAATCACATACTTACTTCTTCCTGCTCTGTTTTATGTGGGGCTCGGTGCGGGCGCAACCGGTCGGGTTGATCGCCAGAGGGAGCTCCAGCAGGGGGGAACGCCCGAATCTGAACTTGTACGAGGCGCAAAGTTCGATGTTGGGCAGCTGCAAAAAAGAAACATCGAAAAATTACGACAGCGTAAAAATTCCAAGGTCATTTTCAGGTCAGCACTACATCAGGACACCAAAAAACTTGACAGTTCTTTCTCAGGGCCAATGCCCACTCGTCTCTTTTTATTCGAAAAGGTTTCACGCAGCATGACAAAGTTCTCACCGACTCCAAAATCCTGCAAACAACGGGCGAAGTGAGGCCGAAGATGTTCTCGCCGTTGATATAGGCGGGGAACAGTTTGAGCATCTTTTGCTGAGAGCGTAAGTTGACCAGCTGCTGCAACAACTCAAGCCATTGCTCTGCGATAAAACGTGCACGCAGTTAAGTTAAATGGACGCTGGCACACTGCAACAACCCCTCAATACAGCCAAATGCCCCGGATGTCAACCAACTGCATGAAACGACGTGAGGCCGACGGTCAGATTTCCTGCTACGACCGCAACGGAATTTACAAAAGCAAGGAAAACTTCCTAAGAATTTATTTTTCTACCAGTTCAACTCACCATTAACATTTTCCCCAGTGAGCTCGACCCACTGTCCCTGCACACTGGCCTCCGCACTCTTCGGCCTTGACGCAACAGCTTGGTATCGGGTGGTGAAGAACGGCTTGCCGTCGTTTTCGGTGATCATGCACATATACTTGCAACGTTTGCGAGTGTTCTGCAGAACGTAAGTGCGCATTGCGTGATCGAGTAACCCGCAGTAAATAATCAAAAACCTGGCGTGCAACGCACTTTGCCTTCAATATATTGTTGAATAATTGAAACAAGCAAACAATTTTCAGCCGCAACGAGTACTTTTCGTGACAAAAAGGCTTTTCCAGCAGCGGTCGTCGATTCGACTCCACCCGCAGACTCTCCATGTCACGAACGAGCACTCTCAGTGCCATTTTATTTCTCGCCATAACCGCCAAGCATTGGAATCAGACAAATTTTATAACAAAATGTTCGAAATTACTTTGGACGTAAACGATTTCGTCACAAGCGCGCAAATGTCCGCTGCGACGATGCGACTCACATTGCTGCTCCAGTAAATCCGCGTCGCTTTGTAACCGACAGGGAAGATCGCGCTCTTGCTGTGGAACTGGGCCATTTGATGCGTGGACAATTGACCGACCGCATGGAACATAAGGGCGCCGACGCGCAAGATGTAGTTCTTCTCACCTGCCGAGCAGAATAAAATAATGGTCTGTGCTGTTATAGGTCTCGGTTTGTTGATACTGCGGGATGTGCAGTTGCAATAGATTTGTTTCAATATACAGCACGAGCAAAGTCGAGGCGTAGGTTTGTAGTCAACGTTCATGGCTTAGCACAGTATGGAAACAAAGTAGCAGTTAATTGTTTGGCAGCAACAAAATTACATATTACTTCGCTCACAGATTCTCAACTTGAAGTATTTTGAAGTTGAACTCAACATCAAAGATTTTCTATCCCCGTTTCGCTACGAATCATGCATAGACCATTACTGCATGGTTTTGCTTGGTAGCGAAGCAGCACCTCGTTGACAGCAAATAACCAGGCATCGCGCCACACACAAAAAAACACGAAAATCCTATTTTTCATAAACTGGAGAAACGCCATTCGAATCAAAATTACCGTGCCAACTTTTTCAAACACCATTATTAAGCACATGCTTGATCCCACCTTGAGTCAACTCCCCCTGCTGCATAATGCTGGCGATTTGCTTCGTCTCTTGCCTTTGCACATACACTTTACGAAAGACGGCGAGCGAGCAAAGTTGATCGCAGCCGTTGCTGCCCGGCGCTGACGTGTACGTCACTGCGTGCGTCGGACAGAGGACCGTTTTGTCCTTGAGGAATAAAATAAATGGCAGTAAAAACATATACTTTATGCAGAAGGCAGTTAGACAGAGTTGACGAATTCAGAACGCCTTGCAGCTCCGTTTTGCCGCACAAGAATGCGAAAGTGGCCAATAGGAAGCGATGGGCTCACGAATAGAAATCACAAAAATTTTCCACAAGACAAACCTGAGAAAACGGTTGATACAGAGTTTATTATGCACGTTTCTAAATGCCAGTTCTCACCTTGAAAAACATACAGTCGCACTCCAGTGCGCATGCACAGTGGTAAATATTCAAGCACCGCTGGCGGTTGCAGCTGATTGTGGCTCCTTTCTTCTGACAATGAGCGCACATCGCCGTTGACCCGTGACGCACGGCGAGGTCAACATTGATGAGGGCGCCACCCTGCGTAGAAATAGTAAACGTATCGTATGTTGGGTTTGCGTGCAACGAAATAGTTTTACAAGTATTATGAAAACGCATCACTTTCACCTAACTTTTTCAATGCAAAAACCGGTTAGACTCATGTTTTTTCGTAAGTTATTTTAACTTCGAAAATGGGCTGCAAATGATCAGTAAAAATAGCAACAGTGCCATTAATTTATTCCTGACATACCCACTCGCCTGTAGCACCGTGACCCGAACTACAACACAACCAATACAAATATCAGTGCAACAATCGCTCACCTGCGTCTCATACACTTCGCCGGACCACAAGGCGCAGTTGAGATGGACCCACTGGTCGACATCGAGGTTCAGCAAACGCGCCACACCGTTCGTTTCCCCGTCCCCCGTGACTCCGCACAAAACGCAGGATCGAGTGTCGTGGACGTCAGTCGGAGGCTGCGCAGATGTCAATCAAAGTAGCTGGAGATTTGTCATTTTCAAAGACGGGAGTCGGCGATCAGTTTAAGCATCACACGCAGAATATAACGTTAATGCTTTGCATCATGCCACGCGTTGAGCTCAGAGAGATGCGAACGATCCCCAAAAAATATTAATCACACAAGAGTGTTGGTTAAATTCGATCATGTCCACCAACAAGTCTTATAATTAGCATGAAAAGACGACTTCTACAGTTTGGACATTAAAATGCATTTGTTGAGTATTTCTAGTGATTGCTCAACTGTCTCAACGTGCACATTAAAATGCATCATGCGATAAGATTATTCCTGGGCCAGTACTCACGTGTTGTACATGGAAACACAGAGTGTGGCCGACAGGGCATATCGCTGATACAAATTTATTACTGTTTCTCCAAAGTGGTGAGTGTTATCATAAGCCAGCTATGTCCAACCCGCGGCCCGCATGCGGCCCAGCCGAAGGTTTTGTGAGGCCCAGTTTAGGTTTTCACTGTAATAGGAGTAACTACACACTGACAACCTGTCCTTATTTTGATAATCTTTAATTTGACATTTTTGATGTAGGTTGTCCTCAGTGCCATTTTATCACGTCTGTTACCATTGCAGTTTATAATTCTAACGCTTTCAGTACATTAGCTTAAGCGAAGTTTAGTTTGCTAAGGTCAAAGTAAGCCATTCAATATGCGGCCTTCATTAATATGTCATAAAATGTGCTGCCTGGTTGAGATAGTGATATGACTTTTGGCCCAGTAAGCCATTTGGGTTGGACATAGTTGTCATAAGCGCATTAGCATAGGAGGTCGACATATTTTCTCTTTCAAGCAACACATCTTGTGGATTGTTTAATCAGTGAAAGACAACGCTTTGTTTTGACGTGACACTCTTATGTCAGCATGCAAACCTTTAGCGCTGATCCGTATTTTGAAATCATTGCTTCGATGTCAGGTGGTGGTTTTTGATTGGTTGACTTAGACACAGTTATTGATACGCTCCAGCGCTTCCACTTGATGCCTTTCCATCGTTTCGTAGCAACGCGATTCTCATCACCTGCCATGAGTAGTGGAAGTCTTTTGTTCAATTAACGGTCAACTGCTTCTTACAAAACGCACGCAAACCATTCGAAGCTCACATGATAATAAACAGAAACCCATGCGACCCACCCGTGGTAATGGGTAAAGACGATTCTGTGGCAGTTTCACGATTTTGTTACTGCGTAACTAACTTTTAAGTTCTTTCTATTTAAGCATGCGTTAAAGCAGCTGGAGACCGTCAATATAACGTTGCGAATACCCAGAATGCACTGAGTCCGGTCGCGCAAGTCAACACACGCTCTTTGTTGTTGTCACAGCGCATCACTGCAGAAAGCACTCGTGCACGCGCTTTACCCGATGTTTGTCGCACGCCGACAGCGAAGAGAGTTTCGCGAACGCGAAGAAAAAACGATCATCCGTGACAAACACACCAGGATTCACTGAATTCGCAGCAAGATCGCACTGGGGAACGAATAACCGAGCGTCCCTCAGCACTCGACATGCAACAAGAACGTACCGGGTCCGGTTGACCCCCTCCTTCTGCCCCTGCCGCCACGACCCTTTCCATCAACCCCCCTTAATGATACTTCGTCACCGCGTCCGTCGAAGTTGCAGCTGCTCAAGCTGTACACCCGCTGACCTCGGGTGGACACCGCGTCAGGGTCAGGGTTCGCCTCAATCAGCGACGAGATGTTGATCTTCGTGGTGTGCCGCTGATAAACATGAGACGCTTTCCACTTCTTCTTTGAAACAGGCGGAGCGGTTGGCTGGAATTGAAGAAAAGCTTTTGAGTACTCTCGGGTACGAGGCACTAAGCTTTGCTGTTGCTGCTGAATAACCGTCGCATTCTCACAAGTTACTCTGCAGAACAGCAGCTGAAGCCGCCTCAAGTGCAGCTCGAAGCGACGGGTTGGCCACCGGCCAAACAGCGACCTTAGCAGTCGTGCGATAAACCACGCGGCAGTTCGTCTTGTGTTACCGCTATATCACGTCGCAGAGTGTAAGCTGTCGGTGAGCAAAGGTGGAAAACGCTAATCGAGGCTTGTTCGTGCTTGCAAACACGTCATACCTGTTTATCGAACTCGTTCGTGAAGTAGCATTGCTTGTCGCAGAAGATGATATCCTCGTCAAGTGAGTATTCCTGAAAATCAAGGCAAGTCAGATTCAAGTCACGCAAAACAAGAAGCGAGATCAACATTCCACATTCTAGAAAACAACAGCCATGAAAGCTTTTTCATAACGCGCTTCCAATAAAGCATTAACTCCAACAGAAAGATTGTTGAAAAAGCGTTAGTACTTGTTATACCATTACGTCACATTAAAGAATTTTGTGAAGAGAACGACGGACTGAACCAGATTTACTTTTTCCTTCAAAACAACCCCTGGTTTAGGGACAAACTGTGCCTGAGCACAAAGACTCACATCAAACACTGGTTTCCTCACGCCGTTCCCAATCACTGGTTTGTTGCAGGCGAAACAGCGACGCTGATTTGTTTGAGAATTNTCACCGTTAGCTTGATGTTCGGAAGCCTACAAACAATTCTAAGAAGTAAATCTAGCGCAAAAAAACGCAAGTACGATACTCATCAGCACAAGCCGGATAAGAATTTTATCGTGGATTTTGCTTCGCTGAAACCACATTTCTATGGTAAACAAACAGCTGCTGGGCGAGTTCGTAAGGAACTGAACTTTCATTTCAATGGCGCTCACTGGTGACTGTTAGAACGAGATTTTTCGTGGGGCGAAGGTTTAAATGCTCTTGTGGCTTGGTCGTACTACGCATTGGATGAAAAAATGTTTTCAACCACAGATACCGCTGTGAAGTGCATGATACTTTCTAAATTGCCGGATGACATGAGCTTTAGTGGATGCGAGCTGATCGGTGGAAAATACCCGATCGCACCTGCTGGACACTTGCAACGGCTTCGTATGTAAGTTTGAACCAAAAGCGCGCCAAAAAAGCGGTTTTAGACAATTGTGTCGTCATAGCACAAAGAAAGTGGTTGAAAAGGCACAAAATTTGAGCTTGCACACGCCGATCAGAAGTTTATGGGTACCGTGGTTAACGCATTGCCGCCCAATGGACGGATTGCTTTGCAGCAGTGCTTCCCAAACTTTCCGAAATCCCACAGACTCCAAAACAAAGCATTGAACCTGACTTCGCACGCTCTCATACAAATTCAACAATACGACAGACATTGCCTTACTAGATGCCAAACCAATAGTACTTGACAGCTTGATTTGCAAAAATCACTCCTAAAATGGCAATAAAATTATCTTAGTTTTAAGACAGCAGCGCAATTTGCCACTTCTATCCCAATTTAGTTCTATTTCCAAGAAGAATAATTTTAATACCTGCGAGTCCCCGACCTTTTTCTTAGCACTGGCGCGCGAATCTTCTTTCTGAAACGACAAACGTTACATCAGCGCAAGTTTTTCGTTCCACGAACACCGAAGAGATCATTTTCGATACGAACCTTCGGCTTCTTCTCCGGTTTGCTCGGGTCGACCATCTCGAAGCTGACGATCTGTGCACCGAGGGCGCGCGAGAGCGCCGACAGCGACTTCTTCACGACCTGCGCGCGAAGACGCTTCTTGTGAACGCAGCGAACATTCGCTTCGCTTTATCACTGACCCGTGTCAAACCGGATCATTCTATGGAAAATCATGCTACAAACACAACTAATTGATTTGCGGACTGAAACCGTGCAAGACTACTGGACTACAATGGGTCTCGATTTACATATTGTCCTGAAAGAGTTAGCTGCCGCTATCCAATAGGCAGGCGCATTAGTTCACTCCCTTTTCACCCCCGCTTTCTTCCCGATAGGGTAGTGGGGGGAACAGCCCTAAGAGGTTCCGAAACACCTGGAGGTTTTTAGCAACCTCCGAGAGTTCTGCTGGCTCGACACAAAGGGGGAACCAAGCCAGGTTGGTGATGTAATCACACTACCTGGCCCTTGGCGACCTTAGGGCTGCTTTCCCGTGGACGCAGTCAACAAGATTCGCATTGCCCATCTTTCTTGGAACATTCTGGTCACGTGACCGAACCATCACAGATGAGATCTCGATTCGCAGAAGTGGTTCGACATTCAGGGCTCCACGAATCGCACGATGGGCATTAGTTCAACATCAGAAAAATACTACTGTGGACCGAAGCAATCTTACGTATCTCGCAGGCTACATATACCTGTAGCGATAGTATTGTAGGTAATACCAACCTTAGATGAGTTGGTCTTGAGGGAGATGGTAACAGACACATTCTCATCATCTTCCGCTCCAACTAGACAAAGTATAGCGGTTTTCGTAAGTAACAGTTGTCGTCATAGCAACACAGCAGTGTGCCTCGGTACAATATGCGACAAAACCTTGGGCTTCATCATATATTTGCTTCTATCAGAACATATTCAGAGCAAAAAATCTTTCAACAAACACTCACTGAATTTTACCGTAACAGAATACAACGTACAATTCACTTCACCACCGGGTCAAGTTTTGAAAAGATTTTCACAAACTATTTGGCTGACACGGCAAAGTTTCGGTCTACGAGGATTTAGCGATCCGACTCACAATTTCTGGGGTAGTTAAGCACGGGTAGATGAGGGGACATGGGCCTGTACGGCTGTTCACCGATGACGTTGCCACTCGGATTATCATCCTTCGCATGAAGTCTTTTCATGATGGGCAGGTCGTCGTATTTGAACACTTCGGCGTCATCCGGTTCCGGGGAGGACGGTTGGACGCCGTCTTCGGCCATGTGGCTAATAAAACCACATTTGCAAATAATAATAAAAAAGTAACCGCTACGACTTTTAGCGAAAAAGCGTCCTAGTCGCAGAAAAACTGCACTGGAAGTGCAGAAAATCTGGGTCTTGATGATGGGGAAAACGAAAAAACACAGCCTTAACAAATCGAAAGGTTGGAAGAAAATGGCCACTAACTAATGATCAGTGAGGATTCTGCAATGCACGAATAATGAAGATGATCCCGCAACAACACTACGTTTTTGAACAGCTCCCAGCACCAACGCGTCACAAAGCGTCAGCGGCATTAACCTGATAGCCGCGATGTCGTCCATGCTTTCCGGGCCGTGGTGTGGCGGCGTGGGGAGGGAATCTGGGACCTTGACAGACTGCTGCTCATACGCTTTCTTCATGTCGTCGATCGAGCCAAGACGCTCGCGTTTCGGCGACGGCGGAAGCGACGACGGAGGTGTGGGAGGATTCATGAAGCTCAGCGGATCCTGAAAAATTCGCTCGAAATCGTTTGCACAGCGGCAAAAACTCGCAAGAAAGCGATACCGACTGCAACTGATCGCGTTTGAAACGTTTACTTGGAAACCTGAGTTCGTGTTTAAAGTTGGCCTCAATTCGATAGTGTTTGCAGGACCGCTTGGCTCGACCAGGTTCCTTCAGCTAGCAGTTATAACGAGTACTGGAGCCGCAATCATACCAGGTATGTCAAAGTCCACAACTTCGTCATCGCACTGCGCTATTAATATTCACAAACAACAAATAAGAGCTCGCGGTTTGCTGCAAGCTTTCGAGGAACCAGCCGACAGGCCTCTGCTTTTTTCGCTTTGCGATGATTCAGACTTTGCACATATCTGTATTGAAGTAGCTAGTCTCCACAGAGGCGATTAAGTCGAATCTATCAGCAATTTTTTCATATTAACCAACAGTGCAGTGACTTTTCTTACAGTAAAGACTGACGAATAGCGACAAAAGAGTTCACGAATTCGCCATCTATAACCGAACAAAACACAAGACGAGCGAGTTCTCCTGCAGTTGAATAACGCGCAAAACAACAAGCTTGTGATCATATCTACATGGTAGCGTAAACTAAAACCAATGACAACCAAGAACAAAGTTACAAGTCAACTAGAATTAAGTCCATACTCAAATCTGCAAGCAACGTAAGAACATACTTTGGACAACAACAGATCATAGTAGTCGGGTAGACCACGATAGGTAGCGTTGCCTATTGTTCCTTCCAGAAGGGATTTGGAGGCAGGCACCCCTGTCCCTTTGGGCATGCACATGTTGTAATTGAGCTTGATCTCTGGTTCAACCAACGCCGGAAGCGGAAGCTGCGTCACATGGAGATGCGTAATCAACCGAAGCAACTAAAAATATTGCTGCTGCCGCCTCAGCACAGCAGTAAAGAGTCACAAGGTCTAGTTGGTACAGTCGGTTAAAAAGAAAAACTTTTTGACAAGCATCAGGCAATCATCTTTGCAAGTTTCAACAACAATCCCTTAATCACTTACCGGCTTCCACTGTGAAACAGACTTGATGATTGCTGACTCTGGACTGAGCTCAGCGCTGGAGCTGCTCGGCAACCCGCCATCGATCGAGCCTCGCATGGCGGACAGCGGGTCGTCGCCGACGCCGTCCTCGTCTTTGTTTTTCTTCCTTCTCTTCTTGCTTCCCGCTTTCGGATCTTTATCCTTGGACAGCTTCCGCGAGCGTTTCTTTTTGTTGCTGCCACTCTCCTCCATATGCTGAAGATAAATTAACAAACGACAAGATGAAGCGAGAGCGATTAAAGCGATGGAATTATTTTCGTCCAAGGCCAAGTTCAATAAATCAAGTCGGATTGACCGGCATCGAACTGTTAATACATGCACGCGCATGTGGCCGCAGAGACAGAAACGGTTTCCTCTGGTAACTGGGTACAATTAAGAAACACTCAAGTAAGAGATATGCAAACCAGGTGATATACGAACATAATCTTTATCATGTTGCGAACGCATAAGTTCTAGGAAGTACACAATCCCAAACTGTGGAGATCGGTTGAAGTCTCTGCAAAGAACTCGTCTCCAACGCCAACACATTCTCAACTTCTTTAAATAATGCACAAACGACTTGTTTTAAATCATCTGAGTCACTTGATGACAGAAACCCGATTGGTGCGGTAAGAACATACCGCTCGATAACCAGGGTAGATACATGACACGCAACTGTAACTCCAGCAAATCTGCACCTTTGTTGTGGTAGAATGTCTGCGATGATTTCTGCGCATTTTGCTTCAGAATAACGTCAAAAAATCAAAAGCATTCACTAAATCTCTCATACACTCTTCTGGGGTGTAACGCAGTAGTAAGCTTTTACGTTTTCTATTGTCTTGAACGAGAAATAACCCAGTCAGAAATCAGGAGGACATTTCACTGCTCTGTCTGGGACAAAGCTTCTGGCGCGGTCGGAGGAGTTGCAAATCTGTTGCACAGACTTGGTTTGCTGGCTGGGTCGGTTTCCGTGTTTTTAAGTTTAATTCAAATGTCGCAATCCCGAACCCAGCAGTTTCACAGACTTTGAAACGAACAACCGCCTCACCTTCAAGAAAAGAGGATGACCAGCCAGTTCGAGTTGCTTCTTCACGTTTTCAGAAATCATGCCACTCTCCAGGTGCTTGCCGAACGACAGTGGTTCCGTGCCAGCGGTCACACCGAGCGGTGAGCCCTGCAACGAAACGTTCGAAAGCGCAAGTAATGCAGACAAGTTCGAACTTATACGAATATCAGCACCGCCAGGAACTAATGCGTGACTCGATCTTTCCAAAAAAGTATGTGTGAACAAACAGGGCTTGCTCCGCGAGAGCTGAAAGTATTTTTGCTGCTATATTTCTGTTGGTTCTATTCGAGAAAGCTAGAAACGCTTTTGCTGCTGCGCTACGAATGAAGTTGAATGATTTCCCTTCTATTGTTCGCCATCTTTCTTTGTGCGACTTAATACTCTCGACAATATTCTTTTACAGAGGTACCCAGCCAAGTTCTGGGCCACGCAGAAGCGAGCACTTCGGCGCACAACGCTGATTGGCCGCGAGTGGCTTATTTCCTTTTTTACTGGCAACACTTCACTGCAGTTAAATTTCTATCATTCACAGAAAAAATTCTACCACCCTGAAGGATCTGCCCAGGTTCTATCACGCCTTACAAAAGATCGGTCTACCTGACTCAGCATGTGTCGCAGCAGCTCTTGATGGTTTCCGAGACGTCCACTGTCGCCCATGATCCCACCCGGCCCGGACATAAACTGTGTCTGAAGCACATATGCGAAGTGCAATCAACATATTGGTTGGTTTTAATTGATCGACGAACAACGAGGCGGAAGAAAAACAAAACATCACATTCTCAGAAAACAAAGGCATTAGAAAGAGCGCTGATAATGTCGTGATGTGTTCATTTTTCGTTATATTCACGAAACTTTATTGCGAACATCATCAACCACGTCACAGAAGTTGGCGGCTCCTGTCATACATTTGCTGACAAAGATACCCGTCCCGCACCGAAAAAGGTTTGAGCACATTCAAAAAATGCGAGCGTTTTTCATTCAGTACTTTTAATGTTACCGTTGCGATAGTAGATGCTGGAATTCTGGGCACAAGTTTGGACGGCTGCAAGGATCGCATCCAGGAGGGCGGACTGACGGTTTCTCCGCTATATTTGGCCATTTCCAGTTTATCGTCGTAATCGGCGCCGTCCTTTATCACAGCCGAGATGGTTTCATCGACCAAAGCCAAAGACTGTGGAGTGACATTGAAAAGCGTTGATAGATAAGTGAGATAGCCTGAGATAAGTGAACAACCACAGGAATTTAAACAAGTGCTCCAAGTGTACATCTAACCTGAGGCAGAGATTTCGTTTTTCTTTACGAATTGGGTTGAAAAACCGTACAAATAACGTTTGTATTTTTCAAGGAGGAGTTACAGCGTACAGTGCAAGCAGACCAATTCATGCTTAGGCCTAAAGACCCTCGTCTTCTAGTGTTTTTACGTGTCAGCACAGGTCCGCTAATGAGGTAGCGTCTAATTGAGTGGTTTTTCGCCTTTCTAACACGGAGACCCCTATTCCTAAAGATAATGGCTTGGGGAGTGGGACCCTCGTGTACAGTTCTGTCATCAGTGAAAGTGGTGGTCGTCGTTGTTTGTGCATTTGAGGGTTAGAAAACACGTTGGCATTCCTTCTGGGGACGTCCATATTTTTCACTGGAGAGCCCGTTAAGAGCCACTGGTCTGTATTTCTCTGCATCGGGTTAGCTCTCCGACCAAGCAGTCGCCTGGCCAGTTTTCACCGTCAGCGCCTGTTCAACAGACCCGCGGCAAAGCAGACACAAAACCAAAATTTTGAAAGAATGGATGACCTCTTACTTGTAACCATGTAAAATTGAACATTCCTATGCTACTTTGCATTGTTTAAACGAAGGAGAGCGAGGCTCATAAAACGATTTGCAAAATCTACCTACATTATCTCAGTATGCACACGGAATATGAACTCCTCAAAAGGGCTCTCACTTTTAGGGACTTTGTCCCTAGGTTGGAACTTTTGACCCTTTTTAGGGATTTTCGGAAAAGTATGAGAATGTAGAAAATGAACTATTTCCGTCTACTTTGTAAATCATATTAGGTTCTATTTTTAACATTTATCATTGGCACTCCGATTTTATGCTGCACCACCACAGATTTAGGGATTTTTTGGTACTGTTCTAGGGATTTTTGGAGTTGCA
>JGI24021J15306_10002209_pt1 | contig 20619 bp, 20 predicted proteins | sample Ectturendosymbi1_FD_15306 | JGI IMG/M metagenome (IMG submission 15306)
AAGATCTTCTGCTCCATCGACCAAGGCATCATTAGACTATTTTTTGTTTAATATATAGAAAGGTTAACTATTTCCCTACGACAATCTGGAAAGAGAAAAATTAATAAGGTCATCGATAAAGGTTTTAGAAGCTGCCGCTTTGTTTCAACAATTGTGAAACACCCTGTATGTCCAAGCACCCACTTTTTTAGATGGATATTACCAACTCTGGTTGCTCCTTGTCGTATTTTGTGACTGTACTGTTATCATTACTGATTGCCAGTTCATTGCTTTTTGAATTTCAATTACCTTTGACGAATACTTTGTTCATTTTTTGTTTTTATATCCCGTGTTTTTCGTGCTAAATACTGCGGCCTACTGTTACAGAAATAACCCAACGAGACTTTCACGCCCTGGCCTGTCCTTATCGGCATTTTCGAATAAACAAACTGCAGCGTAAGCTTTGCTAACTGGAAATTGCAAATGCAGGTTCGCACAACTTTACGCACCTGATGCCGTGGCCTTCAACTATGTAGCCTTTCTTCATGCACTCGTACAGCGACAGGTTGGCATGAGTGACCGGGTCCTCGTAACCCAGGACGGCTTTCTCGGCTCGCTCCAAAGCGTCGCGGTATTTCGAGTCGACGAGGCCAACATCGCACGCTTGCACGACGGTCATGCGATCCCCGGTGTGGGGGTCGATCACGCTGCCGGTCGCTGCTTGAGCTTCGAGCAGAACGAGCCTGGAAGGAAAGAAATTGAGAAAAGGCGTGAATGCGACAGCGACATAAAATGGGAAGAAGATATTTTCCAACTAAGGTAAGCGGCATTCCACGCATTCAAGGCCGTGCACAAATCTGACGTGAGAACTATTGCGTTCCATTTTCATTAATTCCACAATGCCATTCATGGACCGAAGGATCACATGGGTGAACAATGTTATTTACCCAGTTCCCGTTTTGATGAGGCCGTGTTTCATAGCAGTGTTTATCGACACCTTCATACGGTCAGCTTTCTCGACGATTAGCCCAGCAATCGGTTTTGATCCAATAAGCAAGGGACGAATCTGGTCTTCAACCTGCAGAAAGGAAAAGAAACAATGAACTTAAATATTAGTAACGTCGAAAAGCAACGCTCCCAAGCATACGTTTGAAAACTTGTACAACCATCATGTGATATAAATTATTGCAAAACTTCTACATTCCGAACACTAAAAATATGCTATTCCAAGCAACATGGAATTATACCTCCTGCTCTTGAATCACTCCCATTTCCAGTTTTTCTGCGATTTCATCCGATATAATGCCAGCATTATGCAGATCACGTAAACTGGCCTTACGTTCAAAAAACGTTTTAAATTTAATATCTTCTATTTTCCTTTTCTTCGTTGTTGTGGTAGTTGTAATTTCCGTGGTTGTTGTGGTAAGGGTTGAGGAAATCTGAAAACAGCAAATACCTATAGCATGGCGTCGAACCGACAGGCATGACAAAGAACTTATTTAACAAATTTAAACATTCAATTTCAGCCAGCCTTTCTGTTGGAAACAATCCGAAACAATTCTTGAAAAGCGACTTGCCAAATATTTTTTACTTCTTCAGCCTTCCGGTCAAAATTTGATGCTTTTACACTTGCCCCGGCTCATGAAGCATTTATCCGCAATAATGTCTTTGTTTTGATTTGCTTTAAAGCAAGCAACGGTATACAATAATGTGCGAGGACTTGATGGACAATCCAACAACTGATGACAACCGACACGTGTTGCAATCAGTCTTCACAACAGCAAAGACAGAAAAAACACCGACAACAAACCACCAAGGCATCAAAGTCATAACATAACGCCACCAACCATGACGCCATCAACGAGCTTAGAACAGCCAAGTGGCTTGAAATAGTTGAGTTATAAACACAAACAAAAGCACCATTGTCGTGGTGGCTGGGGAGCAGGAACCACACTTAGAATAAAAAGGGTCAAATCGTTAAATTTCCTTGGAAAATGTCAAATTTGGTCGCGCACAAAACTCCATGCGTATACGAAAAGACGCGCGTATTGTGATACGGAACTCATGACAACAAAGGCACATCGGATTGCCGTATTAGTGTCGTAAGCTGATTAGCTGGAGTCTGAAACATTCCCTTCGTTTTTACGTCCACAAACTTCTTGCTCATAAAATGTATAAGATAGCTGTTGAACCCAACGTTTTTGTTTCTTAAATACTTTTCTTGTGTATAAAACATCAACTTTTTTGCCAGCGGCCAACCGGTTCTAGTTCAAACAACCTCCAGCACCACATATTGTATATGCTTGACATCATTTTTCACAAATCAAGCAACAGTTCCGCAGCCTAAGTGACATATACTGAGACACTTTCGATGCGAGGAGTGGAATAATATTTGGAATTTTAATCTTGTTCCAGGTACCACAGTATTCATCAAGCAGGCAAAACGCGTTCCATCTCAACAACCACCAAAGCCAATAATGAGAAACCAACAAATTTTCATGACTGCACAAAAGCCAACATCATCCGAATCAAGAACCATCAAGAAATCCACGGCATAAGAGCAAAATATGATCTGCATCAACCCACGTTAGCGTGCACTCAAACACTTTCAAGAGGCGAGCAGGAAATGGACGCATTACCAACAAGATTGGTAGAAATGATTGGCAACACTACAAACGCTGCCAGAAAATTACCAAAAAGCAAACAATCAAGCTGTTTTGCTTTTAACATATCGCGTCTTGACACAAATTGGCAGTTTACTGTTGTGACGTAATCATCGTTCAAAGTTGAGCATCGCAGCGACCGGTATCATCAAAACAGTTTGGATGCGAAGAAATATCTCTAAAGCAGCATCGTACGAGCAGATGATCGCTCGCCAATGTCTAATCATAATGCTATGAAAGAGCGAACCTTTGCATTGAAAGTTGAGCATGTAGGCTAGTGCCGTCAGTTCAACAACGTAGCGACACTAACTCTGATGCTGCATGCAAAGTTTGTTTAAAATTAAAAGCGATTAGTAGGATGTTTTGTAATCAATGGCCTGAAGCAAGACTCTCGCGGTCTTTCTCGTCAACAAAAGTTTGCTGATGACCTGACAATTTCTATTTGATAATACCTTCGTCTACTGGAAGTGAAAGGTCAATTGAAGTTTCCAAAGTTTGTTAGGCCGTCTATATCACATGATCGGTAAAGTTTGATTGGTCGATTCAATTATTCAAATCGGCGGAAAGGAAACAAAATCACAGAAGATCTTTTCAAAGCTTTCTACACTTGTGCAACCATGCAAAGGCAACAAGCAATACGCGCTAAAGCATTCGCAACACAATCTCGTAACAGTAAACTCTCGACACGTGAGATAGCGTGCCAGGTTGAAGCGCGGTATATACTGCGAGTCTGAGGAGCTAATAAAAAGATAATTTTACTGCACGTACCAGTGTGCTTAACGCCATTCGGTATCGAGAACACGGTGAAAAGTTTTCGCGTTCTGTGTCATGAATTCGCTCCACCATGAGCTGAAGCACGCACACAAACATGCAAACACCCAGGCAGATCCGTTCGGCGCAAGCAGATAGATGAAAAATTGATCCGTTTTATGCGGCCTGAAACAACTACATGACATCATGCATGGAAGCCACCCGATGACCATGTGCCAAATACCTCAGCACGCTCGAACGCACAGCCACAGCATGACCATACGACATGTAGCAAAGCTAAGATGTTTTCCACAGTCAGCATACGACAAGAAATTAAGATACATCTCACAATGATGTTGCCCTTAGCTGTGTGAGTAAGCAAAGTCGCGTGGAATGGCTCTCGTCGTCATGGATTACATTGCACGATGTTATCCAATGAAAGGTCTGGCAATAATTGAATGTGACTAAGCCTAATGAAAGTTAAGCTACACGACACACAGCTAAACGCGCGGCCTACCGTTGTTCTCCAACCGATCCCTGGAGATGTGCATACCTGGGCAGACTGCAAATATCTGCATCTCTGCGCAGCTTCCAGCACTGCCAAGCCTTTTACAGCTGATCTACTAAACTCTACCGGACAGTGAAATAAAATTCCGCTTACGGTGGACTGACCGCACCATAGGTTCATAACTGACTGACAACTCTTCAAACTTCCCTTGTACTGCAACTCGCTCACAGAACTGGGACAGCGCACCTTCCAACGCATATTGTCTAGCAGCTAGCTGAAGCGGTTCAGCTGGCACTAGTGAGACGTTATTTACGCCTGTCCACCGCGCCAGCTAACCTTCATAAAACCAAATGCTGCAACTGTTCATTCTTTGCCACGAGTAAGCCTATTACTCCAAAGTCACTGACTTCAGCAAAGCACACATGTTATTAGCTTCAGTGCATCATTCAAACAGTGTCTATTAAAAACATGCATTAGCAAGTGGGCGATTAGACGTACACTAGTTATTAATGTGCGATTACGATTAACGCCTTTAGCAAAGGAAAGTATTGGTGAACTAGCATAAAAGTTTGAGGTCACATACGAGAAGTGAGAGTTTGCAGGAAAAAAATTGCACACAGTGGAAAAAATTAACGTCATGCAAAGGTTGGATTCGTTAATAAAAAGATAGGGCGCGTTACAAAAGCGCAAGAAAAATTTATTTCTCACAGCACAAAACGTCACGCAATAAATTAGTTAGACGAGCACCAGTGAGGTGTGTGAAGAAATTTAGTCTATTCAGTTTTCTCTGCCAACTCACCAAACAGATCAACTGCCGCGCCACCGCCACCACGATAGACATTTGTCTGTGCCATTTGGCAATGTAACGATCCTCTCAGTTAGCCAGGTTAACTTTAAACAGATAGCGGTTTAGAACTCCGGCATGCGGAGCGTCTGCAGTCGGTGCTGTTTGGTAACCGGAGAAACCGCGGAAAGCTTATGCCTATTTCGCCCAAAACATTAAGAGTAGAAGGAAATGATATAGTTTAGGGCAGACTGTCGAAGATGACCGTTTTCACTCACCTGGGAATCACAAAGGCACGCAAACCTCAATCCATGCCACACGAGGCCTCCGCCATACTCCGTTCTTCAGAAACATTAACTCCATCGGCAACGACAACGCGCAATAAACGCAACGGATGCAAGCGGCTCATATCACTCGATGCCCAACGAGTTAGTAATGATTGCACACCCCGCTTCAGCAGGCAGCGAGCTCGAAAACTTGTGGCCAAAGCCGAAAACAAACCGTCTTAAACGAAATATGATGCAAGACATCACGCCAAGCCACAGAATTCCATTAAACAACTGGAGTCAAACGAACAGACGCATTTCATTTATCAACTACAATTTTATCGTCGGGGGTCAAGACTACCATTGGCAGCGTAACTGCAAGGTGGTTCATCAGACAGTTTAAAAGTACCTCTCGCTCCTTCGCTTTGTCGTAATCCACTTTGTATCGCTCGATCTTTTCCGATAAAAGATTTTTCAAGCGATCGTATCGGCGTGTGATCGTGGTGACCTAAAATTAGATTTAAAAAAAGATGTTCGCAAAACCTTGTGTCAACCACAGTAAGAAAAACCCCAATGCCACCAAACCTCATATTCAATGATATGCTTCCTCTTCTGTGTTATCTCCTCCAGTTCTTCCGGCGTCAGTTTAGGCACCGCATCCGGGCCCTCGGCCGCAGGGGGGTCATAGTCCATTGCCACTCGATCGTACTCGTGAGCTGTCTCTCCAAACTGGTCAGTGAGACCTTTGACATGTTCCATCTCATGTTCGTGCTCCGCCATGTCAGTTTGCACTTTCTGCAACACAACCTGACTGCACAGATTTCACAAACTTCAAGAGGAATGTACCGCACCAAGCAGGTTACTCAGGTCACAAAAGCAGAAAAAGCAGCGAACATTTTACCAACTGTGTAGTTTCAACTTCAACCGACTGCGCAAAGCTGTAGTTGTACTTGATCCGGAAATGAGCGACGCATGAGTAGATTAACATAAGTTTCTGACGAAGAAATAAATTCACGGCCAAATCTAAATCAAGGCCTACCTCGTATTTTTCGATCTCTGCATTTATTACTTGAGATCCATGGTCTTCTCCGGACAGAGGTTCAGACATTATAACTGGTTCTTTGCTGTCCAGATATGACGTGTGCTGATCTGATAGGTTCTTTATCTGGGAGAGCTTTTCGTGGCCAGTTATGACGTAAGCCAACCTGGCAATCAATAAACAGCGCGTTGTTTCACTCGAAGCGTTAAACTTGCAAAAAAATCGAGTTTACGGCACATTTTGGTGCCTTCATCATCCGGTTAGTTTTATTCCATTTGCTGTAAGTTCGAAGGTAAGGAATCGCTTCAGCGGATCATCGCTTGCCCTGCCCACGCAGATTGTTTACCAGCGGAACAGGTATGCGGATGTCTCTGGAGTGAGTTTACATTCGGCAGTAATTTCGTGCAAACCGATTTAAAATCGGCGCATGTTTTGTCCTAAGCTACTGCTCCCGTCATGCTTCGATCGATCGCAGGTCACGGAAGATATTAAAACCATTCCTGTTTGTTGTTTTCCCAGGGCAAACAATGCAGTTTCATCAAGACGGTAAACAATGAATTGGACTATCCCAGACTTGCCCGTGGGACCTTTTATGATTCGTATCCTACGAGATTTCCATGAAAATAGGAAGTACATTACATCACGTGCATGCCTTACCTCTACACAGCCATTGCTAAAGCCGCCCAAAGCCAAAAATTGGAGGAGCCACGGCTATGAGGGAGTCCAATGAACATTGGTTAACCTTTTCATATTTGCCACCAAAAGCGTCACAAACATCCCTATTTTCGGGGGCGTTGCGTCATTACGCCGTGGCACTTGAACCTCTAAACCTAATGCTCACTGTGCTGTGAGCATACAATAATGGTATTCAACTTAAAAAATTCCTTGCATATGAAGTAAGAATTACTCAAGATGACACATGGAACAAATACCGCTGGATTCCTATTCCCATGGGCAAGCTAACCCTCACCTTTCAGTCAACTGCTTCTTCGCCGCCTCCCATCTTTCATTGAGCTGTTTGGCAAGCGAAAGGTAGTTCGGTATGTCTTCGGCACTTTTCGGCTCCACCGACGTCATGCATACCACGTATGTCTCACACTTTTCAGTGACGTCGTGAAGTTTGGGGTCATGTTTAGGCACGTCATCGTTAAGGTCCTGTAAGTCATACGGCGATGTTACACACAGAAGCTGAAAACCAACGAATTTTTAAGCAAAAAGTTCAGGATATATTTTTGAGGTGAACTCATCGTCTTTCTAATCGAATACAAACAGTCGTTAGAAACACAGACTTGACCGCTTTTTTCCCAAACTCATTTTCACAGTCTTAAAATTTTTACGATGCAGTTGTCTTTTTATAACCAGAAAACCACGTTGCTTCACATGCTGTAATTTCCACACAATATTCTTCGTTGGCATTTGACTGCAAACGAAATGCCCTACTAACACAAACAACTGACAAGCGCAACTCAAGTAAAGGTTTTGTGTTTCGCAAAAGCGTTGTCCCTGGTTCTTCCACTACTTCTGACCTGAGATAAAACTTCTCGGTAGACACGCTTAACAAACGCGTCGAACGTGTCCGTTCGCATGTGTTGAGCAAATACGTGTCACGATTGAAGAGACATCAGGTAAGGTTCGTGCACTATGGTGCGGCCACAGCATCCTACCTGGAAGAGCTTCTTTTGAACTTCGAGCTCCTCGGCTTTCGCGGACATGGTTGGATGTGAAGTGAGCTGCTTTTCATAAAAGCAAACTGGTTGCGTAGCAACAGTGATCGCATACAGAGCGTCGCGCGTGCACTTCAACCTGAACAGTGGTAAGAGGCGTGTGTAAGCAATAGTTTAAAACGCTAGTCTTGTATCATCAAAAAACATTCTTGATTTGCTGACTTTTGATCATAGAGCCGGTCAAGCTTTTCGACCTCCTCGACGCTGGTCGTGAACTTATCGACTCCGGCACTCAACTTCCGCACAGCTGGTGTCTCTGTTTGCAGCAGGGGCTCAGCCTTGATCTTCAACACGTCGAACTCATTTTTCAGCTCGCACAACCTTTCCATGGCAGTCTTGGCAATACAGAAAGACAGGGGGGGTAAAACAAAAGGCCATAAGTAAAAACCTAACACGTCATTACGGAAAGCAAACCCTTGTACTGTACTAAAATCGACTCGTAGCGTGGTGAACAACAATGCGTTTCGTGATGAAGTAACAATATGGCAGGTAGTAGTTCTTGTGTCATCTTCGCAATGCAACAGTTTGGAAAACCGACCAGCAACTCTGAGCGAATGATGGAATCAAAGCTTCAGGCAAAATAACGTCGACTCCGGGCGTCTTTGTAAGAACGCAACTCAGCCACCGGTTCCACGTTAAGTAACACATTTTTGCAAAATAAACTGTCATTCAACACCGTTTTCAAAAACTTCCATGTTCGTGGATTTAGTATCGGATCGAAATTGACGAAGAAGACAAACCTAAAGACACATCTGGGGAACCAGGTTTTAAATTTGAAGTACAGCCATTAACACACGCTGGTCAGCCACGAACATTTTCTTAAGACGTTATATACCTGACATAGTTGCCCCAAAAATCCGCGTCCTAGTTTCATCAGAGACGTGTAAGACGTTCAGCTGATAACGCAAGAGCACTATTACGCACTATTACTATTACGCATCGAACATCAAACTTTACGACACAAACCCCAAAACACTGTCTTTGGAAAGAGATCCTTTCTCAGCAAAGAATCCATCTTCGACCTCCAACCGTGCTGCTATCTGTGCGAGCTTCGTGTCTTACCTTATGTTGCTGAGTGGCTTTGTCAACACTTTCGACCTCTGAGGGCAAGGCCAGAGCCATCCAAGCTTGAACTGTGTAATGCATGCCGTCCAGTTCCGACTGCAGCTTGCCGAGCTCAGCCAACAGGTTAGCAGCGTCCTTTTCTACGGCAGTGACTGTTAACATAAGAACATTCAAGTACAGCGTGCATCGAAGTTCCTCGAGGATAAACGAATCGAGATAGTTTCGTTGATAAAAGTAATCGCTGTGCTGATGCAATCTTCAGGGAAATCAAATGAAATCAATTTATAAATCGAGAGCCTATGTCGACAAGAAGCCTCATTTAACAAATGCCATAAAAAAATAACCGCGAAGACCGTTCGTACGTTTTTCAGCTTGCGGCAGTGCGTTCTGCAGTTGCGCCAGCGTCGCGCTGACATCTCGCATTAACGCGTTCCAGTCTTCGTACAGCTTGTTGCAAATCGGGTCGTAAAACTGCACGTCTTGGTCCGCAGATGGATTCTCGACAACTGCCTGGCACTTTTTGTCAGAGCTTTTCACCTCTTTCACTTTAACTTCATCGCCAGCGATGAGTGTCTTTAAATCCTGCAAACATACATCATAGTGCACACGAACACGCAACAAGTTTTGAGGTAGCTTGTGTGTTATTGCAGCAACAATTTTCAAAAGTCTTGTTTTTTTTATATTCAACAAATCTACTAAATTCTGTGTACCGCGTTTAAGACATTCCGACTGTATGTCGCCTGTTCAAAGTACAACAAAATATTTGCCCGTTCTTGACTCAAAAAACAAAATAAGCCTTCGCCTTCGCCCGGGCAACAATTTTCGTGACTTCAAGGCGTTACTAAACCTACTATGAAACAAATATCTCGGAGCCATAATTTTTATTCATACTTGAAAACCCACATATTAACCCACCTCCAACTGCACGCATGCTTCCCGAAGCTTTTCAGGACTTAACAGCTCCGGAGAAGAGGTCTTGGTCAGATCGCTTATCACAGCAGCCTGGGTCGTGTAATTCTTCACTACAGGTACTGCCACAGAAAGGTCTGTCGCAAGACGGCTGATGGCATCGAGCCTGGAGGAGAGCAACAAATTGCACGTTGCTAATGTATGCTCGGTTCAACACCGATGGAGATGGTTCGCATCGCTTGGCGCAAACGAAAGGTCAAGTACAGCTCGGTCACATTTCAGGTTATCCGTGACAAGGCTTGTGAGAAAGGAGTGCTCGCTCGTGCCGCACAGCTCTTAACGCGGGTTTTTTGAAGACGTATCGGGAGCAAAAGCAACAACAAAGACAGAAGTCGGTCTTATCAGCAAGAGCGGCAACAACCGGTGACTGGTTGCCATATGCTGAGCTACAATCTCAATCACAGCTTACAGAACGCGTTCTCTCCGCTTCGAACGAAAAACACTTTGATTTTGATACAAAAAAACTCAGAACTTGTTGAACCAACATTTTCAGCACGAACTACAGTAGTGATGCAATTACTTCAGATCGGCGAATCAGCTAAGTGAGCAACTAAATCCACAGGTTCAGAGGAAAACTTGGAAATTTCGAATTACTTGATGGTGTAGGTTTCCACAAGGTGACAGACTCTGACCCACGTCTCGCGCAACTTCGTCACGCTTGACTGGAGCAGGGGGGATGTTGCGGTGTTTGGCTCGCATTGTAGCGCGTCGTCGCATCGGGTCAGGAGCTGTGAGTAGCTGGGCTGCAACTCTGTCAACTGGTCTTGCAATTTCTGCGTAGGCGATAACGCACGTGAGATTGATGGTGCCGGCGACAAATAACCGGTTTCTTCGATACAGTCGAACATAGTACTTTCGCATTCGACCTGACCACCTTCGCGTACAAGCTTGCGGTGCGTCAATACTTGTTTATGACAAGCATGCTCAAAGCAAAAGTTCACAACAGAAAATATGGTACAAACAATAATCAAGAAGCTGGAGCAATATCACCGATGGACGGACAGGACAGTGTGGCAGGCATTGACTAAAGCGATTTTTTTTTATTTTACTCTCGTTTACCAACTGCCCAGTTTCAAAACCTACAAATTTCCCCTCAAAACGTTTCCCACATTTCGCTTCTGCAGAAGTATTTTATAATTAATGCGTCAAGAGACAAAACAGAAATTTTGGTGAAATTAGTTCCAAACAGGAGCGTTAAGTTCACTAAGTAGATTGAAAGGACACAACAGTGCTGTATCTCTTTTATTAGCACGGGAAAACACACGTTTGATGTACCCGTGCTCTATCTTGGTCATTGGTGAATGCAAAAAGAAAAATTTCGCGAAACGTGTGTTTAAACAACTCAGCAAACATAAAAATAGCTTACAAAAATTATTAAAAATGCAAAAGTAACAAAACTGACTGAACGTCAATGAAAGATGAGCACATGGGACGTTCGTTACCTGCTGCTGTTCAACTACGCGTGCAAGGCCGGCAGTGTCATTGGGCAACATGATGTCGGCGCGGGCAAGCTGGGCACTTTCAATCTTTCCCACTTTCTCAGCCATTTCTTGAACTTCCGATAAAAGAGAGCTCAAAGCCCTTTCCGTTTCCATATCTGGTTAAGGAGGAACAAAAGAACTCTTCAACAACAGCTGTTCGTATGATTTGTTAAGCTTTTAAACAAGCAATTCGGCGAACATTTAAATCGCATCCAATCGCTCCGGACACGCTCTTCATTCAGAATTTCAACAACTTGTCGATATTCTTCAGCATCGCCGACTTCATTTTGCGAAAGATGTGCATTAACTACGGAGACGATGGCGACGTCAAAACCATTCTGCTGCCAAGCAACCAGAAAGTTTTACCTTTTTCTCCACTCACTATTCCATCTTCGCACGTCTGGATTCGATCTCTGAGGAGTCGCTTCACAGCAAGCCATCGATCATGAACAACATGGTAGGTCTCGTCACACTTGACTGCGTCCAAATCTGTTTCTGAACCGTCGACGACATCTCTGTCAGAACCCGTGAGTTCCGCGCCTGCTTTTGTCACCTCGTCAACCGCGTCCTTCGCCTTCTCGTCGTCGCGGTCGTGATCATCCACTTCTTCGGCCAAAGTCTGAAAAGCAGTGAAACCTGAAAGCTGCGCAATGTGTGCGGAAGTTTTAAATCAGTGAAGCAAAGCGACATGTTATATCCATCAAACGCGTCTTCCAACAATTGAGTCCCATAGCCATTTCTTTGAATAAAATGGAAACAAGCTGCAGTCCAAATTAAAATTAAAAACAACTCTTTTCGATTTGGTGAATGCATGAAATGCAAAGCAAAAGGCCAGTTTCGAGTTCAGGTTCCATCTTGCAAACTGAATTTCTTTGAAGAAAAATATGTTTAAGAATGGATGTACAAGCGATGCTTGCAAATTGCAGTGTTTAGTGCAGCCACTAAAACCGAACCTCGAGTATTTCTTTGTGCTTCTTAAGCTCATTCAATCCATTTGTAACGGCACATTTGGCGAGGCTTTCCTCGTATTTGTCGGTGATCTGTTCCATGCTCTTCAAACAATTCACCGCCTGCTGCAACTTCGCCAACCTGAAAAAAATGAAAAAACGCGTTCGTGACTATTAACGTCAAAATCACGTATGTCAAAACAAAGCCACTGTTCAGGCTACACAAGTGAACGTCCGCCTTCTCCCATGGAATTTTTCAAGGACACAGACTTTTTCGTGGAAAAAAAACAAAGGGATTGTGAATCTGATAAACCAGGGGTCTCCAAACATTTTTGTTCGAGGGCCGCATAAACTCTTACACAACAGTTGGAGTGCCAGACATAAACTCGCAGCCCAAATAAAAGGATGTCAAAACATGAATGTTGTTTAATAATAACAGTACATTTATTAAAAAGAAAGGTAAAATTGCTTCTTTGATTTTAGCATAGTGGGAAAATATGGCTTCAGATGGGATGTACCTAATATTCACAAAGACCTCAGATTACGGCAACATATCATCTCAGATTAGGCCAGTCTGCAGCGCAATAATACTTAGCCAAGTGATATTCACGTGGCCATCTTACGCAATGTCATTGTTTCGGGATATGTTACATTCTACCAAATCAATCAATTTTAGTAAATTGTTGTTTTTTCAATACTGATGAAGTGTCTTTGGGGACGGGATGAAATGGCTTCGTGGGCCAAATTTGGCTTTAGTTTGGAGACCTTTGCGTTAAACAAGAACTTCTGAAAATTATACACAGGTATTACTTTTATTGATGAGAAGCTACGCAAATTGCGGAAAAACGTGCCACTGCTTAAGTCTTAATCTCTTTAGAATCGATGAAAGAAAGCTTCGCTCTTCCTGAATACAAAGAAGTAGCGGGCCAACGACGGAAACCAAATCCGATCAACAGAAAATTGGTACAGCACCCGTTTCCAAAATAACTGCGTACTTGTTTGCGTAAAGCGTTGCCAGATTGTTCAGTTTCTTCCATGCGTCGTGCATGTCTTTTTCGACATCGCACAAGCTTTCGTAAGCATCCAAGACATTGCCAGCGCTGTCCCCGGACGCCATCTTGTTTTTTTGATTGTCGCATTCAGTGCATAGATTGGAGTAGTCACCAGATAGAAGGTGAATCTTCTCCAACACCGCCTGAGCAGATAAAAGCGATAGGGTGGAACTGAGGTCAAGTGTCACGGCGAAAATGAAACGAAATTCAGAATGCCAGTTGTTACAGAGTGACTAAACCGAATGCATTCCGTGAAAGCCGCTTGCAAAGCAAACAAAAACGGCAAATGGAGTGGAAGATATGACGACTGAGACAACCCGCTTTCTACCCAAGCGCAAGCTTTTAGTAAAGAAAGCATCTTTTTTCTTAAAACGCTCACGCACAAAAGACGAGAAGCCAATCGTCCTACATTGAGCACAGATTTGAACATGAGCTAGAGTTGACAACATTTACGTGTGAGATTGTTGTGTTTCATCAGCACATGAATTACAGGGTTGGCAGGGAGAAAAGAACGCATGTTGACAAAAAGACAAAACATTCAAAGCGAAGTTACCATGGCTCGCATAACTTTCACTAAAGCGAGTTAAAGTTAAACCACGCTCCGTTGCACGGAGTGTGCAAGCCACTCAAATAAACACAGGTGAAGCATCTGGTTCACTGCCGTCGTCAAAAACAAAATTGCGGTTTATTTGCCCCCACTTGCGCTACATTGATACGCGCCGCGCCAATAGAGCTTTCTAATGCAATATCGGCTGCGCTAAGCTCTACCGTTTGCTGCACGATGCTTTTCTCCACACTGAGCGGGTCATGGGAGAGAGGCATGCTGACTTTAGCAGTTTGAGAATCGTTGATGAAGTTGACCTCTTTGATGAACGCAAGCATTCGGTCCTTCAAGCCGCTCATCTCTTTTTCCACAGCTTGAGCTGAAAATGAATGGGAAAAAATAATTTTGAGAGTGAGATAGAGAAGTGCATTGTTTCTCAAGTGTTTTTTAACAGCAAAACAAGTCAATTTCGGAATCTGAGAAGTCCAAGCATGGCTGTACGAGTTGGGAGAAGAGAGGGCAATTGCCCTCTCGAATGAAAACAGTTCGCAAAAGTTGGACGGACAAAAATATGTTTTACCGCAATTCGTCATCCATATTGGTCGCCAGGTCAGTTTCTTGTAGGTGCACAAAGGTGTCTAAGCCTTGAGCAGGAAATCAGTTTCGATTGGGCAAAAAAAAAACATTTAAAACTTCTTTAGCCGTTCGCTTACGTATAGTGAAAACAATGGCACACATTGAGAAAAACTGGTAAAATAAGTTAATAACAGAATGTTGCTTTGCCCTCTGAATAATTTGTTTCCCGCACAGCTTTGAGTCCCCAGACCTCACCTTGAGAAACTCAGACTTACACTTGTTGCGCAGTTCCACATGTCCAATTACCGCGTTAATCCCATGAAAAGGATAAGCTCCAGGCCTTTAACTCCTAGTTAAAAAGCCTTTCTGCCTTAAATGTTTGAAGAGTCTTATTCTTTTCCTCCATCAGTCGCGTGCGACGGCGAATGCGCGCCATTGTTGCGTATGAGCACATCACAATGGACCATAGTTTGTAAGGCGTGTGTATACGCACTTCCTAAATGGCATTTTACCTTTTTCCAGGTTATCCATCTTGTTCGTGGTTTCGCCCAGCAAACTGGCGAGCTTCGCTTTCAGATTCGCCCACCGTTCTTCCAGCACTTCGATGCTGCGAGCATATGAGTTAACGTCGTCGTCGGATTTCCAAGACTCGGGCAGTTGTTCGATCACGACACGAGTCGAGCTGAGGTTTTTTCCCATCGTTCTAACCACGTCCTCGTTTCGGTCAGCCACACTGATCAGGTTCTGCCACGAAACAGCAAATGTTATTCGAATAATTCATTTTTAGAAAATCGAAACTGCGCGGATTTCGTGATTTAACCGCAACAACACAAACAGCATTCAACACGCGCAGATCAAAAAAATTTGAAACGGAAGGGATATCCGTAACTATCAGCAAAAGTAATGATGAACAAAACAGTTGCCGGCAGATCTCCACCTCTGAAACATTTCTACGCTCGCAAAAATAATTTGAAAAAATGTTTTATTCACATCATTTAAGATTATCTCCGATTCGTAAAGGCCCGTGAATTCCTTCGAACATGAGTAAACAACGCACTAAAACCAAAAAAACATTAAATATTTCAGAATATAAACAACAGAAACCTGGGCACTTTGCAAGCCAGGCAATTTCACCTGCAGTCTCTGCTGATTAAGCTTCAGTTGAGCAAGACTTTGATCAGGTTCGCTGCATTCCGCTATCACATCCTCGTAACTCTTGATCATACTTTCGCACTCCTTCATGGCTTGCAGAGTGTACTGCACTCCTTTCGATCTGAAAAATATACAGCGTTGAGAGTCGAAACTTTAGTTTAAAAAAAAAAACAACCAACGTTTGTATCGAAATGCAAACTACACTAACACTGCAGAAAAGGCACCAACGACTAATGTCCTTAACGTTCGGGAGAAGCAGCCAGGCCATGAAAGACCAAGTAAAGAAATCGTGCAACCTTTTATACACCATCGCAAGAAAAGTAGCTGCAATCATACAGATCTACGCGTATATCAGTTGTATACCCACAAACTACTTAAAACACCAACAAACTTAACTGATAAGACCTGTTCAGTCGCAGAGTAGCGCACAGAGATCTTAGTTTTTATGCCCCAAGCCCATGAGCAAAAAATTTATGCAACGCAATACAATATCCTATATGATATTCCACATTGCCTAAGACAACACCACTATAGGCATGGCAACCATAAGACCGGGATAGTTCGTCATGCTCGCATCAGAAGCTTTGCTGACCACGGTTGCAACTGCGGCAATGAAGGGGAATTACTGTTTAAATTAACCCCGTTACTCACTTCTCAAGGAAAACATGAACGATCAACCAGACATCCCCCCAGCATTCCTGCACTGAATGCAGAGTCTCTCGCAGCTGGGGTAAGCTCGGCGGGTTGGTGGACACTTCTGTGTTGATGAAGTTCACGACTTCGCCTTGAAGCGAGTCGTATTCAGGTTTGAGCATCTCAACTGCGTCCACGGTTTTCTGTCCGAGATTGAAACACGCGTCAATTTTTGCAAAAACATAAAGAGGAGTGAAAAAAAACATGCGCGTTTCAAAGCTTTTTTAAAAATATCTACGTCGAGGCAAAGGGTCGGTGTACTACAACTTAACAGATTCCCCAGGTCTCGTTGAAAGGACCTGTTTGCCTCAACTCAACCACTGAAACCAAAATTTCTTTCGCTCAACCACACGGCATGCTGCACTAAATACTTTAACAAGCCGAAGCTGGGACCAAGCAAAGTTAATCTTTATGTACTGCGTCAATCGCTAAGCACTGCAGTAAAGTGCATCGTGTCCTGGCAGTTTTGGTTTTTACATTATCCCCACAGCCAATTCTAAAACGATGTGAAAGCAACAGCACTTCGATCAATACACTTCTGTACTTCGACCAAACCAACAGTACGACTTGACGCAAAAAAACACAGCGCCATCGCAAAATCGAAAGCACAGCTGACTGCCGCTTAATATGAAACAACTCTCGGTACAAGTCACGGTAAGGGCGAGCAGAGAGAAAAATCTGCCTTACCTGCTGTTCCCGATGAATTTCTTGCACAGCAGTTACGTCATCACCCATGTTCTTCAGTTTCACGTCATCCTGCTCCTTTTCGATTTCCTTGATTTGACGCAAGAAAGCTAAGAGTTTTTCGAGCAGCTCTGATGTCCTCCTCTCTTCCGCATACGCTGTACCAAGTAAGATCAGCTGAGGTCATTGAAACAGCTCTAACAGACCGGCTACACCTATTTTCTGGGGTCGCAGCGAGGACAACCGCACAAAACGAGCACATTCAGAAACTAAACCTATTTTTGGGGTAGTAGATATTTACTGAAAAACATTTGTACACTTTGAGTCATCTCGCACTTCAAACATATGGTAAACCTTTCCATAAACGTGTCTGCCATTACATGTCTGGAGTGAATCAAATAAGTCGGCAGCACAGCAATTTGCCATCGAGTAATAAGAAACCAAGGAAAGTATGTAGAAAATCCAGTCTCACAGCTCTGCGGTCTTTTATTACCAAAGCACAACCCGCGCAGAAACAAACAAAGTATTGTCAAACCGCGTACCTTTCTCGGCATGAGGTAGAGAATTGTGAATTGACTGAAGTCTGGAAAATAAACGCACCGGGTTTAGTTTTTCTCGCAAAAAAACGTCGTTGTAATGAACAGGCGATTCACATGCGGCAGACGACCGATAGCTTGTCAACTGAGTAAAGCAATCAGTCAGACACACATCGCATTTCAGAAAACGTAGACAACCAGAAACCGCTCCACATCATAAAAAAGCAGCATTGAATAAATCCGCAGCGAGCCAACCTCTCTCCGAGGGTGACCTTGCATACATTCCATCGTCCGGTGATGTTGTCGACCTTCTGACAGTAATGCGTGCAAGTGCTGGTAAACACAGGTGCTTCCACCACCAAATCCTTGTCATTATCGTCGTCAGTCTGAGGGGGTTTGCTGCATCGTTCCTCGAGCTGACTCGAGATGTCGACAAGCTTTCCTTTGTTTTGTTCCAAGCTGCTCACAACTTTTTCTTTGGCGAGCATGTTGCTCTGCAGCGTCTGAAAAATCATGTAAACACAATCAAAAACTCAACTCACCACGTCGTTGACTTCGCAGCGGCGGGAAGTCGTTTTAGTCGAAATTTTTTCGTGCAAATCGATACCAGGCTAACACATGCTGCCTCAGTGGCAAGTGCGTTGCTGTCACGGCACACGTTTTCTCGCAACAATAAAATGACTGTAGTACCAGGTAGATTTGTTGCTGCTCCTTCATTTCAGCCAAATCCGGTTCCTGCTTCTGCTCTTCCAGCTTTTCTTCAACGTCTGACAAGACCTCTTCGGTCTCATCGATGTTGTCCAGCATCAAGTAAACCACCTTCAACCTGCAAGACGACAGGTCAGCACGAAAACCAATTCTAGCTGTATTGATTTGCGTGACTGTGATCAAGCTTTTGAGAGGCAAAGATATTGAAGAATATTTCTTCATAAACCACACAGGCAGTCATGGTTACGATGCATCTTTGTCACCTTTTCTGCGAAGCGAAAACTGACTCGTATATCTGACTTCACCACAGGCGAAAATGTTTTCAGAAATAGCTTTGACAAAACGAGACGGTTAACAATAAACACGCAATATTACTTGTTCAAGTATGCATGAGTAACGTTCCACGTCGTATCCCACTGGCCAACTACCCTGTCAAGCTGGCAAGTTAGATTGTTGGTGGTGGGATGAGACGGATACTGATCGATGACAGACTTCGCTTCAGAGCATAGCTGGTTGTAATGAGGCTCGCATCGCTCCAGATCATCCGCAGATGCCTGAAAAAATTCGAAGGTTCATTAGCAGGCAGTCCGACCGCGACCACTTCACGACGGCTTACTAGCTTCGTCACAACCAAATAAAAACTTTTACAGAAGTACAGCCTTTATTAAACTCATCTTTGTCAAATTCATCTCGCTCAGGACTAAGATCTTGCATAAAACTGACACTGCTTGTCAGCTAAGGCAATTGCACTGTGTTAAGCAACAAGCTTAAATTTACACATTGTAGCATAACTTAGAATAATGGTCAGGTTTTCAACGGAAACCGACTTGGTTGGTGCATCTAATAATCCGCAGGAAGATCATCCGATCCAACACACCTCGTGTTCTTTCAGTGTTTTCGCGACCGCTGGTTTTTCGGTCAACGGAGAGGTCTGGATTCGAATGATGACTGTCCGGTGCAGATCGACCAACCGTCGCAGGAGCACGTTCAGACGGGATATGTATGTCTGACACTGTTGGTCAGCTTTGTTATCTGAGAAATAGAGGAAAATATTTTGCGGAGAAGTCATGCAGGGAACAGTTCAGGGGAAGATTGTCCGCCTCTCAATCGTGAGGTTGCGTGGTCGATCCACAGCTACTAAGTGAATCGCCTCAATGTTTCCTCTCGACCTCCCCGCCATGGAGCAAACTTCAGTCTGTCGCCAATCGCCGTCACCCAAATAATAATAATCATAATAGCAAAACAGATACTAGATTGCTACAGTATATGCTCACCTAGATTCCTGTTCGTTTCAACTACAACATGAAGGAAACTCACTTAGATTGAGCTGGTGGTCCAACGCGCTTATGTGTTTCTGGCACAGTTCAAATTGGACCCGACAGGTCTCTATCGGTTCCGACATTTCTTCACGGCCTTGTGCTTCAAGGGAGCCGAGCTCTTCCGCTAGAACAGTGATAGTTCTTTCTCGTTCAGTCGAGGGGAACGTGCGGTACTGAAATTATGCAATTCGTATCAAATTCACACTGATAATGCAAAGAAACCTTCAATACGCGACATTTACTTCTAATCTTAGCCATCGCAAACTATAGGTCCGATATTTAACATAAAAGCAAAAAACGCCGCTGTGCTGTGATCATAAGCACAACCACACACGAGATTCCAGGTTATTTCTTCGAATTTCTCTCTGTATATTCTCAGATTGCCGTTACTGGACAATCATGAGCAGCAGCGTAATTTTATGCGAAATAATGTAGACATCATAAGCTTTACCAGTCATGACTAAATTTTCTGCAGCATGTTGCACTGCAGGAGTGGGCAAACATTTTTCTACGGCGGGGCACAATGAAAATTGCATATTTACCGGGAGCCTCATATATTACATCTATAATCGCTTTAAAAACTTTAAAAACTTTTACATCAGCTAGCACAAAATGAAGGTAACAATAGTCACTTCCGGTTGAGTGTAAATGCGGTTTCGAATGAAAGGTGTGGAACAAAATCTTGAGAATTCCGTCTAATCGATAAAACTACTTTAACATAGACTCGAAATATGTACTATCTATGTACGTATGGCTGCCCTGCGGGTCGCACAAAATGCCAACACGGGCCACAGTAGGGGGCAGTTTGCTCACCCCTACTGTGTTGCAAACTAAGCCACCAACCGCACGCCCATGTATCATTTTGGAATTTCAGTGCGAACCCGTTCCTGGGACAGTATTGTCTGCTGGACGAAGTCGATACGCCAGCAAGTGCTTTTGTTCATGTGGCACACAAGGATCTTACTTCATCAACATCCCACGACAAAATGCTTTGGCACTTCATTTGGAACTTGCTGGCTTTTGTCAGTAAATCCACTCTCTGGAGGCAGGCATTGAGGTCAATGACAAGACTGTCGTATTTCTCCTTCAGCGACTGCGCTCTGTTCACGTTGTTCGGACTGGGCGGGACCAGCTTGAAAATAACGCAGGGAGCCGAGCCGTTCTGACCGGCAGGAGTTTG
>JGI24021J15306_10002211_pt1 | contig 20611 bp, 20 predicted proteins | sample Ectturendosymbi1_FD_15306 | JGI IMG/M metagenome (IMG submission 15306)
GGCTGCTTGCGCAGTGAATGCGGCGAGCCAGCGTGTGAACCGCTCCTTTGCACCCACCCATTAACGCCAAGCACGAGGCTGGACAGACCTCCAGTACCGTTTTTTAAGTCTTCGGTATGACCGAACCCTGCCTACCACCTTTGATGGCGCGTACTCAAGCGTGAAATTTGCTAAAGTAAAAGTCTCGGCAGTGTGGAACGTCAATTTTAAGTTTCGTACCCGGCTTCGATTCTCCTTTCGAAGCGTCACGAATGTCCTTTGCGGGCGCCCGTCACCGCTTGCTTGCCCCGCTGACCGCGCGGCTGCTTTCGCAATGAATGCGGCGAGTCAGCGTGTGAACCGCTCCTTTGCACCTACCCGTCAAGGTCGAGCACGAGGCTGGGCAGGCCGCAAGTACCGTTTTTTTCAAGTCTTCGGTATGATCCGACTGTAGGTGTAGGGGCAGACAAATATTTGGAGGTGCGAAGGATTTATGCCCGAATTTCTTCAAACTTGCCCGAAAATTTTGTATCTCAAAAATGATGAAGACCTTTTTTGGAGGTCACATAAAAAACCTTGTTTTTGGTGTGTGACCTCCAAAAAAGGTCTTCATTCATTTTTTCCTTGGTGAAGAAAAAGTCAAATTCAGACGTATTCCGTCAGTTAGTTTCATTCATCACACAATGAGAACGTGTCGAAACATCTGCGCCCGGATTTTCGATAAATCAAAAGTTTTGGGGGCGCATTTGCACCCCCGGCTTCTACACCACTGATCCGAACCATGCCTAGCAGCTTCGGTGGCGGTGCTCAACCAACTGTACCGCTTAGCCAGTTAAATTCTTGCTTTCTGAAGAAACGCACTTGAGTTACGCTGTGCCAGCCAGTGTTGCTATTTTTGCAGGATGAAGGCGTCAAGGTGTACGTTCAACTCTACAAGGAAGTTGAAGTGGCAGTCGGTTTAGATAGCATGTACGCAAAGCGAACCTTGCAAGCGCTCAATCCGAAGAACATCTGCGTCGTGCGCCACCCCGACCTCGCTGGTAAGCGACCGATCAGGTCATGAACTTAAGCGCTTACTACACCGCTCATGCCAGTTTTGGTGTATCTGCTTGTCGGTGCCTGAATGCATGCGTTTTGCGAAATACTCGTTTTTTGGTAACTTTGTTCAACGTCAATATTATTAATTCTGTTGCACATTAATGTTTGAAACCAGTTTTCTGTGTCAAAGACAAAATGCAAGACTTTGTTGAGTGCATTTTTCCACTCTGCTGTTGGCAACCCCTGTTGTTGTTCCAGTTTATGCCATTCCTGGCTTTAAATTCGCTCTCACCGCTACGATCATTCTATAAAGTCAGCTGGTTCTGCCGCTGCTTTGTAGTGCTTCGTTAGATGTGGCCATCACCATGAAATGGTATGCGTTTTATCCTCAGTCGCAAGGACGCCTTTTCAACTCAAATAAAGGCAACGCTTTAACTTAAAAATAGGTTGCTGTTGTAAAATAGATGTACCACATGTGAAATCGGCACAAGTTTCAATCAGCTCAAATGCACGTTAGTTTCGAAACTTTGTAAATTTATGGGAACGACTAAACGAAAATTAAGGCGTAGTAATTGTACCAAGTTCACCCTGCTTGAAAATTATGACCTAATCTGAAGCGATCATTTTTAGAATAGCGTCGCTGGGTTTTCGTCGTATTAGGAACAATCCCAGACGTTGTTTGTTACAATATCATAATCCACTATTAGTGCTTTAATTTTAAAAACAAGCGACCAAAATAAGGAGGCAAGAACTAGGTTTCGAATACTTGGAATGTGGTTACGTATCTGGCTGGGCATTTGAGCGCATGTAAAGGTCACGCTGCAAGTTGCTTGCTCCATCCGACCCTACTGTGACGTAGTCGCGTGTCTGTTCATGTTGGACCTCAACGCGCATTGCACGGTGAACGAATACCACGCGGTTCCAATATTTAATCACCCATTACATGGGCCGAAACCTTAAGTGTAGCTGGCAAACACAAGACAATCCGCGTGCGACCTCGCTTGTTTCGGGTGGTTTGTTCTGTTTTCAAATACCGAAATCTTAGTAGCGCTGTTGCAATAAGAATGATCGCTGGCGTCCGCCTTTATTTCCCAGCTGCAAGCACAAAACGTCTGTCGGGACCGCCCTTTTGCCACCCATGTATTTCACTGTTGTTAAAGAACGGATATGGATGATTTTGTTCATGTTTTTGTATGGAAAAGCAGCTAAATTTATCCCTATGAGAGTATTGAATGCAACTGCCTGTTTAAAGAATGGTTTGTGACTCCATGTAGAGTACTTAACGTAACCAGCTGGCGTCAGAAGAAAAATATTTTACTGCTTGAAGTCTTTACATTGCGAGATCTGGGATCGGATCTTCAGCTGATTTTTTGTTTATTAATGTTAAATCTACGGTCGATTTCAATGAAAACTTCAAAACGGGACTTTTGGATGTAGTCCTTTGAAATTTTTCACATTTGATGGAGTTTCGCTTTGCAACATGTGTACGCATTTTCGCGAACAACAGCCGAAAAAATAGAAGTGCTCCGAAAGCCTGCAATTTATATGCAGCAACATTACAATCTCATACAACTTACGTCATGCAAAGCCTGAAAAATTGATTTTTTGTGTTAAACTCAACTAATCCAACGTATGGTTTACTTTAATTCACAACCTTGCGAGCTTGAGTTACAAAAATTAAATTATAAATCGCGAATCTATTAACGCCTGTCACCGTCAGCGGTTTGGCAATGTTCCGTTTGGCAAAAACGGTTGTGCAAATGCAAACCCGTAAATGTCGATACTGGTAATGCAGAGTGACACTGAAAACTCATGTACGCATCATACAAAAATTTTGACAACTCGCTTTTGTTCAAGCTTTAAATTGAGGCGTCATTCCAGTTGCAAAGTTTCCGTTTGATTGACTGATAAGTGATTCAGCTGCGCTTTTAGCCGATCAGTGTTTTACTTCTAGAAAATACCTGATGAGCAAATCATGTTTTATGCACAGAACTGCAGAAAATAAAGCTAAAAAAGAAGGGACAACTAGAAAGAAATGAAAAATATAACAAAAGGACGAATTTGTCTTACAAGTTGCTTTACTTATAGCTAATCAAATAAGGTAGCACAGCACAGATGTGATTATTTGTTTGCCAAGTCTGGCAAAATAACATGCGAGCTTACTGCAAAAGGCAACATTGACGCCAGCAGTCATGATGCCAGAGTTATTCTTCCTGGGTTCATGTTCTCGTTTAGTCACATTTACATGAACAGTTTTTTTCTATGTCAGTCTGGTGTTCCAAGCAAATGTCGCCGTGTGTTGCTTTGTTTACGAAGAAAACATTTCGCCCGAGCCGGTGCGCAGCAGCGACTCCGTGAAACGTTACGTAGCCTGCTCGTGAATGCTTTTGTTGGCTCAACATCAGGCTTTTTCCTACTGCTCTGGTGACGCTGTTGTCTGATGACAAAACAAAAGATACAGGAATACACGAATAGAAGCTCAACGATGGCATGGACATTAGCCACTGCTCAGTCGATGATGTGTCACTTAATATAAAAGCCAAAAGTTTGCGGTTGGTGTCCACAGGACCGATGTATAGGCTTTTAATAAGGTTTGTAGTTCATTAGCAAATGTCCAAAAGCTCTTGTTTCAGGATGCTTCGGCGGTTACAATATGTTGTACAACACGCATGCAGCCGCCCGATGAGCTGCAAGTGCGCTTAATAATTTTTAAGTGGTATAGATGTAAAAGCCGTTGCACAAAGTCAGTGATGGACTTTGTTTCAATACAAGAAATACGATCATACCTAGGGACGAATCACTGGTTAAGGCCAGTTTGTAAAAACGTTTCAGTCTCATATTTATTACTCTCGTTTAGTAAGCTACCATTAGAGCAGTGGTTAAAAATAGAAACCCTAATGACCCCAGAGGACCCCAGAAGGAATGCCAAAGTATTTTCTTTTAAATACCCAAAGAACAACGACCACCACTTTCATTAATGACATAACCGTAGAGGAGGGGTCACCGGGGTTGGAAAGGTTACGAACCACTGCATTAGAGGGTAACGACTGGTCAGCGGTGCCCATTTGCGCTCCTCTATATCAGTGACCGCGCGGCTACTTTCGCAGTGAATACTGCATTGGTGGCAAGTCAATGACAATACCGCGAGTGCGTAAGCTTTCCCTTTGCACCCATCCCTTGACATCGGGCACGGCTCGAGGCTATACAGGCCGCAAGCACGTTTTTCAAGTCTTTCGCATGATCCGACCCGGAATCGAACCCAGCTTACTAGTATCAGACGCGCGTGCTCAACCTAAAAATGTTTGCCATCTTTGAAAATCTATTTTTGCCGCTCTTTGTTTTGTTGCACAACGACCCGTTCGCCTCCCCAGTTATTATTCGGACCCTGTACCCCCACAGCGCAAGATGCAAACGTGGCAAACACAAATCTACCGCTTGTCCGCGCTTGTTTTCGATGTGCTGCAATGCAAATTCTTTTTTGCGTAACAGTGTTATGCACTACTACTGCGCAGGCGAAACTATCTTGTACGCCCACCACGAGAAGATTGTTGTGATTGACCAGTCAGTTGCGTTCATCGGTGGCATCGACCTGTGTTATGGCCGATGGGACTTCTACGAGCACAGATTGACGGATGTTCAGTCTCTCATGCCCGAAAGCGCGGTACGTGACGCGAATGCGAAGGGTCTTGTGTAAATCATGCTTGTTCCGAGATAAGCGCTCCCTGACAAACATTGCCCGGGCACTGCGAAGCTTTGACGGCCTTGTATTTCTTCTGTTTCTGTGTTTGTATGTATTATTTGCGTTGCTTAAGAGGAAAACCTAAGTTCTATGAAACATCTGGGCGCCAACGTGAATTTGCCTGTTCACGCTGAAAAAAATTGTTGTAGAAAGCAAATACGTGTTTTTCACAAATGTCTGATAAAAGCAAGACTTGATTTGTAAGTGCGAGCGTGGTTTGCTGAAGCTCTTCTGACATGTTTCGAGCACTCTGCCAAAACATTTTCAACAAAGCAGCGAAGAAAACGTTCTTAGAAATTGTGTGCAAGAAATGTTCTGAAAAACGGCGATTTACTCCCAAATAAACTGAAACAAAGAGAGGCAATAGGACTGAAGAATACGAAAGCCAAACCGCAGAAATTACGACTGCGATCATTCTGCTTACGCGTGACGTGCGCGTTTGTTGTTGCTGTCTCACTGAGCGCGTGCTTTCGGCAGCCAACGATCCAGAACTATTGTAACATTGTTGTAGAAATTTACATACATGACNGACGGCCCGGTCTCGTGACGCGCTGAGGTGACTGACCATCAGCTAGCCTTTTTCAACAAACAGGAAATGATTGTATGTACGAAGATGAGCGACAACAAAGTAGTAGTTTCGCTTGGCAGTCTTTTTTTCCTTTTCAACGACAGTTTCGGTGTGCGGAGCCGAGAACTGTTGCGGAAGCGCAAAGCATTTCAATCATTTCACATCCGCGATTTGCTTGAGAAAACAACACGGTTCAAGTCAGCGCTGTGTTCATCATTCGTTGTTGAATTACGCGGCGACTGGCTGCGAATCGGTTGCTGCTTTTGCTGCCAAGACCTGCTGCCTGCTGGTGGTCGCGCACAACTAATTTGTGCCCGTGCTTTGCCAAAACCTCTCGATAACATTTTGAAAATAGTACTGTAGCTGCCTGTTGAGGAATTTTGGGGTGTTTTTTAGAACTGTGCAGTGTTTCAGAATGCTGTTCTAATCATTTAAACGTCTTAGACTATCACGAAGACGTGCAAAATGCGCAATCTGCCTGAAGCTGTCAAACTACCGGAACGCTGTGAAAACATTGTAATGTCCGAGTTTTTGCGACTTGTAACGAGCGCAGTTGGCGTTTTGTTGAGAAAAGGTTGGTCACTTTGCGCTTGTACTCAGGCGACAAGTTCCGACTAAGCGAGCATCATCTTCACAAATGGTTCAAACGCAGCTTGTCGTTTTTCCTATTCGCAGGAATCGACCAGCGCCCCCCCGAGTCCCAACATGACGGTGAAGCCGCAAACGGCGCAAATGGGCCAGTCGTCCACAGCTGCGGCGCTCGGCATGTTCTGGGCGATGACCATGGGTGTGGTGGAGCACGTGTCGGAGGTGAGGGTCGTTTGATTTGATAAAGTGGAAACTTTGCGCGCCAACGGTCGTCTCAAAAAGAGCAAAACCGTTTCCGTAACGCGCAACAATTCTTTCTTACTGGGGAGTCGCTGCTCCACTATTCGAAAGCCTACGATGCAGTTTGTTACTTTTCTTTCTGCTTTAACGTCCAGTGAAGTTCGTCAAGTGATGATGCTGAACTTTTACTTTTACTGCGGGTTTGGCGTAAAAGCGAAGCGTACTTGTAAATTCTGCACATTCCAATGCGTTGTTCCAACAAGCGTTTGGTCGCTTTCAGTTGTACTTGTGTTGCGCAACGTACACGCTGCGGCGCGGTGCTCACAAACTGCGTGCTTCGTAACTTTGCTTGTTTTATGCTGGTAAATAAACGTCTCGCCATGTTGCAGTGCATCTGCAAAGTAAATATGGAGCCTGGTGTGACTTTCACAAACAGGCAAGCGACGTTTGGTTATGACGAGTTTGACATGTTTATTATCATGCCTGCCGAATAGTTGCATAGGAAACCGTCAGTGAAGCGTGGCAACGCTTAGCAGTCGCAACTTACTCGTTGCATGGTCCCCAGAAAGTTGGAGCCGCACTCGGGGCATGAACCTCAGTGGGGATGACTTGACCCTTTTTGAACATTGTCTCAGCCGTTGACGAAATGCGCAATTTATAACAGTCCTCTTGACCAAGTTATGGAAAGGGGGGCTATACCCTACAAGATACGTGATATCAAATCAAGATAAATTGCAGTTTAACTTATTGTAGCGTATCGCTCATCTACAAAACTCAGAATAGATATATCCATTGCATCTATAGCCAATCGTCACAATAGCGGCGATAAATCATCAATATGTACATTTCTGCATGGATCATTGAAGAGTGGTCTGCAGTTTTGAGCTATAGAAAGTGGCACGTGGTAACGGAAAGCTTCACATAAACATAAAAAATGCTCATTACAACTGAAGAAATGGCCGGCGCACCTTGACTATCTTGTTCATTGCAACTGCCGCCAAAATTTCATATTCCCCTCCTGCCTTTTCTTTGCGCTGGCGTCTGTGGTCTTGATTGCCTTAATATTTTATCTCCGCCTAGTTAACTTGTTTCAATTTGTTCTGATGGGCTAGCAATATCATTTGCGCAACATTCGCGGATGCTGATCAGAGACAAAGCAAGAAAGTTGCTGATGCATCTTCCTCGTAATCAATCTTTGTCAGTTTCGCCAAATGCGAGATGCAACGATTTCGATAGCGAATGTCTTTCAAACCTACGAGTGAACTCATGGTTGCTTGTTTATGGCTTATATAGGTTCCGGAATCGCCGAAAGCAAAGGAAGCTGGCACGACAGGTTGGCATTTTTGCATTTATTCAATCCTGTTTTCGTAAGAATGTACGGAAACTATTTTGTCTGTTAAATTATGACACAGAAATTGCTGTTTAGTCGAATAGTTAAGATCTTTGACTCAGCTCGGTATTCACAGCGCAGCGATGAATGAACCGCATTCACAGCGCAGCGATCTGTGATAGCGCAACTCCTTGCTTCGTCAAATCTTTTTCTTAAGTGAAAAAAAAAGAATTGTATGCGTCGTTTCTCTACGACGGATCATAAAATTGTAGCGGTTGGCAGGAACCACGAAGCTGTTCCAGTTTGAGTTGAAATTGTTGACTTCGTTGTGTACAAATTTTTGTCTCGTTGCTTTTTCTTTCTTCAAAGAAGGCGTCAGGTTTGTCATTCACCTAAAACCCAATGCACCACGTCCCTCGACATTTGTGTGTGACCAACGTCTACAATATTGTGCTCGGAAAAAGAACGATTTGATGAAAAAGTATTTTTCTTGTAAATGTATCTCATGCAAGCTCTACAAGCTTGTAGTAATTTTCGTGCTACTCAACCTCGTAGCTGACATTTTTCTGCTTCGGTAAATCGCGCAGTTAGTCAAGTTTGTTTTGCAATGTAGATTCATTTCCAGGGATGTTGTAAATGCAAAAAAAACGCCGGACTCCTGTCAAAAGCCATACAAACTGGTTCGTCCAATCACTCAAAAACTGTGCAGCAAAGCTTATTCATGCATTTTTCATACATCTGCGTCCATGCTCCGGAATGTCTTTGCGAACTGGAAAGCCCTTGGGTATTGCCTGTGCGGTTGGATTGAAAGGACACTGATCATTATTATTACCTAAACATTTCGGTTACACGTCCATTACGCTAGATTGATTTCACTCGCTTTCACATGATCGAAGTCGCTGTCGCAGGCGAAAGCAATTGTTTCGCCATCTGTAACGACTCGACGTTATGTCGCAACCAGCCTCGGTTGCGTGCCAGCGTTGATTTCATGTACGCAGCATCGCCGGTCACGTGATCTCTGTCACTGTGCAGGTTCGAAGGAAGGCAGCAGACTGAAAAAGCTCCTCTCGATCAGAGGAAGACATAAGGTGAACCTAGATTATGTGTTTGCTTTCGTAGAATTTCAAGATATTCTGCTGAACGATCGCCGCTCTTGACATTGCGTTTTGTTCAACCTACCGGTTGAATTCTCTTCTTCCTCGCGAAAGCGAACTTATGTTTGCGTTTGGAGTTAACTTTGCATGCAGCAAGACGCTCTCCCTCTGAGGTTCTTAGTTAAATAATAAATTATTGCTTCACCTCGCCGGTCTACTGGAATGGTTGTTTTTCTCTCCGGAACGTTTTTGCACTGCACACTGGGGTTTTGTGGGTGACGACCTGCTGGTCGGTACACAATATGGCTACTTGCTGAGGTCCCATGCTTGGCTTGATCTTCGTGGACCTCTGCTCGTGCTCTCAACACGCGTTGAATCGTCGTACGCATTTCCGATGCCACGCGTGTCAATTCCTTTCACTCGCCATGATATTTCAGGAACGGAAATCACTTAAAGGCGAAGACAATTTTTCGAGGTCAGAGGGTGACAATCTCACCGTCACAGATAATGGAGGAGGTACGATCTGGTGCTAAGAATGGTGTGACGTTTAAGCAAGCATTGGTTTAAGATTTGGCATAGCGCGCGTGCATCCTAAACTTAATGAAAATCAAAACAACGGCAACTTGTGATAAGTGTCATATAGTAAGAACCCGCTGAGAGTGCCATGTACGGTTATGAAAAGGAGGGCGGAAGGAGGCAACAGTTGATCCTGAACGGAAATTTTGATAGGTCGTAGTTTTTGAAGTCGCAAAATCATGCGAAGTAGTATACTTAACCCTGGTAAATCTAAAAAGAAACATCAATTATCTTCAAAAAGTAGTAATTTCCATATTTGTTTTGTGGGGTATCGTTTTTTTTTTAAAGTGTTAATATACTTTCTTACTTCCTTTCCAAAACTCTAAGCGAGTGGAAACTTGAAAGTGGCGCGAGCCGGGGTTTCTCAACTGGCGGATCGCGGACGTCTTGTGAGAAACAAATAAAAAATTGCGGAAATAATTTAACCTCATCGGATTTTGTATTCGTTTTTTCTCTCGCGACAGTAGAAGCAGAGAAAGGCGCGCGGCAGCATTACCTTTCCTGCTTCTGGCGCAGCGATGTGATGGCTGAGCATCCATCTCTTGCCACTCTTGCTGTCAAAGCGATCCTACCATCCATTACGACCTGTCTTTGCGAAAGCGGTTTTTCTACCTTGGCCCAGTTCAAGTCAAAGCAGAGAAACAGGTTGAACACTTGGGGTGATCAGAACGTAACTCTGTTTAATATAACCACAGACTGCGAAACCTCGATCAAAATAAAGTGCATGCGCAACTGTCTCGCTGACTTCCACTAAAGAGGGATTAGGTGAAACCGAAGAAAAGTGAAAGATCTAATTATGTGCAACTTTGACATTTAATTATATTGTAGAAACTTTTATACATGTAGTTTGTCATCTTCTTCCTCAGTTTCTTAAAAAATGCTCTTCTTTTCACTTTGCATGCATAATGCCCATGTATGTTTAAATGTGATTTTTAAGGCTGTTCTTCAGAAATAAATATGTTTGGTTTTTATTGACTTAATGACATGGGAAAATGTGATTCCTGGCCTGAGATCAGTTGATAAGGTCTGGTGTAAGCAACAGCATCAAAAGTACGAAAGCAAAAACTTAGCTGCACTGCTAATTAAGCTAAAACAGAACTGCGTGGCTTGGAAATGTGCTAAAATCGATTAGTTTTCAACGATTTTCATATCCGTGTTGTTTATGCATTCTTCTCGCCGCTGCAGGCCATAGCTTGCTTGACAAGTTTCACTACGTAATGTGTTAATTTTTCTACTGCACCTTATGTCGCCCCTGGCACTTCCGCTGACTTCGTTTGCAGGTCGTTATAGTTAAAACATGTGACGTGTTTTTTTCCTTAGTGACAGAACGGCACGTGTGTCGCTTTTGGCTGTTGCGCAACTTTTTCTTCTGTGCATCACTGTTGTGTCATTGCAGAAAATCAGTCGCTCTTGGCTCCAGGTAACTAGTTGCTCGACTCCCATGCTGTGCGTGTTAACATCGTGCGCCAGTATCCGGCGGTGGCTCTGCGGAGGTTTTGTTGGCGCTTTGCGGCATCTTTGAATGCGGAACGGTAGCGCTTCATCGCATTCCGATCAAACACATTCACCTGAGTAGTGTCTCGCGTCGGTCCTTTTTCCGTTGCTTGCTCATTTCGTTAGTTTCTGACGGTGGCTGGGCTTCATTTACCCGTCGTCTTCGGTCAAGCACCAACAAACATTGTCTGCAAGCTCGGAACCGCCACGGAATGACGCCTTGCTAATTTTCAATCAGCACGTTTTCGTTCCTGCCATGGGCATTGCTGCGAGGCAAAACGCTATTTGCCTTCATACTGAGCACGTGCAGAGAAGGACGAATCTTGCTTGACTTGCACGGACCCGGAGCAAGCAATTGCATGATAACTAACCATTGGTCCCGTCAGAAAAGCGTACAGCGCGGTCTCCCGGTTGTTGCCGATGGGTTTCAATTTTCGAACATCGACTGACACCCTCGGACCCGCCATCGCTGAATGATGATGACGTCGCAAGGACTTTCATGCAGAACAAACCTGCAAGCTGCAATCACGTCGCCTCGGCGTTTGCAACCATGCTAGCTTGCATGCCGGAGCTGGGGTAGCAAGAAGTTGCCTGTTGCAATTTCTTGACCCGTAATTTATGCGCCTGTCTTCATTCTTCTTATCTGTGCTTAACACAGGCGCTTTAATTGCAACAATCCGGTGTGAAATGTGATTTTACTTCCTCAATGCCATCTCTTATGGCCGTTGCGACCACAGTTTGCAGAAATTGCAAAGCAATCCTCCAACAGTGGTTGATAGAAGGTGCGCGGCTGTTCTTGTTATTAATAAATTCACGGCTGTGAAAGCATGAGAAGTGCGGGCTACTTTTCGCTAGATAAAAAAAGAAGGGTTCGATTTTCTTCTACGAATTTCTCTCGATGAAGCGATCACCAAACGACCACTGTCACCATGTGCGAATGGAAATTGCACTGATTTTTGGCATTTTCCTGTTAAATACTTCTAACTCACTGTCGGCGCGGCATGGTTCTGGGTCGTACAGTGTTGTTGTGCTTAATTGTAACTGGTGGCATATAAAAGGTTGTCTATATTACGCAAAGGTAATCAGCGTGCCGTTGCTTATAATTACTGCGCATGTTGCAATTTGCTCTTCAGGTTATGGCACCATTGACGACAGCGCCCCCCTCGTGTCCGGTCAGGCCACCAGTAGCGGCGTCCAACTCTTTCAAAGTACTATTTGCTTAACGGGTTTTGCATGCTGCGTGTGGTTGCAATGCGTTTCTTTGTTGCATGGTTTGCGCTACTTTTAATTTTGACGTAGCTGCATTTAAAGTTTTGTTACCAGCTTTGTTCTGTTCTTAAAGTATTGCAATGAACAAACGTAGTAAGCCCTGCTGTTAAACATCGGTTATTGTAAGGCAGTAGTTTTCAACCTGGGAGTCGCGGTCCCCAGAAGGGTCGTGAACCATATTTGGAGGGTCGCGAGTAGATGTTTTATGTATACAGCTGTATTACGTTTGCTTTATTTGAGTTTTAGATAGGGTTCTTCGGTTTCTTGGGTTGCTATAATGGGTCGCGGTACAAAAATTGTTGAAAACCACTGTTCTAAAGAAGCCGCTTTTTGAGAATCAAGTTAATGTTGCAGTGATCTCCTACATAAACTTTACCGATGTTGCAATAATCAATGTGGCAACAAGTCTTTTAATTATCGGTGCCTGCTCTACCGTTTTCAATTTACAAAGCATTTGCTACGTTTTCCTCTTGAAACGAATCTTACAAATAAAATAATCCAAGGCATCGTAACGCCGTGTCTTCTTAGACGCGACGAATGCTGATAATCTTGCAATCAGTGTTCAAAGCTTCACCGCTCCATTTAAAAAAAAACACTTGTTTTTCCCTTGTCGGTGAAAAGCATTTCCAAACCAAAAAAAATTAAAAACTGCGTTTTTGTTGTTTTTTATGCTGGCGTGTGCCCGAAAATAGTTATAGTTAAAACTTGTGCGTTGCGATAAGAACGCCATGCTGTAAAAAGCTCTTCGTCTGTCGCAAAAAATGACTGCCTGTCCCAAACAAGTGACTTTATTTCTAAGTTCGCTGTGTTGCCAACCAATGTAAATCCACGTGTATGCAGCGTTGCTTAATTTGGCGTGTAAAGCTCTCAGCATAGGCAGAAAAGTTCAGCCGTCTGCGGTCATCATCCACGGCTGGGCGTGGAAGCCTGGTCATGACAAGGCGAGCAAATTGTGTGAACGCGAACTAATTTGCAACTCATCGTCCTGAACGCAAGCCCTTCTTCCTTCCATATGCTCCTACGCATTTCCTGAGCTTTAGGCGACTGCGTATACGAACTCTGCTGAAAAGTAAATTAAGACCTAGCGATACCTCATTGCCAGGCTAGTAGTAGATCCGTTCTTATAAAACCAACTCCTTTATTCGATGAAATGTTAATGTTAAGCTACGAATTACAAGCAGCTCACATTCTGCTGACCGTAAGTAGTAAGCACTGTTGCGTTCATTCCCTGTTTAGATTTATTACCTTACGAAAATGCGGAAGTTGCCAGGTAACGGTTTGTACGGTTTGTACTTGTATGTCTTGCCTACTTTTAAAGAATATGGCATAGTGGAAGTATTCATGCCTCTCCGTCTAACGCCGTATTGTGTTTATTTTAACATTTTGCAACAGGCGAAAGAAGTTCTACGACCCGCCGAGCAAATGGTTCGGAAGAAAAAGGTGGTTGGTTGTATTAGCACGCGGTACTATAGACGATGACCATGGTGTTAAAATGATGTACTTCGCATTGCATCTGATATATTACCTCTCCAAATGGAAGCGTGTTGTTATTTGCAGCAAAGCGCGTGTGTTTGTGAAAAAAACACTGATTTGTTGAACTGATAGCGCTTGATCTTATTAAGATAGCTTTTGTATGTGGCTAGTGATAATAACTGGGAAAGACTTGCATTATTCGCTCTCAGTGACTGCATAACCGCATGCGCTAAGAACAACGTCGTGTTACGCTCAGCATCTGACACAAAACTGCACATTGTGAAGGTAGAAGAAAATAGGCGGAACACAATAGAATCGTCACTGACCAGTTGCTGATAAATGAATTGCCCATACGTTTTTGGCAGAACACCGGAACGTGGGAAGAGGTGTGAAATATCTGCAAACTTACCAAGCGATGGTGAGCCAGGTCGAAAAGGCGGGAAAGTCGCGGCTGTGGATCGGAAAAGATTATTACAACAACTTAATCAAAGACCCGGACAACCTCGCCGATCCGTTCGAAGGTGTTTGCAAGTGTTGTGTTTGATGCGCGCTCGCCAGCGATCGTTGCGGCCAGCAGCTTTTCTTCGCACCGCGGAAACTTGCAGCGTTTGCGCAAATCGCAGCATCTGCTTGCATGTGTCCACTATACCACTCAGATTAATTAATGGGTTGATTGCTTCGTTTCTGCAACAATTCAAACAGCATATCCTGATCACAGCACCACTCTGTTGGCGTGTCTCGTTTTTGCAAATACATAAGTTTTGATCAGCGATTTACCTCTGACCTGCGAGAGGGCGATCGCGTCACCACTCAGCCCGCGGCTGCTTGAGACACGAAGCAGACAGGGAATTCGAGAGGTGACACTGTACACTTTATCGCCTTCGACTTGGTGTCACGTTTAAGAACGCGTAACGGCAACTTTTATCGACCATTGACACACAAGACGCGGCTTGTACCCGTTGCCACGGTGACGGGACTAAGTCGTACCACAAATGTAGAGAACAGCCGAAAGCTTTAACAAACACAAAATGACCAACAGTAAGTTGCGCACTGTATTTTGCTTACAGTTGGTAATATTAATTTCCTGAGCCGTATGAATTACGCTGAAGCGAGATGGAACTTTTCTTTTGCAGTTCAATTCGTCGATTGCTTGTAAGTTTGACAATTTCGAACGCCTGCGTTTCGACCCATTTTCTCACAAACGCGTTTTCTTTTTGAAGATATTTTTGACCGAACGAGCACACCACGTCTGCCCTGGCACGACATCGCCTCCGTCACGTACGGCAAGCCTGCGCGAGACGCAGCGCGGCATTTTATCCAGAGGTGGAATTTCACAAAGGTGCATGAAAACTGCTGCGAGCAGCCGGCCGATGCCGAGGGGGCTGCGCCTGGGGTTCGACTAACGCGTTTTCTGTTTTGGACTTGCAGTTGCAAAAGAAGAAAACCGGCGAAAACGTGCCTTTCCTTCTTCCGAAGTCTTACGACGAAGACGCGTTCAACATGCCGTCTGACGTGATCATGCCCGAGGCTGTCAAGGCCGACGTGCAGGTGAAGTGATCTTTCCGTAAGCGCTTTCCGAAAAATGGTTTACTTCGCCATGCTGCGTTGAAACAAGGCCTCTTAGAAAAGAGATGTCTTGGAGGCCTTGGTTGAGAAAGTCTTGTTCATTGAACGCTTTTTTTCATGCAGAAGCGACTGATGCGCGATTGATTGCGTTTTATTTAGCGCACAATGAACGAAAAGGTTTGCGCTTTTGTTATTCAGATCCTCCGGTCTTCGTGCGAATGGTCGGCGGGCATCTCCGAGGTGGACTGCTCCATACAGAACGCTTATCTTTACGCAATCGAAAAGTCCCAGCACTTCATCTATATCGAGGTAAGATCGATTCTGCGAGATTCGGTCAAGGCCAAGTTTTACGATGTATTTGTTCGTCTGAGGAACGGCAGTCTAATAAATCACAAGGTCAAAAGGGTGGCTCCTGACAAGCAACGCTTCGCTCACGTGACGGCGGCGCGGTGTCGCCCGGTCAATCTCATGATGCAGTCCGACATACCGAAGAGGGCAACCTTTCAAGTTAGGCAGAAGTTATTTAAAGAAGAAACATTGCATAATGCGTGTAACAGTCGTTTCAGTGCTTGCACCCATATTTTGCGGGTTTTCCGTAGAAGTGCGAAGCCGAGCGTTCTTGGTATCGCGAGTGCGTTCTCTCCACGATTCACTCATTTATTTGCTTGAGTAACTTGATTTGTCACTGCGCTACGTCAGTGAAAGCGAGTTTACTTCAGGAATTAAAGTCTTCAAACGGGTCTCATGCGTCGCGAAACTTATTTGATTAAGTGTTGTTGTTCTTGTTTCTCTATTGCGAGAACTTGCGCAAAAAGACTTTACCAAACTACACTAGGATGAAAACTGCGACAGATGAAGCTAATCGCGATCGTAAAACCAAAACCGTCACTGGTCGAAAAGTTCAATAGAGTGCAAAGAACCGGTCGAGTGACCCTTGACGAACATATTCCTGACGTTGCAGAATCAGTTCTTCATTTCGTGCCGTAACGACCAACAAGTCAGCAACAGGATTTGTGACTTCCTCTACCAACGCATCCTGCGCGCCCACAATGAAAAGAAGAAATTTCGTGTATACGTTGTCATGCCTCTCATTCCGGGCTTCGCGGGAGACTTGAGGTTGGTACATGGCGCTTGTACCGAACATGTTTGTCGAAGGTCGTGGCTTCTGTCAGTGTTTGTTTCGTGTTCTCTATTTACCCTCTTCTCGTCGCAAACTGTCGCACAGAGCCTTTCTCTGACTTTACTGCGTTTATCTTTCCCGACTTGAACGCGCAAACGATTCTTCTATCACACCGCGTTTTCGACTATTTCTCCAAGGCGCAGCCATCCGATTAGTCATTTTTCACTTTAATAACCTTGCTGTATGAAACTCATCTGCAGGGTAACTGGCATGCTTGAAATGTCGTTATGGGCAGCACGATTCGTGCACAAACCGAAGCCCTGATGTTGTTGCGTTTCAGTGACAGCAGCAAGAGCCAAGCGATCCGGACCGTCCTGCACTGGCAGTACAAGAGCATCTGCCGCGGTGCTGGTTCGCTGATGGACGACCTGAACAAGAAACGTGCGCGTTCGCTGTTGTTTTTATTCAAACCCGATCAAATCAAATGCCCAGCATTGTTGGGATGTTATTTTTTACGGTCTGTTAGCGATAAGCGCAATTTTGTCGTTCGAAAAAAACAGTGCTGTGCGGTGCTTTCATGTGGTGGGTTAAAGCACCTTTCGCGATGTTGGTGATTGTTAACGCAGCAGGCAATCAAAGCATAACTTAATCTGGGGATTGTTGATTAAACCACCGCTTAAAAACCACATCTGCGCGTTTCACTTTTAATTTCAACGCTGCCAGACGTCAAACAGTTTACTTCCTAACCACCGCGATAAACTGTGAAATAGAACTTTTAAAAGATCACTGTTTTCGCCGTTATGTCAAACTTTTTGGGCCATTATTGTTGATAAATTTCGATTCAGGTAAGTTTGATGAAAAATGCAACAGCCTTGTTTCCGATTAAGTTGCTCTGTGACAGTGTTGACCAGTCGACTCAATGACATTTGACGATACGCATTGTCGTCCTCTTCAGCTGGCATAGGCATTCTAGACTGTTTACACTGCACTAGAAATGCTCGAGCGAAATCGTTACGGTTTTTATGACAGCCAGCAGCCACGCAGCATTCGCTGTTCAACAAACACAAACTTTTACGCCCTATCCAAGTTACTTTTATTGACACGTGTTGTTCAGGTATAAAATTATCACCGTGAAACTGTTGCCTTGCGTGTCTAGATGCGTTGGTCGAGCCGAGTCCCACTACTCAGCTCGCCTTCAGCCGTGACCGTTTTTTTGCAGTCGGAGTTGGCAAAGCTTCAAATTACGTATCGTTCTGCGGCCTGCGTCAACACGCCGAGCTAAACAACAAGCCAATCAGCGAAATCATCTACGTTCACAGCAAGATGTTGATCGTCGACGACCGCATCGTCATAATTGGTGAGCGCTCGTTGCTCTTGTGCTTGCATTTGGCCGTAAAAGCGGAATGGATGCTTGGCTGATTTCGGAACTACCAGCAGTATGTGTGTGGGGTTGTTTGATGGGAAAGCTTAATCCGAGGATTGCCACTGGCACCTCGGCAGCACTTTTAGTGTGGAAAGCTCGATCGTGCGAATATTCACGAGCGTTTTTGGTTCTGCGAACAAATCGACGAAAGCTTGGAGGTCCCAGTTCCTGGCGGAAAATTACTTGGTGGGGGGACAATTAAAAGCTCTAGGCTTGCTGCACGCTTTCCATTTTCCAAGTATCAGCCGACTGCGCTCTGCTTCCATGTTTTTGCGATGATTCAAACTTGCACATGTCTGCATTCAAGTAATCACACTCCGCATGTGAAACAAGCAAGGAACCAATCGCAAATTTTTTCCTGCTGGGAGCTGAACGCAACTTACTTTTGCAACATCGCACCTTGCGAAAAGCCACTTCTAGAATTTTATCAACACCTGCCGCAAGAGATTTGAACAAAGGAGTATATTTTACCATCGCAATATACCCGTTTGTCCATGAAGTGCCCCCGCTGCTGCCGGGCATCTCATCCCCACGTGCATGAGTAGCGAACTCGACTGAGAGAAAGTCTTAAGCGAGTCATCATTGGTTTATTTCATCATGACGCGATGCATTTTCGCGACAGGATCGGCGAACATCAACGACCGCAGCATGACAGGGCGGCGCGATAGCGAAGTGGCGATGCTGGTCGAGGACACGCAGTTCACTCCATCTACTGTGGATGGACAGTGAGTGGTTGCGCTTCATGCCGTGAACTGCACGAAGCGCGTAAAGCAGACTAAGTTCGGCTGTCAGCAGCAGTGGTTGTTGTCATCCTGGTCTTTTTTTACAGAGACATTTCGGTCATTTGCCGCGTAATAGTGTTAAAACTCGCCGTGACAGCATTTACTAGTCTAGCTTTTAGAACATTATGACCGAATTGTCTTAATTTTTTTCGGTCATTTAAAAGAAATTCGGTTTATGACCGAACAAAAACAGGTTGTCATACTACTCCCGGATATGCTTTAAAGCCTTGATTTCTTTTCGATCCAACCGCTTGTCACTTCGCGCGACTAGTTGTTTTTCATTTTTTTGTTTACAGACCTTTTGACGTCGGCCTATTTGCCGCCAGTTTGCGTCGGCGTTGTTTCTGCGAGCACCTCGGTCTCCTGCCTGACGGCTTCGACGGTACGCCGGCCACGTTCGACCCGATGACGCACGAGGCGGGCCAGCTGGTCGCCGACGTTGTGTCAGAAGCGTTCTTCAAAGACGTGTGGACGCACACGGCAGCTGTCAACACCACCGTGCATGAAAAGGTAGAAAAAAATGGCTCGCCATGATGATGATGTTGGGTTCGGTCATTATCGAAATAAACTGCTTCTGTTTTCCTTTTGTTGTCGTTGAGGGCCACGTCTCCTTGTGCAAAAATATGTATCATTGCCGTTCGATGCGTGAAAAGCGAGAATCTTTCCACCGGGAACGGTATGTGTTCGGCCGGGAGATTAGTTTTGTGTGTTCCTACTTGCGGTAAGACGGACTTGGTGATCCATTTCAATTTTCAAACCCTGCAACCTCCTGAAAGTTGTAGTTCTGTGAAGCGACATAACGCTTCGCGCACATCTTTCAACGGCGTCAACTCAAAGGTGCGCATGTATACGGAGACGGCGAATGGTCTGCTGCGAGCCCACATATCCGCGGTAACCCCTTAACTTCGCCCTGATCATGGCTTCCTGCCCGTCAGCGAAGAATCGCAGCAAAGTGCACCGACTGTAGATTACAAACGAAAACATTTCCTCTTTCATCGTAAGGTCTTCAGCTGCCTTCCGTCCGACTTCGTGAGACGACTGACTGACGCCGAAACGCTTCGAAAAGAAGTGCTTTGCGACGTCAACCCGGACGCAGCCAGGAAAGAGCTTGCCAAGGTAAGCAGACATCGACGAACTGCTCTCCGTCCGCGTTTGTAACTGAAGCCTCCAAACTCACTTGCTTCGATTAAGTGCTGAAGTGTCGTTGTTTGGTGACGCGGTTTGCGTTGCAACGCGGAACGCGTGTTAGACGAGGCGAACCAGAACTGCGACAAACGCGTCTGGTTGGATTCTTGACACAACATGGTAAAAAAGGGGTGGTCACTTGTTGCAGCAGCCAGTCGCGAACATAATAATCCTCTGGATCGATTATGCGGCTGTTCATCATTGTTGCCAACACGTTTTCATCATTGGACGAAGCCACTTGATACTAACAGCTGCTTATCTAATTGCACAAGTCACAGTAACTCGCCCCCTACGAACGTCCTCGTCGCAATTTTTTCGGTGAATTTCTTTTTTTTGACAGCACACCCTTTGAGTATTTTCATTCGGTGGTAACCTTGAGTGCGTGTCATTACAAATTCCTGCCGTTCGCAGTTTTGTTTTCTGAGAGCCAGCCTGGTTTTTCCAGAAAAAGTTTCTGAGAAATGTTCGTCGCTTGCAGCGCCGGTGAATATTCCACACAAGTTGAAATTTTTAACCTCACAGAACGCGCGCAAAAGTTCTGACGTTCAGATTACGTGAGCGAGTCGAAGTTAGATGGCGTCCGGGGCAAGAAGCAAGTTTGGCGCCCCCATGTTCGAACCTGTGGTCTTTCGGGAGCAAATGTACTGTATTAAAGAAAGTACTTGTGACAGTTTTGCGACATTTCGGCGCCCCACGCAGTGATCCGGCGGGCGGGGATTTTTCCCCCTCGTTACGCCCCTGATGCCACAACAAAAGAGCCAAACAACAACGACCTAACAAACGGAGCGTGGTGTTTTGTTGCAGATCAAAGGTCATCTAGTCCTTCTGCCGCTTTTTTTCTTGATCGACGAAAACCTCGCGCCCGAAGGAATGACCAAAGAAGCAATGGCCCCGACCAATTTGTGGACGTAACGTGGACCATTCTACCTCAGCATGGCGCTGCCGACGTTAGCGATCATCGTTTTTAATCATTTCGGGAAGTTGATTGCTGAACTTACCGAAAATTTCGCATTATTTTTTTAATTACTTTTTTTGCGGTGCCTATCCTATCCGATCATCCGGATTTTCGGCTTGCGTTCAAAGTGCGTCTTCTGTTTAAGCAACACGCGATTGATTTGTATTTTAACAGCAGTGGGTGGTTCGCTTT
>JGI24021J15306_10002212_pt1 | contig 20610 bp, 7 predicted proteins | sample Ectturendosymbi1_FD_15306 | JGI IMG/M metagenome (IMG submission 15306)
CCCAAATTTTTCAAACTATGTCCAATAGTTTTCAACTATGCTCAACAGGGTTTTCCAGGTGGGCGATTGGAACGATTGCCCCCCTAAAACCTACAAGAGTAACTTTTTTCACCATGATTTTGTACAATTCAGAAAACAGCATTCGCGATATAAGGCCATTTTGCCGTCCATTGTTTCGTCGCAGCAGTGTTGTGAAGTAAATTTCATAGTAGGGAACCCATGATGAGAGTTGACTGTCAAATATTACTGAAATCGCCCCCCCCCCAAACGTACTGTCTGGATCTCCCCTTGGTCGTAAGTGTGTTCAATTTCAGTGATTTTTCACGGATATCGCAGTATTTAGATGACGCCAGACTATAGAAACAACCATCTTCGGTTAATCCGGATCTTCGCCTAAACCGGATAAAATCGTCGGTCAAATCAAACCGGGTTAACCGAGGTTTACTGTATGTCCAATAGTTTTTAACTTTGTCCAGAGCATTCTTCCAGGAGGACAAAAATTTTTCTACGGGGGTCTTCGTCCCCTGTATTTCGACAATGCTTTAAATCAGTGGTCGCCACCATGTGGCCCGTGTGAATTATTTCCAAATGTTTGTATTAGCTTGAGAATATTCTTGAAAATTCCAACAGTAGCATCTGCTGAAAGATTTTTCAGCAAGCTTAAACTTATGTCACAAACTCGACTTGCTGACCTAGCAAGATTAAACATTGAGTCTAGCATCGCCAGACAAGTTGATTTTGATAGCGTTATTAGAAATTTTGCGAATTAGAATACCAGAAAATCGCTTATATAATAGTTAAATGACTTGTTTTATTTTTTTCTAGATTAGATTTTACTATGAACACTTAAAAGCCATGTTTAAAAAATGGTAATATGGTCACATTTCTTGCGTACCGTTATGTTTTAACGTAATGTTTCATATGATCAATAAACGAGCACTTCTTGTTGAAGTATGATGCACATTAATTAGCTTCAATTTTTATTTATTTCAAAATAATTTTGCAAGTCTTAGAGGCCCTAAATTGGTTTTGTTCCGCCTAAAAAAGTTTCTCTTGGAGGCCTTATACTGGCTCACTGCACCAGGTAAATATCCATCTGTCATATTCTGCTCTCAAGACTAACGATAGAAGAAAAGTCCACACCAGATATTACACAAAATCACCATGGCTGTTTGGTGACTAGCAATGGTTTGCCTGCTATTGATTTTTTATATTTGATCTCTGAAACCGTAATAAATGTGATATTAACAAGGTTTGTGTGCTACGCAGACAGTGACTTGCTGTACATGCTGTACATTTCAAAATTGAGTCCCTTCTACCTGGCTTCGCATACCCACTAGCCACAATGCCAACCGTGCTGTGAGAAACATTGCGTTGTCGCAGAACACTCCATTGCGTGGTGCGCTTGAGGTTGATCATGTCTTGACCAAGCATGTTTCTATTTGGTTCGGCAATCCTTCATTCAAATAATCATCTCAAAAATGTCTCATCTGAATTTGTACTCCTTTGCAAGAAAGCTGCGCACTGGCATTTCATTCAAGCTACACCTCAACTCGTGTTGTCCGCATTAATTGGCAACTTTTCCAACAAAGTTGCATGCTCTAGTCGTATAGTTTCGCATCCAATCGCAAAAAGTGACGTTAAACCTTGGTCAGTGAGAGAACACGACACTACATGAATCCGACTGTTCTTTCCGTTTGTTTTCGAACACTTGAGATTGATATAAAACACCAGCGAAAAATCTTAACAAGTTTTTTCGGTGTGGGCCATGGCCTCTTCGGCCTCATTCTGGCTGCGCCTCTGGCTTGCGACCATTTTACACAGGTTTGTCTGCCACTTTGTCAACCTCTCATTATGTCTATTATAACCTCTCCAGCTCGGTGGGATTCACGTCGATGCATTGAACAATCTACCTGATGGCACATTTTCTATTGAACAACTAAGACATAAATGCAACGACGGAAGTGATCCTCATCACGCTAAAGCTGCAGTGGTGGCTGTCGAGAACACAACATATGGAAAAGTTGTTCCTGTGGAATTTCTTCAACAGGTAGAGGAAATATGCGACTTTTAACTAGAAAATGAACTTCAGACAGACGAACATGTTTTTTATTTTCCTCAGCTTTCAGTTTTGAAAAAATTACGAGTTTAAAATATTTTGTTGGTTCCTGCCTGAAACAAGAATGGCTTCTATCTATTCTTGACAGCAATTTGAAAGACGTTCATTTTAGTTTCAAACTCGTTAACAATTCAGCAGAACATGATAAGGTCTGAATCATATCACCACCATTTTTTAAGGAGAATGTAGAAACAATGTTTCCAAGATGAAGTTGCTCTTTTCTATTTTTTCACTATGATTCTTTGCATGTCTGAAATGTACATTCAGCATATGCTTGAAATTGTAGCAATGTGCTAACTGAGTTTGTTGGTGGAAACATTAAATAGATTTATTCGAGGCAAAGGACAAAACCTCTAGGAAATTACAAAAAATTTGTTGACAAGGCTGCTTCATCGAACACACTTTAACAATTAGTTACGTTTCTATTCAAGTTTTACAGCTTATTGCCAAATACATCTTGAGGTTAAGTCGCGACGACTTAGATGCAGAAACTTTCTGATACAGATTTATTTGAAGTTGTTCATTTCAAAATATTTTCTGGCTTTCTAATCTCCAACGCGGTTGTGAATATCTTTTGAATAAATTGTTTCATCTTAACCCTTGTTTGAAACAATCCAGTTCGTTAACGTCACGTAAAGTTTGTGTTATACCCTTTTTCTTGCTGCACATCTACTTTTATTAGACGTTTATGAAAATAATATGTGCAATTGCACAATTCAGTTAAATGACTTGCTGTAAAACCTAGCTAATGTAAGACGACATTAGACTGTACCTATTAATCAATTGAATGCCGCTAAGGAAATAATTGCATCTAAGAACACCATTAATGAAAGATATCTAAAAGCCAAATATGTAAGGAATAGTCAATTCATGCTCCACCGATTGTGCTGGAATTATGTCAAGCGCAAACAGATTTTTCGTCGTTTGTTTCAGGGTGGAGGTCCACGTCGCATTGGTGAGCAAACGTGACACACTAGTAATAAAATTAATATTGCTAAATATTCAAAGGCATTGCTCACTGCGCACTGCAAAGGGGTTTTAATGCACACGTGCAAGCATTATCAGAAACTGACAAATAAAAAAAGTACCAGAGGTTACTGCATCATTATACCGGAGTGTTACCAAATGGGTAAAATTAAAAACTTGCATAAACATCATACCTTGGAAATGTGCGCGTGAATAGGTTGATAAAGATAACACACCTGAAATATGCGTATATTTTGTTTCAAATCAAGGCATCCAAAGCCCAGACCAAGATGCGTGCTCTGATGCCGGCGAGCATTTACATTCTTGTTGTTTTTATGCAAAAAGTCTAGACGTTATTATGGGCTGCAGGCAGTCGTGGAAGTATGAGTTTTTGTTCCAAAATTGGCAGGCATGGATTGTTGCGCAATAGGTACGGAAGTATTTTTGCTGCATTCAAATGCGGTGCGGTGTTGCATCTGTTTGCAGGACATTAGAGTCTTTCGACTTTCTCCTGAGCCTGTATGCCATTGTCAACCCGCAATGATGCATGAAAAAATTCCGAAAGTATTTACTGTACTTTCTTAGTAAATTCAAAGCCAGTACATTTAGAAAAGCATCGAGTTTGTTCAGACTCATAAGGGAAACAAGCACCAGCCATTTTTTGAAATTTATCCCCATTTAATGCTCAATAGCGCAGTCACAAAAATTGTCCAGAAGTCGTTCAAAATCAATTATGCTGAAGATCAACTCACATTTATGTTGCGTATCATCAGCAAGTTGTTTGGCGGTTCACAGAAATTCTTGCAAAAATACATCCCGTTCTAGTTGAGCTCACCTACACTGAGAGTATATCGAAGTAGACATGAAATACATACGCAATCAACCCCTTCTTGACAAACGCGAATAGTTGGTGACTTAAAAAAGTTCTTCGAATTACGTGCGTGACCACAAAACAGTCGAACTTTTAATCTACTTTCATAAGTTAACTATTCCACAACGGAAATGGAAGAATGCCTGTTTCTAACACATATTCAATGTTTTATGAATTGTCATTGACTTAATGGTTGCTGTAGTTCAAATTGATAGGATTTTCCCAACTGTTTCAAAGACATTTTTTTGACCAATTTATTCAAGTTCACATTTTATGTTTTTATTCTATCGCTCGTAATTCATTCGCAGGTTTTTGTGAGGAAAAGATGATGTCTTCCAAAACTATGGATCTGCCGCAAACGTGTTACATTTAATCGAAAGCAAGAGTTGTTAGTAACCACTGACAAACTAATGCAAAAGCACTGCCCGCTGAATTGTAACTGCTTGTCATGGCACCCGTTTTAAAACTGTGTTAAATGTAACAAAACGATACAAACAACACTTAACACGAAAAATTTCAGTAAACATCTCTGCAACAAGAAAACCAAAACGTGTTCAGAAAAAGAAGACACTATTTTTTTGTAGTTTATCGCTGGTAATGATGTGAATGCTGACGTATTTACAACTTAAAACTTCATTATGCTTCAGTGAAACAAACAAAGTTGTTGTGATTGATAAATGATACCATCTTCCTTCCCCTGCTAAACCTATTCCGATAAGGACGCGATGTAAATCACGCGACTCTTCTTCAAACTTTCAGCCCTCTTCGGTATTTTTGCTAACTGCTGCACAAACGCTATTGTTAAGCTTTGAACATTTCGTATTTAATGAATAATGCAACTAAGCACATCGTTGTGCAGTCGTTTATATAAATTGAGATATCGCCGTAATCCGTTATTGTGCTTGATAGAGAGTAGTGCTTAAATGAATTCCATTTCTAAGTCTCATTGCTATGAAACGTTTTTTTTCAAAATGAACTGCGTATTATAACAGCATAACTTTGTTTCACATAATGTCAATATTTTGTAGAAGTAACTAATCATAAAATTATGTAGTGTTTCAGGGTTAAAACCTTAACTTCCAATATCAAGGTGTTTGTGATGAATATCAGCACAAAATTCAATTTGAGAAACGTTTTCAAAAAACAATTTATTTGCCGAGCTTATTTGCTTGAATGCCAGAGAAAGCAATAAAAAGTTTCATCACACAATGTGAGTTCATCTAATATTTTCTTGTTCCCAATTTATTTGAAAAAACACCACGACGAAAACGTAGATTTTTGTAGCATTGCTTCTTTATATTATTTCGAATTAGCAGATATTTCAAAATTGCTTCCTAAAATCTTGCAGTTCACTAGAAGTTACTTTTTCCTTAACAACATCTCTTGGGAATCATAGAATGTTACTGTTTATTTCCAGGTGCGTGAGTTTGCATCAGAACACAAAATGAAAGTCCACCTCGATGGCGCAAGAGTGATGAATGCAGCAGTTGCTCTTGGTGTTCCTCCTGCCGAAATAACACAATACGTTGATTCCGCAAACATATGCTTGTCAAAGGTCAGCGCTTTTGCAAATAACAAGCATTTATGCCATCTAGCGAATATGGGACTGTGGTAATCCTCTATTAGCCAAAAACAGTTCGACTTCTTTGCTGATTTCCAGTGATTGTTGTGACTGATCCGGAGCAGTAATGTAATGATGTAAGTAACAAGTTCGACTGAGCGTACCGAATGAAAAACCTTGCTTTTTCGCCTAATGTTACCTGACATGCAGTTTGGAAAAATGAAACAAACGGTCTAATTTTCATACTTTTGAAAATGAACTTCAAACTATCTACTAGTTCATCTTTAGAATGTCAAAAGTGCTTGTCCTGCTATTTTTTGGACATTCTATCTGTGAAACCTTACCGCTTACCAGGAATTTCCCGAAGCTTGCCAAACTACTAACCAACACACTTGCATTATGGCATGATTTGTTAAAGTTCAGCAAACTCAAAGCTTTTATAAGCTCTCAAATTATTTTTGATCGCCTATTGCAGATTTTCTAAGTTTTTCTTGAATATTGCTTATAGATCAGTGCTCTTCAACCTTTTTTGTCGTCGTGGAACCCACGATATACTTTCGCATTTGTCACGGAACCCCCATTAACAAAAATTAGAAACAACACGAATTACTTGTAAGAAAATCAAATATTTCGTTATTAGACACTTCAACAAATAAACAGTTATTACAGAAGTTAAAAAGCAAGAAATTTAATGACTCGGTTGTTCTTGCATTTCTTGAATGTAGTTGCTACATTCAGAATTTGGTCATCCGGCAAAAAGAACCTGTATCTCAAAGATGTGTCGTCTCATTTTCTAACTTTGGCAATTGAATTACATTTAGTCCACTTCGGAGCAGGTGCCTCTTTTACATTTGAAACATATTGCTCATCACCGTCCACACCTTCGCTGTTGTTAATATTTCGCTTCACATAAGAAAATACGCTATTTTGCTTCATCTGGCTTGACTGAATAGTAAAAAATTGTGTTTCACACTGTATTTACTTTATTCCCACAAAGGCTGAACAGCAGCTCCAGTCTGCAGTACTCTATACTCAGTCTACTCTACTGTGAACTGTACGTGGGCAACATCGTATAACTGTGATGCAACAATAGCGTTCTTCTTTTAATTGCACAACAATGAACAACAAGTGACGCAACAACTACCAACACTTCTTTTTTGGCTTATAACTGGTAACTGCACTCAACCTCCTGTACAACTAACTGGCCTACTTGGAGTCTGAATGCGGCACGGTGATCTAAAAAACTTCATAATGACGCATCAACATAATGAAGCAAGAAATCATTTCTCCTACTAAACGAGGAATCCTCACGGAACCCCTTATATGTTTTGCGGAACCCTAGGTTTCCGCGGAACCCTGTTGAAGAACACTTCTAGATCAACAAGCTTTTTCACCGGTTCCAATAACTCATTTGGAAAAGAGAGAAATCTAGTTGATAATGTCACAAAAATAACGAAACAAATTGGAATGAAACGCTTTTGTGTAAAACGTTTAAAATCATATTTACCTGTCTATAGAAGGCAATGTGGATAAGCTGAATGCCGTGAATCAGTACATTTTGGAAATGTATGACATTAAGTTTTTTTTCAAAGAAAATAGCCCTTCCAAGCGCTAACCTCTCGACTACGGTGTAACTTCAAGTTGCCATTTACAGGATGACCTCCACGGTTTCCAAAGATAACTACAGTACAATAAAGCTAAAAAAGCGCACAAATTATTTTATATCAGGTTGATTGCAAAGCAAGTTTTTTCGCACAGGGCTTAGGAGCTCCTGTTGAATCGGTGATCGTAGGATCCATAGACTTTATCGCAAGAGCTAGAAGAGTAAGAAAGGTCCTTGGAGGAGGGATGAGACAATGTGGGGTGATTGCTGCCCCCGGCCTTATAGCCCTCACGGAAATGCCAAAGCGACTCCACGAAGACCACGTCAATGCAAAGGCGTTTGCTCAAGGTAGAAATGAAAAATAAATAACATAGATAAATGTCGAATGACGAAAAATTAGCTTTGAACAAAGCGAAATTTCTGGTTATTCTAATGTTAAATGCACAGTATGGTTAACTTTGCACAAACTGGTTTTAGCAACTGTCATCGCATATTTCCCACCTTCAGTATGTTTACATCTACTCAAAATTTTTCAGTTGCTTTGAGGTACTGTTACGCAAAATCATTTTTTGTAACTATCCAGTCCACATACCACAGCTTGCAGCGGAACCAGAAGTCGTTCTTTAGCAAGGCGACTCAAATTTGCTTTTTTAACATTAAACTGTTTCACGGTCAAAATTTCTTGGGAAAAGTGGAATTAAAAAGGTCAGTTTTCTCGAAAATTGGGTAAACCCGATTTCATAATATCTATAAAATTTCGAATAGTTTTGTTCGTGTTGAAAAGACCATGACATAAAAGATGATTCGTAATCTTGTGTAAAACCTTTAAGCATTGCTACGAATATGCATGTAGAGAACCGCAATAACACATTTTAAATTTTTCAGGCGTTCTGGAGCATGGGTCCGGTTACTTGCTTGTTGATATGGCAACAGTGCAAACAAACATGGTGATCATCAATGTCAGCGAGAAGCTGAAGACTGCGTCGGGTAGAACAGCTGCCTCCGAGTTCTGCCACCGGATGGCGCACACTCGCTCAGCGCATGACGTTTCTGTTAAGCTAATACCATTTACGGCCATGCTGGCACGTGCGGTATTTTACAATGCTATTTCATGTGGTGATGTCAGACTGGCTTTGAACAAGTTAAAAACCGTAATTACGGAATGGATTGCTGAAATTGATACTGAAACATAAAGCGATCTTCTTGAGAATGCAATATGCAAGGAAAACGTTAATGGCATTATTTTTGGGTTGTTATAACTTTGGAATTGCATCTAATAAATATCTCTAGTAAATCAATGATTTAAACAACGATGAAGTTATTTAAGGTGCTTGAACGTTTTCGAAAATAACTGCGATCTTGATGTTTTTTCACAGAATGACGAACTGCCTGGTAACATTTTTTCCGATTTAATTTCGGGTTTCACACAGAAATTGTATCTCAAGTTGCATACGCACTTGTACGCTTCAGGAAACTTCATTTTACCTTCAATCGAAGACGAGTAGTTGCATTATTCTAAGACACCAACATCCTAAGTTGGTCTTTTACAAATCTTTTCGCACGTATAAGGCGTGGATTCTGTTTGCGTCCAATTGTTTGGAGCCTAATTGACGTATGCAGCTCAGAAACGTAAACGCTAGAGTCTCTGAACGCGTTTGAAGAATGTTTGGATTTTATGCCATTAAACACTACGAAACGCGACTGCAGCAGCATTTGTATACATTACTTGCGCTAAGCTTGTGAGATTTTGCTGATGACTCTTCAGGTCGCAGATGAATGATTTCAAACTTACTGTAGGATATAGGATGGCTGGCAACATCAGATGAAACTTGAGACACTTTGAGGCAATGCACAGATCAGATTGTGGTTACTTTCAGGGTTAGCAGACTAGATGACCTCATGCTCTTTCACCAATACTTTGTGACAAAGGAACCAGTAAATGTCCATTGCTCGTGTAGAACTTCTCTTTTAAATTATTCTATAGCTTCTGCTTTAGCCTATAATCTATCACTGATGCAAACGTTAAGGCTCCACATAATTGTGATTGAACCGCCACAAGAGGCCTACATGTTTCATCACAAATGCATATCTGGATTGAATGTTGCTGTTGACAAACAGTGACCAAGCCGCAACAAAGAAGTCTTTAAATCTGGATTGCTTCTTACCCACAGTTTGAACTTCAAGGCGCTTAAAATATATACAGTAGGTTATAACTGCCATATTCACGTATTTAGATTTGAAACGGTACAAAAACAAAATCTAGGTCTCTAGGATATTCGTTTGAGGCTTCATTCCAGATTTTTATTTGGTAATTGCACGATAGTTAATTAATTAATCCCCAATGAATCAATTTGCTATTTTTAAGCCATTACTTGCCACCCACAAACGTTAGAAGGCCAATCAAGGGCTCTGAAGAAGTGAATTTTTGCCTATTTACTTCATAGGAAAACATAAATTGCACTTTGAGTGCTTTCTCAGGCCCAATCACGTAATCCAGAAATTTTTTGACCCCACCAACTTATCACATCACCCCCAAAAAGTTCGAACCAAAAATGCACGGAATTCTTTTTCGAATCTACGAAACTTTCTGCTTGTCAAAGGGTTTGAATAATTCTCTAACTCTATCGGCTGGCAAGTTATGACTGGAAAAATAATAAACGATATATTGGCTTCTACGATCCTCAAAGGGTTTTTTCGAACTGCATTTGCTCTCTGACGTTTGGGTATTCATCTGATAAATAATCCAAAATGGATTCTTTTGTCAATACTGACAATTGGTATTTCAAAAATGTCAAGATTTTGGCACAAAAATGTTGCCAAAAAGCTGCCAAACTAATTGGAAAACAGTGATTTTTGGAAATATTAGCCAAATTTGACACAATTTAGCAATCCTGGCAATTACGGATTGACGCAAGCAAGCACATAGCCTATTATACGGTAAAATAATCACGCGTTATGAAATGCCAATTCGTAATCAGGATGTGCATTATGGAATATTTAGAGATTTCAGAATATTCCGGAATTTTTCTTTCGAATCCAGAAAATCGAATCCTATTCCGGAATAACTGCGGACTTGTGAAGCGCTATGCATCGGTGTACGCCGCCTTAGGGACTGCAGGAGCCGATATATCGGCTTTACGGCACGACTTTTACGATAATCCACGAACCACTGAAGCTACGTCGACATTTAGAACATTGGAAGATAATTATTTCATGTCGCATTTTTGAGGTGTTGACGACGTATTTCTGGTGTCATTTGTGACGTCAGACTGGGGAAAACCAAATTTTTGCGCAGCCAAGAAAAGCAGTGGTTATGTTCAAAAACATGTAGATAAAGATGCAAACAAGTTAGAAAAATGGATTCTACATAACAAAATGTCGCCAATGACCCAAAGATTGTAGAAAAATTTTAAAAAATGTATCATTTTTGGGGGTGTTTTTGTCATTTATCGCTTTAAAAATCCACTATTTCCGCTTCCGAACACAAAAAAATCCGAAAACTGCAGAACATGTTGACATCCATATCCTACAACTTTCTACCAAATTTTAAGCAAAAATTTTGAGAAAAAAATTTATGGCAATTTAAAGTCTAAAAAATTGACGAAAATTTGACAAAAAGTCGAAAAAAGTTTCGACATTTTTTGGTTGTATTTGTCGCACTCTTTCTAATGAGCCAAAGTCCGCTATCGGCAACGGTTTTGACGTAAAACCCGAAAACCACTTTTTTCAAATTTTTCCAAAAAAGCCTTTTATCGAACCAAANTTTTCTGGCCCCAAGACAACGGTAAGTCACTTTATTTGGCATTGCTGTTTATTTATAGTCCTTGCAAGGAGCAGAAGCCAAAAAACGCTTCCAAAAAGCTAAAATGTAGGCGTGAGGAGTTTTTCTTGAAGATGACGAAAATTTGTCCGAAATGGGCAAAAAAAAAAATAATGCGATTTTCAAAAAAACAAAATTATGCGATGTGTGTTAGAAGCATGGTTGCCTACTGTGCAGGGTGCAGTCAGGGAGACGACATGTTGCAGGAAGAAAATGTTGAACATGTTACTAGCTTTCTCCTTCATTGTTTCAAAGAATCTCTCCAAGCCCCAACTTCACATGTAAATTGTGAAACAATCCTTTGGAATAATTCTGCGGTAAGCAAGGTGTGACTTGAAATACTTCCGTGTGTATCATGCATTGTGCGAAATATTCTTGTCTCACTGAAGGCGATTTGTGAAAAGCTTTGCTCTTGGCTGAATTTAAACTTTTTCTCAAAAGTGTGATTCTTAACTTTTCAGCATTCCCGAGCAAATGAAGAAAAAAGCATAGCACAGTAATGCTAATGCCGATTACAGCAGCTCAACTCGGATGCTATAAATAAACGTAACCGACTAAAGTTTACGTCTGCTTTTCAAGCTGGTCCTATGTTCAGACAAACATATTATATGCCTGGCAATTTTGGGAAGTGCAGTATTTTTGGTGCTGTTCTGTTTGTAGTGGTTTCTAGTTATAGTGCTGTTGTTAAAAACGTGAAAAAGTGATTTTATAAAACTAGCCAACTACCAACTGCCAAATCTTGCTTTCAATGTAGTGGAAACAAATGGTTGTCAGCCTCAAGCTAAATGTCTCACAAAAATATTTGAAACCTTAACAGTTTGCATGCTTTGGCTTGCCACCTACTTTTTTCAGCCGTTTACTTCAGAACCTGATAATATTTCTTCTTTCTTCTCCAACTGCCTGATTCCTGTTTGATGCGTGAATGTAGTTATAGCTGTTGCGCTGTTTCAGTGCTGGGGACTTTTCTGTGCTGACGGTGTTTATCACCTAACACCTCCTCATAATGCGCTATATGACTAAACATTTTTGATGTGTTTTTCTGTCACCCTTGTGATATGGGTTATGAATCTTGACTCAAAATAAATAATAATACTATTATCAGGGATTTTTTAAGGAAAATGTTAGGGACCCAGTATGGACCTGTAGGGACCCGATTTCTCCGATTCTAGGGACCCAATTTTCTCTTATTCTAGGGACCCGATGACAATTTTCGTTGATTCTAGGGACCCGAATCGGGTCCCTAAAACGCTTTAAAGAAAACCAATTCTAGAGACCCGAATCGGGTCCCTAAAACGCCTTAAAGAAGACTGCTATTATTTTTAACTTCCAACACCCATCTTTTGTGTTACAGCACATGCTGATGCTCTCTATATGTTTTGTGAAAGCCTGGCAGAAACGGCGAGTAAACCTCCTCCTTGGAGACAAGAATTGCGAATGAAAATAATGGAAATGACATTTCAGTATCGTGGAGAATAAAAGACAACATCATCTGTATTTGCTACTCCGCATTTTTTAGTAACAAGAACGTTCCAACATGTTGGCAGTAAAGTATTCACAAAAAGCTTTCTACCCCGAAAATAAATCTGTACGGTTAACATTTTTCTGTTATTCTGCCATGAGACAGATCCGAGATTACTTGAGAAATAGTCTTCTTAGGCATCCCTGAGCGGTGTAGTGCAAGTAAACAAATCCTGTCACTGTCATTCTCCATATGGGCCTTTGTGAAATGCAGCCATCTGCTAGTAATCTCGCAATCAGCGGTTTTCTTGCCAATGTATTGAGCCCAAATTTTTTCAGTAAGTGGCAGAGAGTGATGACGTTTGAACAACTTCCTTCCGAAATGCAGACCTTCCGAGTTCGAGTCTGCATCCCCACTGCTTCACAAGGATCTTTAGTGCCTGTTTATCGTGTACTTCGTGCTGGCAGATTTCCACGTGTCCACTGACCCCTCCGTGCAAAGCTGATTTCTACTTTTCTGATTTCAACCCACTTTTTACTTTTCACTTAATTGATTTATAACTACCGTGGTTGTTCCATTCGCACCAATCTTAATTGCCTGTAGAATTACAGTTTAGGAGTGATTGAAAAGTACCATACCGCGGTTATCATTCGTACTCGATTATTATTCGAACGCTTTCGTAGGTTTGAACTAAACTTTCGTTTGCTAAAATGAAATTAAGCCACTTAATGTGCGGTCGTCATGAAGGTAGTGAAATAATTATTGACCCAGTAAAGCAATTCGGCTTGACATAGCTGGTTTAGATTAAAGCTTTTATTAGCGGGTCACAGTTGTGGAATCAAAATAAATGTATAAAACACACATTTTTAGAGAAGTAATAAAACAACGTAGGCCTGAATTTTTTGTTTGTTGGTTCTCAATCCATACCACGTTTCTGCCTCAGTTTTTGCTGTTTTGAAAAAGTCCCAGTCTGAAAGTTTGAATCAGATCTTGATCTACGAAGTTATCGTTTTGTCTATATAAATGACAGCAACATTGCTCACTTTTTCACTTAGAGTTTTAATCCTCGGGCTTGTAAATTTTAGCACAGACTGAATTTTGAACTAAATTCATTAAACGGTACATGGTTTCAGGGCTCTTGAAACAATAGGATGGAAGTGAATTGTTATTGCATCAACTAAATATTTTTCTGATTTGTATTTGATGGCTCAAATCAGAAAGAATTGCAGAGACAAGCAAAGCGTTTGAATCAAAGCAATTGCAAAGATAGAAAAAAACTTGTTATTTCGGGTAAACGAGCTGTCGTGAATGAGCTGGACCGACAATCACAACCTAACACGTGAGTGCAGTACATCTACTTCGTCACAATAAGGCATCAGACAAATTATGATATGGATATTTCCGCATTGAGACATGATATTGTGGAAACTGTGGCGATGGAACATTATTCTGCAATGTGAGGAATTCTGCTATTTTTCGACAAGAACCGATTATGTTTTGATGCACTGCGGTTGATATTTAAAGAAAAATAATAGTCACCTGGTTAAATTTTTCCAAAATCACCTGGTTAAATTTTCCAAATTAAAGTAACTCGCAGTGTCAGGAATAGGGAAAAACAAAATCATTCAAGGGAAGCATTTTCGTTAGGTCTCTTGTCAAACCCACTATTCATATTTCGGTGCGACAAATGTCTCGGCTATCTCAACTACAAATTATTGAAAGCACACACTGCATAATCCGGCACAGGTTATCTCGCGTTTTTAACTCCAGGCTTCATTGAAAGTCATATTCAAGTCACGCGCACCTTTTAATTAATCTTTATGTATCAGGGTTTATGTCACTAACCCTAACAGTGAACGAAGCATGCAGCAACCCACGGTCTGCTGAATTATTTGCCACTCCGCCGCAAAATATCTTCTGCATAAGTTTGCGATCAGCGGTTGGAGGAGTTTCGAAGGCTTATGACGTCAGTGCTCACTGCGACAATTCCACCTTGACATGAGAGAATGTTAAATCCTCATTACGTCACGCTTAGTGTCTAGAAAATGTTTTAAAAATGTATAAGATGCAAGTCAGATTCGTGATTTTTTAACAGTGAACAGCACAGACAGCGAAGCTGTGATATTTGTAGGTGGAGTTTTGCAAGACTTGGGGGTAATGCTGAATGTTGTCGATATGTCTTGAATCACCGTGCGTCGTGCTATAAAAAGCGTGTGACAGATTTGAAACTCTTGATACATTAAACATTTAATCCGGTACCGGTTTTCCTTCACAAAGTGACAGAAAAATGCTGCATGATGTAGGTTTTCTAGAAAGGTGTTTTATCTGATTTGATCGTTGTTTCCGACGGTGAAAGAGCACAATATTTTTCGTCCCGAAAACTGTTGCCTCAGCTGGGGTAAACATGTTAATGTAAACGTCTGATTACTTAACAAAACATGCAGTTTCAGAGCGTTTGTTATTTGATGTATTGCATCTACTGTAGTAAATGCATCAATGCTGGGGCATGCTGCATAATCAAAAAAGGTAGTGGGAAAGACTTGACGTTATTTGCATTTTGTCGAAGCGTCTGGGGCTGGGGTCAGGAAGGGAAGCCTCTGCCCCCAACCTTGAAATCGTTGGTGAAATCAGGTTATTAGGAGAGTTTTTGGAAATATCTAGCTAGGTGGAAAGAAAACGGGAGGGATTTTTTGAAAAGTAAGAGGTGAAGACAATTTCAGGAATGTTCAGATAAAAACAAAAAATAACGGAAATTTCGTCTGCATTTAAACAACATAGATGCATTCTTACAAAAACGTCCAGCCTTAAAATATAAGCAAAGAGACATTCTTGATGTCAAACTACATCTCACCGCTGAAATGCACTCATCAAATACATCAAGGTTTGTTTACAACATATATATTAAACACCTTTTTGCTTACAGTAAGTTCATAATTAAGTAATACTGCTCCATCACAAGATGAAATTTTGAGGAGTTTTCAATCACATTAATATTTGTTTTAGTGAAATTGTGAAATGTAATTAAAAAAAAAAGTTCCTTGCTGATTACAAATTTGCTATAAGAGCATTTTTTATTACAAAAATGACGAAATTGTGGTACGTGGGTAGTCTTTGTCCAGGGAAAACCAAATTGATTACTTTTGATAGTTCCCTTACCAGGAATATAATAAACGTCTACAGATATAAAGATATGAAAACAATGACCCATGAAACATTTTTTTAATTGAAAACCCTGAACTAAACTAATCTGTTGGAAACGAAACATCCATAACTTTCAGTAAATGAAATCATGAAACTATTTTGTGACACAAGTATGTTTACTGAAAGGTTATGAAGTGATCGTTTTTACCCATACATTTCGAAACATGCAGATCCCTATAAAAATTGGACAAAGATGCATACGCCTGTAGAAATGATAGATGGCCCACAAAAGAGGCAGCAAAAGTTGTTCAGAAATACAGCATGATTGCCCAAGATCAGATTAATCATTTTTTTGAAATCCCAGAGAAAAGCGGTGAGAATTTTCAACGTAAAGCTTATGATTTGTAGGGGTAAATGAAAGATGCAATTTTCAAAATATTTCCGACGGATTTTAAGCGTTGTCAAGTAAATGAGTAAACCTATGTACTAGTTGACACGCCTTTAAACTGTAACCAGTTTTGATCTTTCCGATCGATATGGATGGTATTGCAGATGCTGTTTGTTTTCTGACAATTTCATGGTTCGATCTATGAGGAGGAATGCAAAGAAAGAGCTGCTTTGCGAACTACATTTGCGCGTTTCACCCACTCTTACCGCTACAACATCATTAGAACACAATCCGGATACTTTTCTACAACATTCATGCGTTGTCAAGGAATCTCATTACGTGCTCTCAGGGAAACGTTTCAGAAATAATTGCACCATGCGCAAAAGCATGAAACGTTTCCGAATACCTGCAATCTTTGTGCAGTTACTTCTATGAGTACAAGTGACAACTATTATGGAAAGAGACTGCATGAAAAAATATGAAAGGATTTTATTTGCCAATACAAGCATAATAAACCTTTTAGGTTGTCGTTGAAGTTACTTAATTTGCTTTTATAGATCTGCTGCAATGGTCAAACTAGTTGCGTTAGCCTTTACTGTCTATTTTGCCACCGTGTGTTTTGTTCTCTTGATTGGAATCGCCAAGCAAGTACAATCTGCAAAGTTCGATTGTTTGGATTTCAAACCACGGTCTATGTGCGACGTTTACGAGGGTAAAAATTGGCTTAAAGTTTTATATAATTTTGCAAACGCGATTAGTTTGTTAATGGTAAAGTTAAACTTTTGTAAAGTGAATTTGGTAGTTTTCAAAGTTTAGGATCGAGCATTGGTGTCAAACAGGAAAACTCTTATCAAATTTATATGCCGCAGTATTGACCAAAAACGTTTTGCAGCCAAAAGGAACACATGGAATGAGAGCAATGAAACAACTGTAGAGTCTTACATTCATGAACACCTTCTCTGACGCTCTATCTTAATATAGTAACATCAGCTGCAATTAATAGGAAATCACAATCACGTCGTTGATCTTTCATGCTACAACTTAAAAAGGGCATTTTTACCCAAATCAACGGAAGTCATTATCAGTGGTTACAGTTGCACCAATCCGAAATAAAAACTGAAAACCAGCATAACATTTGTAGAATTGAACTAAAGTACTCCTATCATTTCCTAGATTGTTGTGTTCATGTGCTTACAGATAAGGCTAGAATGGTAGAATGGGAATAGCGAAAACGTTCCACTTATGTTTTGCATGGCTTTTCCTAAACAGATGTGTGAATCTCTGCCAGATGTGTGTTGTTCATAAGCAACACATGATTGGGTTTGTCCGATGTGGCCAAAATGAAGTTTTTCATTAATGCATTGGGGTCTCAATTCTAGATCTTTGTAAAAGCGTTTGAATATTAAATCGAACATCAGTGACCGGAACGACATTAATGATGTTTGTCTCAGGCATATAGGAAAAATCTTTTTGGAATTCTATTGCTTCACATTTGATGTCTGCTGCTGCATGTTGTTTTTATCATTACTACACAGAGATTTTTATTTTCAAAAAAATACTGAATGGCTTCGCCAATCCTGGTTAAAGTGCCAGAAATCGTTTCGAAAAGTATCTCTGAAAAATTTGTTTGTCATAACACTGAAACAATGATTTTCACCGCTCACCCGGCTTACAGATAGAAACAGTAAATGTCCTTGTTACGCATTGAATTTGGCATTATCCCTATTATTTTTTACCTTCCATTTTTATAAAAAAATCACAAAGCCGATTTGCGATGATAGGTATAAAATTTTGGGTGTGATGGCTTATGCCAAAATCTTTCCTAATTTGTTTGTACTTTAGATATATTTTGTGACTGTTTATCGTCAAAGTTTGCAAGTTGGTTTTAACATTTTTTCTATAATGCTATTTCAGACAAGTATGTCAATGTGAAAAACGTTCTCAGTCCTTCATCATCTCTTGTAGTTAATTTTTATGCTCATCATGTTAATACCACTACTGAAATGAAACGTAAATAATCAAAAATTGTTTCGCTGCTGATTTGAAATCACCGTTGTCACACCCCTGCACTGTAACTAAACAAATCAGCAGTTATGTTTTCTTCAAAGCTGTAAATCACTGTTCATGCGGTAGCAGATTTGCAACTGAAAATATTGGTAGGAAAGCCTTCATTAATATACACCTAGAAGGGAATTTTTGAGTGAAAAACAATATTTTAGTGATGTTTTTGCAAGTTGCTGCCTTGTTAGTGTTCTTATAATTGCTTTCTTTCTTTCCTTTTATATTTGTTTGTTGTTGATACCAACTCAGGTTCGCACAGTTCGACAACAGATTTGCGGAAAGGCCAAAGGGTAAGTTTTATTCAGTGTTTTCGATAATGGCAGAAATTTAACAAAACGTTTTCCTGTCTAAATTTTTAGGTTATTTTTTTATAATTTCTTCAATGACAAACAGATACGCCTGCTTTTTGTCAAAGCCTTGTCAAGTACTGACATGGCTTTTGAAGCGCTAGAAAGTGTGCTACCCAACAAAATACACTTTTGGAAAAGTCCTGCTTAAATGGAGCTTGTCACCAAATTTGCAATAAAAAAGAAAACCAAAGCAATGTATAAACCAGGAAAAATGGACAGATATAAAAACTAACAATATTTATACAGTATAACTACGCCATGATAAAGAATGAATTAACCCAAACAGGCGCTTGCAAATCAAATTGAAAATTCAAAAATTTGGATCGATATCAAAGTAGCTATCCAAAATTCTTGTCTAATTTTCCGTTGCATACAAAAATGAAAAAGTCTCGTATAAAATGAAATTTATCGACAACGAATAAAACTACAGAGAAACATCTCCACTGCAAATAAATACAGCCTTTTGTCAACCTGAGCATTTGAACACCAACTCAAATTTACAAATGTCTTTTTCACGATGTACTTCCATCACAGCCGCTTTTCATATCCATTGGAGTGTCGTGCGCAGTCTTCAGCGAATGTCTCCTCTTTGTCTGGGCCGTGACCCACACGCTCACTTACATAGTGGATGATGAAGTTGTGAAAAGATATTGAAAGCAACGTTCATAAAGCCTGGTTCCCAACTGACAACAACAAAGTAAATATATTTTTTATTTGAAAGTTCCCCATCGTTTCACACGTCCTTAGTGTGATGCCGCGTCATATAGCGCCTATAGGAAGTCATCTACTTAAATTAATAGGCACAGTGTAGCATGATGAATAGAGTGAACCTGAATGACTGTGGAACCTCTGTTGTTTAGTGCTGCTGCAACATCATAACCCCTACATACTGAATTCGCGTCTCTATAAGGGGCCGTAGCACCAGTGACAGGAGCGACAAATGAATCGACGCAAATCATCCCAATTTATCTGTCTGTGAATCACGTGCGATCCAGATGCACTTTATCAGTCGGTTTTGACATGGCATTGGGAAAATGAAACAAGAAGAAAGAACTTCCGAAATACATGAAAACCACCCTACTTAACTTCCAAAGCACACGAAAACCAATTTATTTAAAAATCTATGCTTTGGAAGTCACTTTGGGCATTTCTTTGATTAAACTTGCACTTACTCATCGCCAATTTCTCGCAATAGTGAATGCATTTAGTCAATCCAACATTCAGTTTAATAGACAAACACTCATGAAGTTATGTAGTACTTTACAATCGACGTTGCAAATAAGCCTTTTATTGCCAAATATGACATCTTATATCCACATTCAATCGGTATGTTGGCCACTTATCTTGGCACAGCATCCCATAGACCATCCCCGTTGAGTGACTGCTATAAATTCAAATACACAGTAAAGCAAAACAAAGGGCGATTTCAGCTTTTAGTAAAAACTTACAGCCATCATTGTTTGCCTTACGCTTATTGAAAGCTTTTCGAAAATTGACACTGTTGTATTGCATCAAAATCTACAGGTTTCGTTCGTAGAACGAAAGGTAGATGTTTTCGGAGCCTAATCGTCGAAAGTAACCAGACCGGACACTATCTGAAGGCAAAATTTGTTGTTTGAAAAAAACACTGCCGTTAGGGAGGATGTTTATAAATATTTTTTTACATTCNCCCTGGGAGGCGACCAATCGAGCCGATTTTGTGGCTCAAACTTTTCGTGGATTCTAAGTTGTAATACGAGTCTTTAGAGGGTTTGATTGACATTGCAGCGTTAGTGGTTGAAAAGTTATGACAAAACAACCGAATATTAATTAGGGAATTTCCCAGGAATTGCCCCAGGTTTTTGTAAACAATTTGTTTATATGGCCCTAACTTTTGAACCAGAAACGTGGTTGAGAGATTGGTGGTTCAGAGATTGTTAAAATCTGGAAAGACTATTTTAAGGGAATATTAAATTCTGAAAACTCTGCCAATGGATGTGCAGAGTCTGTGGAACACAGCATAGACTGCAAGGAGAACTATATGGGTCTTGAAATGCCCATGTGTTCTTTTGTCTCCTTGGCATCACTTCTTCAAAAGCTGCCATTGAACAAATCTCCAGGGCCTGATTGTATTTCTGCAGAGCACCTGCTGTATGCAGATGAATTTCTGCGTTTTTTTCTCAGTGAACTGTTTGACATGTGTATTGTTCACGGGTATATACCCAATTCCTGTTTAAACACAACAATAGTTCCCATATGCAAAAACAAGAATGGGAATATGTCTGACACTTC
>JGI24021J15306_10002213_pt1 | contig 20609 bp, 14 predicted proteins | sample Ectturendosymbi1_FD_15306 | JGI IMG/M metagenome (IMG submission 15306)
AAATATATTTGTGATTAATCATGACAAAATATTTTGTCATAAGAAATTTTAGGGGTACATGTTCATCTGTCGAAATGCTGAAGGGGTACATGCTTATCTTTCGAAATACTGAAGGGGTACATGCTCATCTGTCAGGATGCTGAAGGGGTACATGTTCAGAGAAAGGTTGGGAACCCCTGATGTAGCATCTTCTCAAAATAGAGTTTTCTTTGCAGTGCAGTTCGAAGTCAGCAAAGCGCCAACTTAAAAGCTAACCTAATCAATTTCAATTTAACAGCCAGCAAGTACTAATCAATTTAACAGCCAGCAAGTACATTTTTACATGTGCTTTGCATATGTTTTTTCGTTTGAAAGCTAAGTAATGCTTAACCTGAAGCTGTGGGCTGTTAGCTCAGAATACTGCAGTTGACCGTAAGAGAAGTCAGAATGCATTTTCAAACCCCAGCTGTTCTCACCAGCTACCTTGCTAAGTAGGAAGTGTGATGAAGCTAGTAGTTGCAAAAGGTTTTGTAGTTTTTGCCATTGGAATTTGCAAATGCTTTTATTTCAAATAGTCATTCTATCTCACTGGTTCTCAATCTTTCACTATCTGTGGCCCTCCTATGGAGACTTTGAACACCCGTGTCCCCAGCCCTTCAATAAAAAACGTAGATTTCGTTTTAACGTATTTACGTTCTATTATCTAATTTGTCATGCTAAATGGAGAAACCAGTGGAAGTCTCTGCTTGTGGCTCCCGTGAAGGCCTTATCCCTCCGGGGGTCACTGAACCCAGTTGAGAAAAAATGGTCTTTGTAGACCACCAAGGCTCAATATATATGCTTATGGTGCAGCTACGCGCCTTCACTATCAAACAATGAGGTAATTTTGAGAAGCTGGTTAAAAGCCCTGACCTGGATATACGAATGTGTCTATTACATTAAACGGTGAAAAGTAACCAGGTTATGTGTATTTGCAGATTTGTTGCCATGAAATGTCTGAGAGTAGAGAACACGGAACAAGGAATGCCTTTGAGCACTGTCAGGGAAATTGCTCTTCTGAGGCAGTTGGAATCGCGTGAACACCCCAACGTTGTTAGGTTTGCACGAATACTAAGTTGGTGAAATCTAATTGTACACAAACATGAGTAGTTATGTGTTGCGCATGAACGCCTGTGCTTCGCTCTGTTGTGGTATATAAGGGATGCGAAGAAATCATCAGAATACCAATGCCCTTGTCGGTACGCGTCGCAATTTCTTACGAATGTTTTTGCAGTTTGTGAGGAGATCTCTCATGACCGAGCTTTTGTTGGCTAATCCGAAGTGGCATGAAATGCCAAATTAAAGAACTGCTTTTTTAAGCGATGCTCATTGTTGGTCATGGTTGGTTTGTCAGCCATTCAAGTAGGATGCTTGAAATTCTTTCCTGCGTTCTCTTCAACTCTTGAATACACGCATAATTGCTCTCTGGTTGAGAACAATCATTTTTTTTTTAACTGAACTCATTTCGATCCTGACTTGCATTGAGTTTTGTGACAACAAAAATGGCCTTGTCGGTACCATTTGTCTTCTGTCCGATTACGCATGACAAGCGGTAGGGTAATCCCTGGTACTCGTAATCACGTAATTCTTACATGTTGCTGCTTTGTTTTTATTCAGACACAACTTCCATGTTTTCTACTCACGCCGATAGTGTTGAGCACTGCCAATTGGCTATGCTAAAATTCGTTGCGAATGGCATGTCTAGGAAACGCATTGCCTGTGCAAGTGTGCAAAGAAATCTTGCAGCTTGATGTGTTTGCTTCGTTTGTTAGCTGTTCGATTCTGATACGTTGAGTGTTTTATACTGTCATCAAATTACCTTTAAATTTCTTTGCTGTTTCTGAAACCGAATCTGATCTTTCCTAGTCTTACAATTAAGGAAGGAAATGGTTCTAGCTATAATTAGGTTCACCATCCGCTGTTAACTTGAAAAACGTGGGTAGCCAGGCAAAAAACAACTCGCATACGGAATGTTTAATGTTATGTGGCTATCGTTCTGCGTTGCGCATTGGATGGACTGCTTAAAAAGAACTAAAAGAAGGAAAGCAAACAAAAGCTTGCAAATAAAGCCTTGTTGATGGTGCTATTTGCTCCATTTGAGAATTTTCGGACTAGTTCATTGTGTTCAGCGTAAATGACCCGGAGGGACGTAAGTGTGGAAAACCGTTAATGCCTTTCCCACCATTCGTTCTGACTTCGAACACCGCTGTAAGTCCCCATGCAGACCTGCGATAAACTCCACTGCGTATATGTGTGTCGTCTAGCACTCTAGCTCTTCACGTTTTTTGATACGACAAAGTGAATGCTTGTGCAAAGTGCTAAAACCTCTTTCTCCAATGCAGCCAAGGCCCTTAAAATCAAAAGCACGACACTAAATTCGGATTTTAATGCCCCGCAACCACTTCAATAGGAAATCATATGAACGCTACTGAACGATTTCGTGTAGCTTCGAGACCTGCTAAACGCTCCTGTCACCTGTAAGCAGCAATAGCGATCGATGCTTTATATTGTCCCACCTACATTTTCAGGCTTCTGGATATCTGCACCGGCCAGCAAACAGCGCGCGAGACCCAGCTGATGCTTGTGTTTGAATATGTTGATCAGGATCTGGACATGTATCTTAAAAACTCTGCCGACACCGGCCTTAGTTCTGCAAAAATCAAGGTATAGTGCTTTTCTTCTGCGCTGCATTGCTAGTAGAGGGTTTACAGAATTGGCCCAGTTAAAGCAGGAGGGCTTGGGCAACTTCCAGCGCAGCCGTTTTTGTTAAGGGAACACCCACCTCGAGTTGGAGAAAGGAACTGGTTGAATTTAAAGCTTAGGTAGCAAGTGACTCTGGTTAGATCACAAATGTTTTAGCATCACTTGCATGATACCTGTTGTTTAAATTGGTTTGAATAAAGCATCCAATTCCACGCAGAATGGCAGTGTAGGTTTTGCAAGATCACAATGATGGTCCGGTGTTACAGCCAAATGAAACTAAGTCTATAAATAAGGCTAAAGCAGCAAGTGTCTTTCAAAAAATCAATTGCAAAACTGTGCAACGAAACACCTTCAAGGTTTAACATTCTGTAAAATGATTTTCATTGTGCTGATGATGCCAATGTTTGATTGCCGAAACGTTGGTATATAGGTAATGTGTCGTTTACATCAATGAAAAGCTTTCCAAAAAATAGTATTTCAGCCACCACCAGTGGCCTTCATTTTTGGCGTGAAAATTATCACTGCCGCTGGAGATTGGGAGAATGCACAGCTCCAGTCGGCGCGCGCAATCCCAGAATACATGTAAAAACGCACGGAGTGCAAACAAACACGTAAGCGAACACACGCACGCGCGCATTGACTGAGCAAAATCTCTAAGATGAAGATTGTGAAAAAGTTACTGTTAAGTGCTGCAGACGCCGCCCACGCTTCAGCCGCGCGTTCAATGCTCTCTAGTGTGGCAAGGTAGGGGTGTATCACAACCGGACTTCAAGTGGACCTCGTTCCCGTATCGAAAGGATCGGTAGCGATCTTTCCATGGTGCACCGGTGATAAAGCCGCAAGTTCAGATTTATAAAACGTAGCAGAATTTTAACAACTGGATTGCAGAACGGCCATTTCAGAAAGTCATCCTCTAATATGCACTAAAACGAAAAGCAAGCACCTTAAAAATGAAATTCATCGTTTTGAAAAACAGCCACGCGAGTCGTCTACCCACACATTGCCATCAGTTTGTCTGAAATCCGCTTAGTTTAGTTTTGATTTCTACTTTTAGTGATCTACAAAAGCTACGTGCGTGGTCGTTCGGTGACAAGAACTAATTTGCGGACACGTTCAGCCAAACTACAGCGAATATGGCATATATATACGTATCTTTTCGAGTAGTGGTAAAGGACTCTTCACCGGTAACTCAACCACGATACCATTCGTTCCATTTCGATGTCTGAATTTTTAAATTTTATGTCTGCGAAATCGAACAGGCAATCAATAGTAATTGAGGATGATGTTCTATATCAGGGATGCGCAACCTGCGGCTTTCGATAAAAATGTATGCTGCTGTGCGCATGTGATTTAAAATATAAGTTATGGCGGCCGTGCATTGATAACTCTTTGTCAACTGTGTGAGGACGCTCAGCAAAATGACGACCAAACAGATATGTGGAAACAGGCTTGCAATCTCAGTGTGTGGAAGCAGAACAGAAGCAATTAAAAAAATCATCTGGAACTTACTAGCGGCCGTAATTGCTAAAAATGAAACCAATGTACCCCTGCCCTTGATGAATAAGACGGGGTGGGGGACACTTTTTTGAATTCAAGTCAGGTTCATTCAATGAATGAAGAAAACACAAAACTGGGTCAGGTCCACACCGCCGTGCTACAGATTTCGGCGAAATACCAAGTTTTTGAATGGTTTTTGTTAAAATGTTTGCTATAACCGTATGAGATCGCGAGAAAAGAAATTTACGCCTTGGACCTTAAACTGCACAGTACTCAGAATGTTTAAATCAAAGTTGCGAAACGAAACTTTTGCATGCAAAAGTTGCGAAAGTTTTACATGAGCTTTCAATCAAGCGCACCCTGGGTTTAATAAAAACGTATCGATTTTGTTGGTCTTTTGCATTGTAGGAATATGTCAGTGATCGCTTTTGCATAGACTTGTTCTTTACAAGCAAAATCCCTTGCTTCAGTATTTGTCATAATCATCATCGACAAAGTTGCCCAGGCTTGCCTACCGTCGAATGTTTCCAACCCCCAGTGTTCAAGTTGAATACGTGCTTGAGTAAGCGTGTGCATAAGGGCGTTTGAGAGGAAATCGTTGCCTTATGGACAAGGTTGGTCCCGTGCAATATAGTCTCACTTGGCAGCTCCAACTGAATTTGGCAGTTATCTACCAACGAAAAAGCAGTGTTAGATATAGAACCTAGATGGTTATGAACTGTCAGAAATGCGCTTTGAAGCCGAAAAGATTGCCGCTGAAAGGATTTTCAAGCGGTGCCCATGTTGTTAAAACAAAAGCGCGTTTTTTGCCTTTGGCAAAGCTTTTCAGTGAAATTAGATAGTTTTTTTGTGACGCTGTCGCCAAAAGATGTGGCGTTCATTCTGCTGCTTTAAGGTCTAGTAAATAAATAATCGCTTTGGCAGTGTAACTCGACACTTGTGTGGTGTTGTGTTGCGCACACGTCGTTTTGTCAGTAAAGTTGCTGGACTGACTTTGCTCACCAGCCTCTAGTTGAGCTCATCCTTCGCTTCGTAAATAAATCGCAGTCTGAGTGTGTTCTTAGTTCGCATTTGTAACCAGTTGTCAGCACATGCGGATTTGCGTATGGTGAATTGCTCTTTATTGTTTATTGAGCCTGACTGTATTAGACCAACAATGCTGTGAATTTAGCTGTGGTCTGAAGAATCAGCCCACAATGCGTCATTAAAAACGTTATTTTTTATTAATGAAATTGTTATCACCCAGATTTCATTCAGCCTTAATACTATTTTGGTGGAAACAGGTTTTGCGATCACTGTGAAACTCGTGCTGCTGCGGTAACAACATTGTTCAATCCCTTCGGTCATAGTACGTATCAAGTGAAGATTTTCACTTCGTTGTTTTCAACGCCATGTTCATATGATCTTGCGTCGACGATTGACTTTCTTTAAGCCAGTAAAATTGAATGACCAAGTCGAAAAAAAATTTTTTGTTATTGATTTTTCAATTGGCCGCATTACTTCTTTCAGGAAAAAGGTAGACTTTATCAATCTTAAAACTTTATCTGATTGGTTGTACGCCGAAAAACACAAAGACGTGTAAAAAATCCTTTAGCTCTGTGCGAGAACATGTAAGCTTTTGTTAATTAAGCTGTTGACAGCATCCAACGGTCCTTACTAGGAACGGAAATTGCAAATAGCAGGTGATCTACTGTACCAAACGTTGGCGTTTAAACGGTTAGGTTGCGGTCTAGCTTTTGACACAAGGAATTTGTTCATCTATTAATTGCTGAAGAGAAAACGCACTGATTTTGAATGTCCCAAGTTGTTTAGCGTGCTACGAAAGGTAATGTGTTTGATTGCAACATCGCTGAAGTGAGCAAAAGTTCTTTAATCTTCCAGCGCAGTAGAGTTAGCTAGGAAGTGTTGTGGAGGTTTTGAAAATATGTTTGATGGTTTTAAAAAAGTGTGTTGTGTGTTATATCGTTTTCCAACTACAGGTGTTGGAGCTTTCACTTTGTCTTATGCGAACGAGTGCCATACCTTTTTCATGTTGCATCAGTGTGAGTTCTCATAGCTTTCCTTTACGCTTAAAAGCTCTTGCACTTTGCAGTGCTGCAGAGTGGCTGTACTGCGCATTCTTGAACCATGCTTACGTGTTTCCAATTGCTTACGTGTTTCCAATTGCTTTGATTGAAACATACTGTAGCACGATTTTTTGCTTCTCAGTAGTTAGCTGATGCTTTCTCCCAAGAGTTCCATTTCCTTCATGGAAGAGTAGCTTAATGCTTAACTTAACAAGGCAATTTTCGTGCATTCGCAGGATATAATGTGGCAGATGCTCCGAGGTTTGGACTTCCTACATTCGATGCGCGTCATCCATCGCGATTTAAAGCCGCAAAACGTGCTCATTACAAGTTCAGGCGAGGTCAAGATCGCCGATTTCGGTCTGGCCCGAATTTACAGCTTCGACATGGCTCTGACCGCCGTGGTAAGTTTAACTACGGTATTTTGTGGAAAAAGTTAGTATTTCTTCTATTTATCATTTCTTAAGTCAGGTCTTTATACATGATTTGCGTTCGTTATTGTTATACCTTTTCATTACAAGAGCTATTTAGGTTAGCATCAAAGCTGCTTCCGTCGGGTTCAGCCTAATCAAAACACACTGCTACCCACTTGATGATGCCGCACCCTCACTGATTTTTGGAGGCTATTTCCTGATGAAGGTGTGCCACGAAACTTTATGAACAGAAAAATGTTTCTTACTTAACTTTGCCTATTCAACCAGCACCTCAACAACGTGTATGTCTGTCAACAGCGGATAGAAATTGGTGACAAAAATGAAAACCGTTTTGAATTGGATTTCGGCCACCGTGCAGATTTCGCTCTTACATAACATCATCGAATTCCCAGCAAGTACTTCAACCCAGCTACTCTCTTATCGTTACCGCAGGCAGTACGTAGATTCGGCCGATACAAATTGCGAGCAACGAAGCGATTGTTGTCTTCTGTGCACAATGAGTGTTGTTCCAGCGGTAGCAGAGGTTCAGAAAGAAACTGGTAGCCTTTGTGGCTTGACAGGGCAACATACGCGACGTCGAATTGCTTTCTGATTTTTGAAAATTTTTGGCGATTCATTGTCAGGTTCCAGTCCCCTGTGATTTTGTTTCGTTTTTTTTTTTTGCTGGATCGCTGCTTCATCAAACACCAAGCTTGACGTTGTGCAAGAAGTGTTGCGTTCACTTGCTGCGAAGACTGTATGGTTGGGCACTGTAACCTTGTATTATTCAAGATGCCACGGCGTCAACCCCTTTGCCATAGTCGGATGTGCCTCTCGCCTTTCTTATATGATTTCTCGGATCTTGAACACGAATAGAGCGCTCGGATAGGTGCTGGCGTTTTGACGATGCGCATTGTTGACGCGACATCGTGTTTTGGTCCTTCGAGAAAAGAGAAAAACCTGCGATTGATCTCAAGTGACAGAAGACTGACTTAATTGGAAAAGAGCAGGAGCGCTAAGGCGAAAGCCGAGCGCGCAGAAAGCTCCGATATACTTGAATAAGTTTAATTTTTTTTTGAAATCTTTTTCAGCTTGTTTTTTAACACATCTTGGTTTTCGTCGCATTTTTTGCGCAAAAGAAAACTGGGTGAACGGGAGAAAAGAAGGTTCTAAAGTCGTTCTTTGTATGCAGCGCCGCTGAATGTGACGTGTGGCAACCTCGCCGCGGGCGGCCATATACTCTTTTGTCTCTAAGCGACGTTTGATGTGAATGCGTGGGAGAGTGCTGCTCGACGCGCACGCTTGCGTTTTCTCTCGGTCTTGCAGTCACGTGTGTCGTTCACAATACACGTGTGTTTGACCTTCCACGGCCTGGTTCACGCACATTTTTCGCTTATCGCAGAGCGGCGTTTAACATTCCCAGTTGAAGCTGCATGAACGCTGATGCCGCTTTAATATCTGGCGCGTGGGAACTGACGCTGATGATGGTGCTACATATTACATATGTGTCATTTCTGTGAAGTTTCGAAGTTCACTGCGCATCGCTGTTGTCTTTGCGAGTTGGTCTCCCTAAAAGGTTAAATGCATTGTTTAAACATGGCGCTGAGTGTAGGTGTGCACGGCACTCCCGCAATTTTTACCAGTTGTGCAGCAGGCCTGCTCGTCTTGACGTCCATTTTGCACACTAAGCTGTTTTTTTCCTGTAAGTTTCTCGCCTTAAACTGTGTTCACCGCCGTTTTTGACGCTGTCGACCTAGTTGTCTCGTGATGTAGCAGCGCTAACTTCAGCGTCAAGCGCGGTCGATCAAGACCTCCTAGTTAAAACTCCTGTGTAACTAGGAGGCCTCGGGTGGATGTTCGAATAGAAACTGTTTCAAGTTCGTTTCTGAACAGTTTACGTATGCTTGTGACGTCACCCATTTCGTACGACTGGAAAAATTCCAAACTAGACGCCTGCATGTTTGAAAGGTTTTCGGTTGAAACGTTTAACACCTTCACATTTACTTGAGTGCACTCACCTGTCCTCAACCGTTATTTGCGTGATTTGTCCAGGCCCGTAGCCAGGTTTCAAGATTTGGTGGGGCACAATACATTTTTAGGGGGTGAGATTTTTGTTTTTACTATATGTTTAAAACAAACTTTTCCGGGCGCAACAAAATTTGGGGGGGCGCTGCCCTCGAATGCTCCCCCGTGGCTACGGGCCTGGATTTGTCTACTCTAAACAAATGATACCAGTTTATGCTGTGAAAAAATATTCTGGTATTCTCAGAACTGTAGTGCTTATAAACGTAGGACAACGCTTTTTACAAAGAAAACTCCTAGTTAGTGAAGATAGGTAAGCACTTTTTTCCATTAAAATTTTCATAAAAAGGACAAGAAAAGCGTCAATATGTAAGTGCCACATCCAAAAGTAAAGGAGCTTCGTACCCCTTTGAAAATATGTGGAAGGAAAACCTTATTCTCGACTACACAACTGGGGTTTACAACAGTAGTCGCATGAGGCGATTTCAACACAAATGTCAAATAGAGTTTGACTGAGGACTTTAATCATGAGCAGTGAAGGCTTGCATCCTTTAGAAAACTTATGCAGCTGCGCTTTTTAGCATTGCAGACTGCATGTACGTGTCACAAGCTTCATTTCATATTTGAAGGTTCAGAAGGTTGTTAAGTACAAAGATGCAATATATTTCGTTGAGTACCTTTTTCTGTCACTTCAACTTCAAGTGAATAAGAACGCATATCCTGATGCAGTTGTGCAGATAATGCGGATCTCAACGCATAAAACTTGTAACTTTATTCATTCTACTTATTCTGGCAACATACGAGTAAAAACATGTGCCAAATAAATTTTTGCATTATACACTATATGTGAGACGTATTTGGACGACCTCCACGCTTTCAATGAAGTCTGTGACATGTGTAAAGAACTACGCATGGTCAGAAACGCAACTGCGTGAACGTTTAAATCCTATGCTAGTAGCTATGCTCCTTCACATTTTGAAAAAACTAAACTAACAGCTAGTTTTCTCTCCTTGACAACAAAATTAGTTGCTGCATTTTCCATTCCATTACAAAAAACCTTTTGACTGATATATCAGTACTAGTCTTCTTTGTGATTTTGGTAAAATAACAATGCCATTTGACCTGCATGTTTGTGAGAAACCTTTATTACAGTATGCTGTCAATTAAAGCTTACGGTTTTGGTGAGCAGTCCCTAACTTGAAGCTCTGTGTCGTTAATACAACACATGAATCTGAAAAATTAAAGCTAGCTCTAATACTGTAAAACAAGGAGTCGTACGGTCAAAAACGCATAGGAATGGTGTTGTTATTTGCATTCTGACATTACTGCAAAAATTGTATTCGTGTGTGAATGGATGAACGCAGACTTAATTTTCTCAGAATCAACAGCAAGTTAATATACAAGAAGTATTGTGATAAACTCAGTTTTTGTCTAATGCTAAGTTGCTTGTCAGCAGTATCTTGGAAGAAAACGACCTTTTAGGGTGTGAAACAGGTCAGAACCTTTTCGTTTTTTAAGCGAACAATGACTATATTTCCCATGCAAAAATGTGCCTTGGGGTGATCTTCATCTTTTGTTTTTTTTGATTCTGTTAATCAAAGCGACTGGGCCTTTCACGACGTCTGTGTTTGTAAATAATAAGTGCTGCTTAGCCTAAATTTGGTGTCTTCCAGATTTCGATCAACGGAAAATACGAACATAAACTCGCAATAAGTAGAAACTGGTGAACTTCATTACGTTCTGTGTTACCTCTTCAATTTCTGATCTTCAAGGAGCTCTGTACGGAAAGAACACTGGATTCCCGTAAAAAAATTTTCCGGGAATGACCGCGTAAATGGTTGGCAATGGAGAAACCAGGCCACTCAATTGTTCTAACCGGCCAGAGGCGCAGAATTAAGTGCGGATCCCTACCGTCTTAAGTCCCTGTTTGTGCACAATATGTGCAAAAAAGAAACACAATTTTGTTTGAACGGTGGCCCGGTTAGTGCGCGAGCAAAGAAGTTTCAAGCGATTAGATTTGTTTGAAGTCTTAATCCATAAATATTTAAATTATTCTGTAAAGCAGGGACTAAACCTTTTCAAGCATGTGACCCAGTTAATGCACAGTGGGTTCGTGACCCACCTGTACAGTTTCTCCGATGCAACAACTGTTGCACATACACAGAGCAGAAATAAAAATAACTGAAGCAAACATGTAATAACAAAACGTGCGCTGCCATCAATGCGAAGGCTGAGGTTGTTTGTTGTTAGAAAACAGATATTCGAGGCTCAATTCACGATAACGCACAGATCAAGACATCTTCCACACGAAGCCTGCTTCTAAATTTCGTTTCAATGGGCAACAAGAGCCGCCTGTCTGCTTCAAAATGAATTCAGTAACTACATATTGTGCACAACGTGGTAGGCTAGGTGGAAATTTCCATGTTGCAATAATTTATAACACATAATGAGGAAAGGGTGCGTATTACGACATTTATAGCTCAAGAGATACCTACGTTCTCGATTAACAAGTTCATCTTGCAAAACTTACTCAATTTCAATACTACCAGGCCGTGACCCGTCAAAAATTCCTCCGTAGCCCACTAATGGGCCATGGCCCACCACAGGTTGCGAAACCCTGCTCTAAAGCATCTGTCTCGACTTTTTTCTACCTCTGTTGGTCAAGTCACCATGCTGAAACAAATGGATTAGGTTTTTAATACAAGCCGTCTTTATTACCACTTGCATCCCAAGTTAAACAAGAGTATTGTTTTATTTTGCAGTAATTTGCACGTGAACTAGCTGAACGTTAATAGTACGTAGGTTTCGATGCATCTGTGAATGGAGACATAAAAAAGTTGTACGTGGTTCATAAGCACATCTAAGAAGGCGAAGTGGGCCCATTTTGTATGGGCTGCTGCTGGTAGTGCTGTTACCCTGGTTTCGCTGTTCCAAGCATTTCGGACATTTTAAACGATGCTGTTTTAACGTTAAACATAAACCTGGATAAAAATGGCGTTCTCCATTGCCCAGTCGGTGTTGGGATAAGGTCTGTCGTCAGGCTGAAACAATTCATTTAACAGCGCATTGACGTTCTTTCTGCTTCCGCCAAATTGGCTGAAGTCCGTACATAGCAATACAGTTGTGGCTCGTAGTGGCGATGTGAGAATCTGTTGAAATTCGCCGTACACTGTGTTTGCAGCACTGCAGAGTCGACGTCTGCGCGTTCGTGGTTTAAAAATTCTAGTAAAATTACTCCGTGCGCGGAGCAGCTGAGCGAACTTTGCGTGCTCGCTAAAACCTTCGGGAGGTTCCTTTTCTCGCGTAAACCAGGCTCACGGGTTTGCTGAAACAGACCGAGCAAGTGTCTCCATGTAATGTTGAGATCGCAGGTGTGCAGAAAACTGGCCAGTGGCTATCAAGAATTTATCCCTTCGGCATCGCAAAACTCAGATCGTTTATGATGCCAGCGGAAAAATGTTACGCTTTGCTTGGCGCTAATTTTAATGAATTCTTTTGCAAGCTGTTTCTTTTTTTACTAGCGAAATGCGCGTGATCATCGTAAACAACGTTGTTGATTTTACCTTACATCTTCATCTTGGAAGCCGACATTCGCCATTTGACTTAGTTTTGCTTTTCATTCATTTTTATTAATTATTCGCAGGTGGTAACGTTGTGGTACAGAGCACCGGAAGTTCTTTTACAAGACAGCTACGCCACACCAGTCGATCTGTGGAGCGTCGGGTGCATTTTCGCTGAGCTCTACAACAGGAAGTACGATGTGTTATCGAGTGTGACTGTGCAAAGATTTTTATTACAACCAGCTCGTCTTGATGGCATGTCAACTGGCCGGTGTTTTGCTTTCTGAAGCTGTTTGTGTACTGCCTGATCTCTCCGGTTCAGATGCTCGTTAGTGCGAATGTGCATGCTTTGTAACTATGTATTACGATATTTTCGGAGGGTCTGGTGACAGTTACGGAACGCAGTCTGGTGACATTTACGGAAAAATCGCAGGCTTGTAATTACGTATTTCTTTTCAGTAGTGTGTCTTGTGTTGTGTCTGATTAAATTGACGGAATGCTTTGTGGATAGTTGTTGATAAAAGAGAATAAAAGGCGTTGAAAAGAATAAAAAGCGTTGAAATCTTCGGTGACAGTGGTAGCCGCTCTGTCGTGACAATACGTATCGCTTGATGTTGCTGTTACAAAGCTACGAACTTTGTCCTGTTAATACAGGACACTTGAAAAGCATGATTGGTCGATAATCAAATCGCTGAATTTCGAATCAAAAATTTAACAAACCACTTTGGCGTCCACCAGTGTTCAAATAGGAACTTACGCGCGTGTTTATATTAAAATTAAACTTCATCGCTTGCACCCTTGAAAGTCGTACGGTAAAAAATATACGTTGTCGTGAGTCTGTTTCGCAAATATGGGTTCAAAAGACGATGTGCACGGTTTAAGAAGGACTGGCGTGTTTCAAATGTGGTGCATAACTTCGAATTTTTCAACAGTGGTTCATTGCGCTCATAATCCTTTTTGGTCTTATCATCAAAAACTTCAGTGGACTGACATTTCGGAGGGAAAATGCGCTTTAAATGCATTTCACCTGGCTATTGCCGATATTAAGCTTCTGCTGGAGATCGTAACTGGTAGACTTTTTGCAAGAACAAAGCCCAGTGTCTGGCGCACGAAATCTGACCGTAATCCAATATTTTTCTTTATTGTTTGACAGAAAATGTGCGCTTTATTCGACCATCGATTTATAATCCGGCGTGTTTTCTTAAACTGAGGACCATAGGCTTCACTGTGTGGAACACACCAGCGCTAAGAATGTTTTGTTTGCGCGCGAATGAGCAATGCATGTCGGTTCACAGCGATGATACGCTAATTAATAACAATTCAGTTTTGGTGGTATTTTTGCTAACTTGTGATCCGTTACTTTTTCATGATGCAGGCTTGTACTTGATCTTTATGTGCATTAGTTGAGCTTGTGTGTACGGTAGTTTGGCGTTCGCAAGGATTTTATTCGCAGATGTAGGTTCTAATTTTGAAAGCGTTTATCGCGCGCCTAACCGCGAAAGTTGGGTTGTTCATTCTTGTGTTTCAATAATTCTCGCTGTATTGTGATCTTGTTGCGTAATGGTTGCTGTTTGAGCTCGTTGAAACTTAGTCACAAGCATTAGCAACTATTTTAGAAAGCTGATGTTTTACGCGCAATTTCTGAACATCCAAGGTAGCAAACGAAATTAAAGAGGATGTTGCACATTGGGCCCAGTTGCTTTTGTTACTTCACTCATCGAATATTTAGTTTTCATCATACGATGAACTAGTGCTAGCGAATTTGTTTCTCTTGCAGGCCCCTATTTCGCGGAACTGGAGATGTCAGCCAGCTAAGAAAAATCTTCGAGTGAGTACCTGCCCGATTTCACAAATGAATTTAAAAAAATAAATGTAGCACTGTAGCAGATACTAGATATAAACAACATACCCCTCGCTGCGGCCATTAACTGACTAGGAATCTGGTGCAAAATTATTGATACGTTTGAGCAAGCAACAACTTTTTTTAGCTTGGCATTAGCTGGTTGCGTCGTTTGTAGTGTCACGAAGACATTTATGCTGATTTGACAAAAATTCTGTTTTCTTCATGGCGTAGCTTGTTCAAATTCACGTTGTCAATGTGGGTGGGTTTTTACAAGGACGTTGTGAAGTTTTACACCGTATATCTGGCAACATCGCACGAACTGTGTGAGACTTCGCCAAAAGCGTTAGTTTTTTAGAAACATCAGGGTAGTAAGATTTCAAGAAAAGCCGAAACGGCTGGGCTAATGAACGTGAAAAGTAAAAGAAAGGAAACCGAACATCTATGAATTTCAACAGATTTTATGTCATTCTAGGAAGATCTAAAATGCGTTGAAAACTTGCTTATGTGGTTTCTGCGTCCGTTTTACCTGAGCAAGCTCCTGCGTTTTCTGAGACTCCACAAAATGGCTGCGAGTTCTTGCAGGATGCGCATGCTGTTCTAGGCTTAGCTGAGAGTATCAGCTGCAGAGCCCACGCGCTATTCTATATGTCGCTGTGCTGCGTGTATACGTTTCATTCTGCTGATCTCCAAGGAATATCCTTTCAGTAAAACACTTTTATGCAAATGCATAAGCCACTTTGTAGATGTGATGCAGTTGAAAGATCTTACGATTTTCGCATTTTTTTAAGAGTGTTACAACAAGGAGCCAAAGGTTGTTTTCTTTCGCTTTGCTGACATTACTCAAGTTTGATTGAAATGAACGTCGTACGTATTTGCTGGGTGCCAGACGTTTAATTTCTTAAGCAAACCATTCCTTTTTAGAATGTAAAGGTGTCCAACACGAACAGGGATTCGTGCTAGAGTTTTTCAAATTATCTAGTCCGGTGCCATGTTCAAACGATTGCAAAATGTCGTCAAATCAGACAGCAGCGTTGCAGTGGGCTGCTTTGTTCTTATCTACTAGTTTCTGACAGCAGTTAGCCGCGTGTGAACAAACTTGCTGATTTACATTATTTCGACACGAATTCGAATTACTGTGATTCACGCAAAATAAAAAAATCAGTATGTACTTGAAACCTAATCGCTCATTTGCCGTTTTCGGACTTGTGGTGTGCCCAACGTGAGGGCGCATTTAACACCTGTAGCGTTGCAGGTCGGGCACACGTGCCCTGTGTTGTGTTGCCCAGTTTCAGACCGTTTTTCGTCCGAATACTTGCATCTCTTTTGTGCTCTACGGTGTTAAATACGCCGTTTTACAAATTACAACAGCCAGTAGTAAGTGTGACCGGACTTGGGCAAACTTCTGAGTTGGCCAGATTAAAAAATTAACAATTTAGAACGGCCGCATAGCGTATAAGGAAGAATAAATAATATTTAATATCGCCAAAAACATGCCTTTGTAATCTTTGTAAGGTAAATTTTCTCAAACGATTTACCATACACCGTAAGTTGCTCTCTTTTGAAGTTCATTCTTTGCCAGTGTGTTCAAAGCGTTCAGCTCAAAGGTTGGGTAAACTTTGTAAATTGTATTATTGGAACACAGCAGCAACTGTTTACAAATGAAAGTAAAGTCCAACGTCACTAAAAATAACTACCTTGAGCCTGTTATTAAAAACACGCATTTATCCTCAAATTTCCTCATTTTGAATTGCTTCGAACAAAGTATTTTAGTAAATTTTGTCATATACTTCAAGCTAGCCTGAACGAAAAGTTGTAACTTGGCCACTGAAGTAAACACGGCCCAAAGTGAATGAATACCATGGTGAACTGATTTGTACAACGCAGGCGCTGTAATTGGGTTACCGGGAGTTTAAAAATGATGCGAAAGTAAAAGGATGTGTGCAGTGGGCCTGTAAAGATACCAAGCTGGATATCTCTTATCTCTCCTAAGATGAAGATAGGACTTGATCTTGACAGGTCGAATGAAAACCTTTGTTGGGCCGTAATTTTCCCAGATGCGGGATAACCACAGACATTTCTTAAGGTTGACGATTTCACATATAGAAAACTTTTATTTAGACTACTGCTATAAAAAAGCAACGAAACCCACCCCCATGCTTCTCAATCGATAGATTCCTTAGTGAAGAAAAGAAAAATGCATTGGTCATTTGGCATCCAGTTCGTTTTCTTATTTTTTTTTGCACTGAAATAAACGATTTGTGTTGACTGTGAATCATAGCCTTACTGGTACAGAAGGCATTGCTTTGTTTGCTCTGGCCAAATTTTCACCCTGGAATTTGCTTGTGGTTTTGCCCCTCTAGCTCTGGTCGTGATACGTGAGGCGTTTCCTGGGCATTAAATTCCTTCTTGCGTCAAGTTATCAGCTTGCTATGCACGTCTTTACCAGCTGTTGGATGTTTTACTTGGCGGCTTACTGATGGAAAAACTTCTGAGAAAAATGTGCTGTGTTTTTGCCTTAAGTTTTTCAAAGCTGTACTGCACCGCCCATTCCTGCAGCTTTATTCTTGTTTGTGGGGCTGTCGTTTTGCTTTTTAATAAAAAAAGATAATGTATCAGAACAAATATTGGAAGGCGAAGTAATTTTTGTGCAACACTTTATAGGCTACAGCGAAATTTTTTCCGATTTTTAGAGAATCGCCGTGCTTGTTTCCTTCACCAGCAAATCCTAGATCTTAGTATACAAGTACCGTCGAAATTGCTCGCTTCACAAACGAACGAGTTTCAGTGACTTAATTGGCTACTGAAAGGAAACATTTGTTTTTACATGCTTACACGCGTACAGTTGCTCTAGAGCAGTTTTGCTTATTGCACAGATCTTCACGCAGAGACAAACCTGATTGAATCAAATGAAAACACCCTTGCGCTATTATGGCATTTAAACTTAAACTTAATTACCATAACGTCAGCCTGCGTTCTTTTCTCCGTAGCTACTGGTTGTTTAGGCATCATTCGCCCTTTCATATATTTTCCTGAATTTGATCATTTCACATTTTTACCTTTTCATGGCTGTTTTGTGCGGGGTAGCAAGCGTCGACTTCCACGTTTCTGTCAAAATTCAACTAATTTTGTTTGTAACACACACATTTTTCTTGCTAGACATAAAAAATCGCTTACTGTAATCAAATTAGCGTTTTGTTTTTGTGTCTATATTTTTTGTTGCTCTGTTCTTATAATTTTCGTTGCATCGGTTATCACAACGATTCCTACCAGCTTCATACCCAGACTGGAAACGCTTTGTCGAGCTTTAATTACGTTAACGAAGCATGTCCATGCAGCGGTGTTATCAGGTCCCGGCCTTTGAACCAATGGAACGTGATTACAGAATCATCGGCTGATCCTGTATGTTCATGACTATGCAAACACCGCCTGTGTTTGTGAACAAGCAACTTCGTGTCAGCAAAGAAGCTTTTTAGGCAGAAGTTCCTTCAATAGCTTGTTGGGGCAGTTATAAAAATGAGATCTATCTGCGACACAGCGCAGTTTGACTTGAAAAATGACCGCTCACGCTTGTATCAGGAATTTTAATTAGTATGTTATCTAGTATAGATGTTAACTAGTAACCTCAACCCGTCTTAAGTTTCATTAGGCAAGCGTTAACTCATGCTAAATTCAGCTCCATGTATTTTAGCGGCAAGATTTTAGTTAATTATTTGCTGCGTTATGTGCTGATCATGCCCTCGTGTCACGCCCTCTTCTTGGATCAAGCAATTCGGGCCAAACTTCAGGTCGAACCTGCGTCGTCTCAAGAGCCAACATTTTGATTCGTGCATAAAGATATTTTTCAAATGTAGATGCCACTAAATGTCGTCGCAAACACATTGCTGCATGCCACTTGATAGTTGTTCTTTAAAATTTGGGCTTCGGTTTTGGATTGCCTTTGCAGCGCAGTTTTTAAGACTAGCTTCGAATTTGTTTGGATGCGTTGCATTATGCGTTGTGTATAGAATATCCATAACTTATTTAAAATATCTAAACGCACTGAATGTGTTTGAAAAAATTACCCACTACATTCAGTTAAAACGCTCCGGCTCCACAGCCCTGGTCAGTAAAATCAAAATATGTGTTAATTTTATGCGAGTGTGGGACTTCAATTTTGCGTGGTGCGAAAGAATAAGCCGAGGAAATGTGAGAGTAGTCTTCAAATGTTTTCGACTCCGCCATAGGCGATCAAACGCGTGTTGTCCTTTTTCTGAAATTCGGTTGAGAAATTCCGCAGCAAAATCAATTGAAATACCTGCGAAAACATATTTTTAACTCCCAACTAAACACTATCAAAACTTGTAATGCTGTAAAGTATTTTTTGAACAATATCAATTTACGTCGTGGCTGCTTTCCCGAAAGAGCGCCATCTATTTGGCTTACCAGCGCCAACTAATGTTAGGGAAGAGTTTGCTCTAAATACTAATGCTTTCTGAAAACCTAAAGCTTCTGCTTAGACCAGTGGTTTTCAAACGGGTGCCGCTTGACTCACTAAGTGAGGAATTTTTCATTCTTGGGAGGAATGGAAATTCGTTCAAGGGAGGAAAAGCTGTTGATGAAAAAAACTTTGATTTTTATTATTTGTTTATTCAACACATTAACTACAAAAAGAGGTTGGTGTAGATGGGAATGTCTACAGTACGAAAAGGCAAGCTGCTTCAACTGCAGTGACTGACGTCATAATAGGGTTTGTTTGGTTCATAATCGTCTATTGTTTCTTCACAGTAGGTTGTGCAAATTTTTCGCAATTATATTTTTTGTGATTTTTGTTGGGGAAGAATTGACAGTGTTTGAGTTTGTAAGGGGAAGTATGAAAAAAACTTTGAGAACCACTGGCTTAGACCTTCACCAACCGCGTATTTCTGTTATTTCTTTTTGTGCTCCTTTACGCCGCCATGAAAGGTTATCGTTCTTATTGACGTCAGTTCGTTTGACGCGTTCTTCTCGGCGCTGAGCAAGCAATGTTGGAAGTGTTGCAATACACTGATCTTCCACTCACATGCCACGACTAAAGAATTTGCCTGACAGTAAACATGGTCCAAGGCGTTTTCTCACAGTTAGTCAACTCTCTCATGGAATGATTTCGTCGCTTCAAAACTGTAATGTCAGCGTAGTTAAGGCGCGTGCATAGCTTTTCGGAGCGTTTTGTAAAGTTTGAAACGATCCGCCTCCACAAAATTTACTCAATTTTGCCTTGAAGGGTCGTTTGCTGACTTTCGCGTCGTTTAAATCAATCATTAATATGCTCATGCGGTTTTGTTCCTACCTGTTATTACAGTCTTGTCTAAATTTTAGAGGACTAATGACCGTATATGTATGCCAACGTCAGATTGGCATTTTTTATAACGGTTCTGACTCTTCTACTCGACATGCGTTTAATGAAAACAAAGAACTTGAAAAGTTTGTAAAATTGTGAGATTGCTGGCAAAGCGAATGCTGCATATATATTGCACTTTTTAGAAATTTCTGAGTTCAAAAATATTTCAAAACAGAATATTGCTATAACAACCTGTTCAGCCAATACAACACTAAAAACCAGAGCCTGCATTGATTGTGAAAATGCACAATCTCCATTGCTAGATTTGCCCGTTATTTTTTTTGACTACATCTGTTTTTCCGAACTTTTTATGCAAGCCCTAAACTCGCGTCGTTCCTTTATTGGCATCTGATCGGTTGTTCACGCTTTTTTTCATTGGAAACAACAGCAACCGCAATCTTGCCTTTGCTCTCATGGCAATACCCGTACCATCAGCTTCAGCTCCCATCGCACAGATAGTGCATTGGGGACCTATTTCAAGCTTGTAACGTACTTTACCGAGATAGTGTGACGATAGGTTATTTGCTTTCGAAGTAGTGTTAAATTACGTGGCTGCAACGTGTGAGCTCTTTGTTCGAGATTCGCTTATGGTGGAATATTACATGACGTACGTCACGTTCTATCGCAGAAAGCGATTGATTTCGTGACGTTCCTGGCCCAGCTCGAATTTCACTAACCCTTTGCTTTCCTTGCTTCAGTGTTACGTTTTTTTTTTTGCTGCAGCAGTAGACAGCTCAGGTTAGAAACGGTCGAACTTCTTTCAGTGAGGGCCACATTGTTCTGTCAGCAGCACCCAGCGACGCGCCAGCTTCTAGAAATTGTACTTTTTTAGACTTATCGGTCAGGGCTGTCAGGCCTACAACCGCTGGGCCCGGATTCTAGATTTGTATTTGCGTGCTGAGCTCATTATGTGCTCGACTATCGTATTGCAAGTTTGTTGAGTAGAAGCGACTTGTGACAAGTCAGCGATACTCGATCAGCACAAAAAAATACTGAAAGTGTGCGTTGCCTGTACGAGGGCCGCAAAAAATGTTCAGCGAGCCGTAGTTCGCCCACCCCTGATATAGGTCGATACCCTTAATGCGATACTTTGTCATTTGCATACCTTGGTGGGCAGCTTGCTTATACACG
>JGI24021J15306_10002214_pt1 | contig 20607 bp, 14 predicted proteins | sample Ectturendosymbi1_FD_15306 | JGI IMG/M metagenome (IMG submission 15306)
TTGCTGACATTGCCAAGTGTTGCTTTATTTTTTTGACTGAAGATGGATTAAGAATAATCCGAAACGTCTCAAAATAAAACATGCATAGTTTTTTGAAGGTTTTTTTTAGTGTTGATGAAACTGTTAAGTCTATCCCAGTTTTATGCTCCAAAGCTTTATTCCCAACTTTCATAAAATAGTGTTTAACAGTCCATTCCTCATTTATANCACCACATTTGTCTTTAATCTTGCGCTTCTTGTCANCACTCATTGTTTTAATGGAGTAAAAATATATATNTTATATTTTTTAACAAAAATTCGTTCAAAGTCACAAACATTAAACTGTGCATCTCAAATAATAAAAAGCTATTTGCAGGAAAGCGGAAGTACTATTTTGATGACTTTGCAGTTTTGATTTAGTAATATTTGCAAGAAAGTGTCGCAAATATTTTGTCATATGACTTATTTAATTAAAACAATAAGTAATGTGTAGGAGTTCCTGCAAGTGCTGGCGGGCCACATGAAATGGTCCACATGCGGCCCGAGGGCTGCAGTTTGCCCACCCCTGTGTTAAAGCATTCATGTATAAACAAGCTGCTAAGCTGTTTCAAAAATTGTTTTTCAGGTTTTGGACAATGCTGCTTATGTTAATTGGTGAGTAACTATGGAAGAAGCAGAAGCTAAGTTGAGAACTAGTGTGCTTAAAATGCTCACTGCTCTTTTGTCTCCAGACCAAAGTCTCAGACAAGCTGCAGAGCAACAAATCAAAATTTTTGAAGTTATGGAAGATTTTGGTGTATTATTAACAGAAATGTGTGTTGATCAAACTCGAGAGCTTGCATTACGTCAGCTGGCATCATTACTTTTAAAGCACTATGTAGAGACTCATTGGAACAGTTTGTCAGACAAGTTTTGTCAGCCAGAAACAACTCCACCTGCCAAAGCTGCTATTAAACAGATGCTTCCATTAGGTCTATGTGATGCAAGTAGAAAAATTCGTGCTAGTGCTGCTTATGCCATATCTGCAATAGCACATTGGGATTGGCCTGAAGAGTGGCCCCAGCTTTTTCCTCAGCTAATGGAAGCCATAATGAGTGCTGACTTAAATTCTGTTCATGGTGCCATGCGCGTTTTAACTGAGTTCAGTAGAGATTTGAGCGATGTTCAGATGCCTCAAGTGGCCCCTATTGTTCTTCCAGAAATGTTGAAGATTTTTGTGCGAGATGATGTATACAGCATACGCACACGTTCACGTTCTGTTGAAATTTTTAAAACCTGCACTGCTTTAATTTATTCAACTGATAATGAAACATTAATAAATGCCCTTCTTCCTGATCACTTTGTTTCTGAGTTCATTCAAGCATTTGTGAATGCACTGCATGTGCCAAATGGACCAGCATCTGATTGCGGGTTGAAAAAGGAAATCTTAAAAGCTTTGATCAACATGATGCGAGATGCACCATCCAAAATGGGAAGTGATGTCCCATCTATTCTTTCTGCTGTTTGGCAACAACTAACACAAGGAGCGCAGTACTTTGTTAGTCGGGAAATAAACTGTTTGGAAGAAGATGCGGAAACTGTAATTGACTCGGATGGAGAATCACTCAGCTTTGGTAATTTGGTTTATTCACTCTTTGACTTTGTTGAAACTTTATTGGATTCAAATGTTTTTCGAAAAACTGTTAGAAAGTCTCTCCCAGAATTATTATATTACCTGATAATTTACATGCAAATAACTGAGGAACAAGTGGCTTCATGGTTGCAAAATCCTGACCAGTTTGTAGAAGATGAAGATGAGGAATCGTTTTCATTCAGTGTTCGTTTGTCTGCCCAGGATCTTTTTTTGGCTTGTTGTCAAAGATTCAAAAGTGAGTGTGCTACTGCATTGGTAACTGTTGTAGCACAGCTGTTGAAAGAAGCTGAAGAGAAAAAAAGCAGTGGCCTTCCCCACTGGTGGAAAATCCATGAATCATGCTTTCTTGCTCTTGGATCTGTTCAAAGTTTAATTGTTGAAAGCATTTCAAAATCTTTGGTGCAATTTGATTTCAGTTCTTTTTTGACCAATGTTGTGCTTGAAGACTTGAAAGCTGATTCACCATTTTTGATTGGCCGATCTCTGTGGATAGCTAGTCGCTTTGTTGCTCTTATGCCTCATGATATGGTAAAGCAGTTCCTGGAAGCTACAGTTTGTGGTCTTCAGGGAAATCAGTCTTTGGTTGTTAGAATATGCACTGTTCGATCTATATTTGCATTCTGTGACCATCTCAGCAATCCACAGTTCAAAAGTGTCCTTATCCCTTTCTTGTCACCCATGATTGATGGTTTGCTGCAGTTTGTTGGTCAAGCAAGTGTTGAAGTTTTGGCTTTGATTCTTGAAAGCATGATTGTAATTATTCCTATCAGTCGAGATGTTACAATCAGGCATGAGGACCAGATTTCCTCCTTAGCAATTGCAGTTTTTTTAAAGTATGCTAATGACCCTTTGGTTTCATCACTTGCATCAGATGTCCTTAGTGAGCTTGCAGAGTACGCTTCATCACCAGCTTTGCTGGAAGCCAAACTTTTGCCAACAATTGTAAGCATTTTCAATGCTGATAAAGAAAAGATGCCTTCAGGATTGGTTTCCATGGCTACTGACATTTTATGTAATGTTGTTAAAAAATTGAAACCACCAATACCTGCTTCATTTTATAATTCTGGTTTTCCTGCTATGATTAAAGTGGCTATAAGTTCCGACGATAATTCAGTACTTCAAAGTGCTGGTGAGTGCACTCGATACTTCATCACCACAGATATTGAACAACTGTATTCATGGTCAGATGAGCATGGGAATTCAGGACCTTACTATGTCATGCAGTTAATTTCTGTGTTATTAAGCCCTAAACTCTCTGAGTTCAGTGCATCTTTAGCTGGGCGGTTAGTTTCTGTATTTTTAACCCGTTCTGGTGATAGAATGGCAAGCAAGGATGTTGCAACAGTTCTTCGATCTGTACTAAGCAAACTACAGCAGTCAATGACACTAACTGTGGTGCAGTCATTGATTATGGTGTTTGCTCAACTGATCAATAGAAATGTACAGCTTGTTGTGGATTTTCTCTCATCTGTCCCAGGACCTTCAAATAATTCTGCCTTGGAATTTGTTTTGACTGAATGGTGTGATAAACAAGGAATGTTTTTTGGCAGTTATGATAAGAAGGTTAGCGCTATAGCTCTGTCTCATCTTCTTGAACATGGTTTGGCCACCAGAGATGAAAAGTTGTCTAAAATCACTGTTAAAGGGGATCAGATTTTTGCAGAAGGTGTAAGAACAAGGTCTAAAACAGCCAAGGAGCCAGAAAAATGGACTACGATTCCTCTTTTGGTGAAAATTTATAAGCTCTTATTAAATGAAATTGCCAACCAAATTGAATCATCTACGAAAAAAGGAAGTTTCTTTGAATGGGATGAAGGTTCATCAGAAAGTGAAGATATGGATCCTGATGATGGAAAGCAGACACTTGCTCAACTTTTGAATGACAACTCAGTGATAAATGACTTTGATGAAGATGATGATGAAGAAGAGTTAATGGATGCCAATGACCCTGTTAATCAAATAGACTTATTTGAGTACTTAACAACATTTGTCAAACAGTTTTCAAAAACTGATGTTCACAAATTACACTTTGTTAACTATCTTAATGTAGTTGAAAAAGAAGCATTTGCTACAACTACAAAAAACTGAGCTAAAATGAAAACCAATGAATAACTCTGTGAGGTAGTTCATGTTTGTGCTCAAGTTGGTATGTTATTGTTTTGGTGATTGGTTGTGATGCCATTGTTTTTCAGGTATGACACTTTTTCCACTCTCAATTAACCTATCATTTAAGAAACTGTTTCACTATGTGCTATGTCTGCAAGAAAAATAGCTCAACTATTTAATCGATGGTGTAGATAACCACAAATTGTACTATGAATAAGTTCATGGCAATATCCTGTAATCATGTCTCTTTTAATTTGTCATAACTGACAGTTATTCTTATTTGAATGAAGTATATTGCAACCCTTGAGAAGTTGACACTTTAATGGATTTGTCATTGTAAATTTGAAACGAAGCCAGCTTGCTTTCTTTATCTCTTGTTGACCCAAGCAGACAATCAAACCTCAATTAGTTTTCTTTCATGCAACAGCTTTCGTTGGATAGATTGTGAATGAAGAGTAATGAGCTAAGTAGTTTATAGCAGGGGCCTGCAGATAGTGGGTCATAACCCAAATTTGGGCCACGAGACTTTCTACTCTGGGTCACAAAATAATTTAAATTTATTTTTTAAATTGGCCATTCCCATTAGACAGAATAAATGTAATCAATTACAGTTTTGTGTGCTAAGTTTCATAAAATTTTGTGCAAGAAAATTGCTACTGTCACTAGTAGTCAGAAAATTGATATATTTAATTGTAAAGTATTTCCCACAAAATTACATGCTCACAAATCTTTGGGTCGCGAGAATTTACAACTATTTTTAAGGCCACACCAAAAAGTATTTGCAGACCCCTGGTTTATTAAATCCAGTGTTAATAAGCTTTGAAACGTTCGGCACCAGTTGACAATATAATCATACTTCCTGTTTATGTAACTTTGCACCAGCATAACTCGCCAGCAGTTTGAGCTAGAAAGCTGTTCAAACCCTCTGTGGAGGGTCCTCTTTTCAAAACCCTCATCTTTAGAAAGATGCGAAAAGTCTTCTAGTTAAAATTTGAAAAGATTGTAAAGTTTTGGCTTATAGTTTTTTGTGGGTGACATCGTAATGGAATAGGTTTGTGCATTTTTGGCAAAGGTTACTGGCCCTTGGCCCCAACTGCAAAACCTATTTTTTGACTCAAGTTTTTAGTGGAAACTAGGCTGTATTCCAAGTCTTTAGAACACTTGATTAGCTATTTAACATTTCTGGTTCAAAAGTTATGGCCAAAAATACAAAATTTTGGCAGAAAAACAAAATGACCGAGTTCAAACAATTTGATTTTGTTTGAACTCTGACATTCTGTTATTTTTTATTGCTTTTTGCACGTCGTAGCTGGCCCAAATAAATAAAATATTTGTAGCTGGTAGAATTTCATTCATTTAGAAGACCAAGTGTCACATATGTCTGGAAGAAAGATATCAGAATGATTATTTCTAGTAACAGGAGCAGATCCAGCCAGTAAAGCTGGGGGGGGGGCGATTTCAATAATTTGATAGTTAAATTTCATAACAGCTTAGCTGCTGTAACAGATATGAACTATATTTCACAACACGCCAGTGAAAAAAACAATGGACAACAAAATGGCCCTAGATCGCGAATGCTGTTTTCTGAATTGTACAACATCATAGTGAATAAAGCTACCTTTGTAGGTTTTTGGGGGGACGATCACCCCCCTTGGGTCTGGCCCTGTCTCTTAATCTGGCTAAAATTTCAAGTTACTCTTCATTTGTTTTGTATATAAAAATCACTACTAGACCAAGTGTCATGCAGTTTATTAGTATGTGAATTTCTTTTGATAACCAATGTTAATGTTAAAATTTTATTTAGTATTGGACTAGTTTAAAAGTTTTGGCATTACATGTGTTTCTGTTGCCAGCAAAACAATGCATTGTTAATTTCCATTTTGACTACTCTTATCAATTTGAATTAATCTCCAACTTACTGTAGGAATGCATGTGTTTATGTATGGTGCATGTTGAAATTGCTTATCTGCTGTTTTACCAGGAGGTAGTAATCATCACTTCCCATACTGTATTTTCTTAATGAAAAAGGATGTCTTTGACCTTATTGATTCATAATATGTCTAAATAGTGTCACGGTGTTTGATTCTGTCGGAGTTGTTACAGGGCATCTCAGGTAAGAATAGTTGTTACAGTATCAGCATTGTTAATGGTTCTTTTTTGTAACTTGGTAACTGTTCTATGTGAAGCAGAAGAGAAGGTCTGCATGTTAAATACTCACGAAAAGGGATGTGCATGGTGGAATACTATTGAACTTTGTCTGCAGTAATTTTTAACACCTTCACTGCCAATGTATAAAAATTTTGTACCTAAAAATCCTGCATGAGCTGCTGTTTTCACACAACTTTCCAACTCCATAACTCACTAGTCTTTTGTGCTAGAGAGCTGTTTAAACCCTCAAAAGACTTGGCAAGTGTTTGAGTTTGCAATGACAAAAAATTTGGTTTTGGGTTTAGATTTTTTTGTGAGTGATGTCATAAGTGGGGTAGGTTTTTGGCAATTTTGGCTCAGGTTACCTGGCCTGGGGCCCAACCGCAAGAGGGATGTATTTTGCTAAGTTTTTATTGGAAACTAGGCTAGAATCTGAGTCATTTGAGTCTTTGATCTGCTTTCTAGGGTTTCTAGTTTAAAAGTTATAGCCTAAAAACAATAGATTTATTAATTACTTAATTGGGGATTAATGATTTTTTGTGTTTTTTAGGCCATAACTCTCGAACCAGAAAAGCTATAAAGCTGATCAAAGGCTCAAAAGACCAATAAAAACTTGAGTCAAAATATTCCATTTAGCAGTTGGGGCCTAGGGTCAAGTAACCTGAGCCAAAGTGACCAAAAACAACCCCACTTATGACGTCACCCACGAAAAACCCAAAACCTAATTTTTTTTCATTGCAAACTAGAAGACACACCAAGTCTTTTGAGGTTTGAACACTACAGCTCTCTAGCACAATTGACTGGTGAGTTATGGAGTTGCTAACAGATGCTAGAAACCAAGGCTTATGCAAACTACCCTGGCAGCAAAGGTGTAAATATTTAATCAATAGGTTTTGGGGCAGATTATTCTACATCTGATAGGCCAGATCCAGTCTGTTGGTTATAGAGTGCAAAACCCTGATTTAGAAAGAGTAGTTATCCCTTGAATACTAAAATTTATCTGCAATCTGATAAAATACGTAACAAAAAAGAAGAAACACATTGTCTAACTATATATCTTCAACAATGATGCCATGCAAACAACTTCCGCTGCAATGCTGATTTTCTGTGAAAGTGCTAAAACAGAAAATAACTTCATTGTTTAATATATTTCTAAGTACGGTAGAATTTGCCTAATTCGTCTCCTCGAGGGGACTAGAAAAATGTGATGACTCTATCATAGAAGCTTATACTCTATCATAGTAACTGATATATACATTGCTTTCATTTGCAGTAAAATACAAGTTTATGACGTCATGGTTGAATACAACAATTAATTCCTCTACGCTATCTCGACTCCTCCATTTAATCTAACACCTTTTAAATAAAGATTTTCCGCGTTGTCTCAGTGGGGAGTCAGGTCTCACTTCGCANCTCGTGCATAAATTCGATAAAAAAAATTGCGAGCTGCAACAATTCTCAGATAANGATCCTTAACGTGTTTGAATTCCCACACGTACTAGCTGCATCAACGTCAAAAGTGAAACTGCAAATGACGTATTAGCTGAACAAAACGCTTCTCAGGGATAGAAAGATGTGACGAATTAGACGAACAGAAATGTACACAAAAGATATTGAATCTGCTGGGACCGACAAAAAAGTAACAAATTGACGAATTAAACGATGACGAATTAGACAAACTCTACTGTAATTAGACAATAGACAGGTAGAAAACAAAATAATTAACCACTGTGGTCTTAAAGTTTGTAGATACCTATTTGAACCACTTACAGCTTTCTGCTGATTTTTTGCCCACGTCAAAACATTCAGAATGTTTTCTTACAACCATTTTTTGTAGTAGAATGCAGATGCTGACTGAAAGGTTGCAGTGTAATGAGAAGTGCTATATGATAGTGCTAGCATCTTTTCACGAAGCCTGGCAAGAAGATGTAAAATTCAATCATACATAAGTTTTAGTTTTTTTACTCCAGTACATCACCATATGATCACTGTTTACGGGATTTAAAACCATCTAACCAACATCTCTTACCTGAAGAAAATCTGCAAATCTAGTGTAAAATACGTGCTTAAATTCATCTAAAGTGTTCTTAAACAATTCAGTGTTCATTGCCAAGAGCTGGGTTTTGCTGTTATCAAAGAATGTTATTACCTGATCTGTGATGTTTCTGGTGTTGTGTGGTCCTTCTGTTTTGCTATTTGCAAGACTTTTTCTGTAAATTTCTATGACATATATTTAATTAATGTTAAATGTGTTGATGTGTCAGAAAGTCTTCTTCAGCAGCAGTGGTAAGACCACTTGCAGGCTACATTGCAAAGATGGTGGATATTCATCAAAAGTATGATTTTCTGCTACACCCAATCAAGGATCTGATGAAAAATTGGCAAATTGACATTGCTGGTGTATTAGAAGACTATCTGGATGAGGTATTGTGGAAGTATGTTTTTTTGATGAGGTATTGTGGGAGTATGTTTTTGGATGAGGTATTGTGGGAGCATCATCATTCATTAGATTAATTAAAAATCATAGCAAAATATTGAAATCGCTGCAATGTTAGCTCATAAATCCTGGTTTTTGAAGAAAAGGTAAGGCATAGAATGCATTATATTTTTTATACTGAAGTAGAAAACAAGATTTAAAAATTTTGGAAGTATCGGCTATCGGTCCATGAATGGCCGATATATTGGTATCGGCCACAATAAAGCCATATCGGTCTACCTCTAAAAAAATCTATCCTGTTTGACTCTTTATTTAAGAGGAGTAAAGTACTTTTGGACCTACTCACCAAAGCAACTCCATTTACCTTCCCAGTTTCATTTTGTTTTGTTGAAAATTTGCATTATTTAATTTTAATTTAAGGTTTTGAAACAGACACGTCGTCCATAGAGTACAAACACACAGTCTGTACAACGCAAATTGATGAAAACAGACGCAACAACATTTTGTAGCGGCGTTGAAGGTGGAACAACAGGGTTACAAGCACTTAACACTGTTGTTCGCTAACCGTAACACTTGGTGCAGCACTACATCCAGAGTAAGACACACTGAGCCCAACCCTGGTCAAGGCCAGATAAAATACGAGAGTATTGTGGCATGCACATGGCCTCAAACAAACACTGTAACGTCCGAGCACTCAGTCGCAAAGTAAATTGCGGTTGCAGTGTTCAAAGAATAAGGACGAATATAAACAATCTGACTGCACCAAAGTGCGCAACCACACGTTGTTAGACTTTCCGCTGTTTATTACTGTTTCTACATAAAAAGTTGTCTAATCAAGCGCGTTGCTACTTGTTAGATAAGCAAAGTGTTTAGATTAGCGGTTCCCAAACCTTCTTAGCTCAAGACACATTTTTATGATAGTCGAATAATTTTCAGTTTCATTTATTAAATTTATTTAACGACGATGGGCGGCAGGCCGGAGCCTGAATATCCCCTTCGTCGGGTCATGTCGAGCGAACAAACACACGATGAACAATTAACGGCGAACAGTCGACAAAATTTTTTAACAAGGAAGCAAAATGACCGTACAGAACTAATTACCGAATGAAGAATGAATTGCTATGAAGGAAATCTAGAGCTTTATGGCTAACTAAAGCGGCTGGTACATTCTAAACACTCATAAATTTTAACAGTGGGCTTGAGTTTAATCGCGACACGGCCAAACAATAGAAGATGCAAAAGTCTCGCATGATCGCGCATTATACCCGGCAGCAAATCTCCCGGGCCTTCTCTCATCAAATAATTTCTACAGGCTGTAGGAGACCGACGCAGACCACAGAATGAAGTGCACAGCTAAGAAGTACATTCTCGTTAGATTCATTGGCACCATATGAATACAAAGATAAGTGCGCTTATTTAGGTTTAGGACACTGTGACCCAAGTGCAGTCCACAGCGTATAGATATGGGGATTGCTGCCATGTGAAGATGCCTACAGTTTTGTTTGGGTCACTCTAAAAAGTTTCAAGACGTATTTTAAACTTGGACGAAAAACTAGCAGATGATTTGTCAGCAACAGGCAAGACGTTCCATAAATTAGCAACTTTCCTGTAAAATGAATGATAACGCAAGTTCTTTTTAGCCAAGGGATCTGAGCATTTAAACTGTAATGCAACAAGTACGGTGACAAATCTTAACATTTTTGAGGTGAGTGGTTGTAGGCTTGGTTAGGCCATACCAAACATGACCTTATAGTAGCAAAGTGGAAATCGCAATTTTCTTCTACTGCTTTGACTTACAAAAGAAATGTCTTTCAAAACAGCGTCATTAGCTGTAGTCTTCATGCATCCTGTGATTATTTTTGCTGCAGTTATCTGGGCAGTTTCCAAAAGCAAAGCATTCGATCGAGAGCAATTGTACTGTAAATAACGCGACCTTACTAAGAAGCAGAAGAATGAAACAGTGGCGAATAGACGAAAAAACAAACCTAGGCACCACATTTGCAATGGATCTAATACGGTCAATATGTAGCATAGCACGGTGATGAAGGCTTAAAAATGACAATGCCAGGAGAGACTACCGGTACTGTGGAAAAGCAAACCTAAATGCTTGTGGCAATCGATTGCTTGAAGCGGTATGTTGTTGAAAATCATGGATGGTGGTCATGACAATTGCTGGATCGGTTAACTTTAATACTTTCTTTTTGTTTTCAGGCCATTAAAACTAACACTCGATGTGTCAGACCTATTTACTATAGTTAAAAGATTTTCTGACAAAACTTGGTGTAAGCGGCTTGGGAACTTGGAGGAAAATTGCAAACTTGTATCGTCAGCAAAAAAATAGATGAATGAATACTGTCAAAAATATCGTTATGTAAGAAAATAGGACCAAGGGGTCCGAAGACGGAGTCTTGCGGTACACCGAATTCATATAAAATTCTTCAGCTGTGCTTGCGTTGATACGTACCGTTTTCCAAATAAGAAGTAAGTACAGTTAATAAAAAACCCACAATACCCATTTTTAAAGCTTGAATAGTAAGTTGAGTGAACAACCTGATCAAAAGCTAAAGAGATCAAGAAATGCTATGCTTGAGGACAAGTTATGATAGTGGTCAGATAAATGTGATTAGTTTTGAGCGAGGCTAACATTAAGTGGTGATAAAGAAGGCAGTAACCCAATTGGGCAGTAATTCAGTCATCATAATATCGTTTCTTGTGAAGAGGTAAAGTTGAGACAGTTTTCCACTAAAGAGGGAAACTCCGTTGCCAAGTTAAAATTGAATAGCAAGCTGAACGGAGTTTCCAGTGATTGACTACTACATGATTTAAGTAAGCGATTGGAAAGTTTTTGAAACATCAGCATTTAATGTTTGTTAACCTTTTTAAACTGGGTTTAAATGTGACATCACAAGAGTACACATCAAATGGTTCAACAACCAACAGGTTTAGACATTGGTTTGTGACAAACGAGAAGCTGGGAAGATTTGCATTGCTAAGTTTTTCGTCAGGTGGCGTGGAAACGTTAGCAAAATGGATATTGAAGAGGTTGCACTTTTCATAAGCATCATAAATTGTTTTTCCGTTAGAGATAAGTGGGAAATGGCAAGACTTTCTGGAATTCCAGGAGCGGTTAATAAGTTTCCAATACAAAGGGTCGCCTGGCGAAAATGGAATTACGTTTCTGCTGGGTGGGATCTCTGTTGTAGGGTGTTCCTACACGAATTTTTCTTTGCATCAAATTTCTCAGTTTTCTGTAACGAATCTTTAGCTGAATTCGTCTACAATCGAAACATTGTAGGATGTTATGACAATTAAATTCGAAGTGGGTGACAACTTTAAACTGTTTAGGAGATTAATTTTTCTTAATAGGATCTTGCGTTACCTACCGACATACCTGGCTACATTCTTTGGTGTTGGACCTGACTGTTCGGAAACCAATGATATTATGTTTGGTGTATGATTCTGTTGATTGTAGAACGTAGAAACAATGAATTCAATGAGGTTTTTTTTATGTAATAATTGCATAAAAAGAGCACTGGGTCTGTCTAAATGTTTTGTTGTTTTATGGAAAAGGTAAATAGTGAATTTACCTGTAGAACTATTTTTTAGATCTTAAAAATGACGTTTTCATTTGATGGCGGAAAAACACGACTGAACTTTGCAGAAGCATCATTTCTTATCCAGGGAACAGCTTGTGTGTGGAGTCGGAAAGTGGAGTATCTTCATGCTCTTGTTTACCAGACTCTTGAAATGATAAGTAGCAATAAGTAAGTTCACGCAAAAGTTGTGGATTGTTCTCTTAAGCTTTTTTTCATTGCATCAGTCGCAATGTTGAAAGATGTCGTTTTTTGTGATTTAACATACGTTCTTTTAGTATCTGAAGTCTTTATTATACACAATGCTTTTAGACACGCCCAGCAACCTGGTTCAATTGACCCCCAAGGCACTGACAAAGATGCAACATTTGATGACCATGAAGACAAGGTTGCAATTCTGTTTGCATTGATGTAGTGGTTTGTTTGTAAGGTCTATTTAAATTTCATGTTAACCTACTTGGAAGGTCAATTTGAATGTTTGTGATCTTGATTAGTGTATTACATTATTGAGAGAATCTGATCTGTATCTGCAATTTTTTGTGCTATAGACTCATTAATTTGTTGATAAAATATAGCAGGTAATTCTGTTGGCTATGTGTTCTATCATATATCGTAACACGCCCTGCTAATCTTTTCATCTATATATCTATAACTTCACAAATAGCCCATAAATCTTCCATGGAAGGATTATTAGGTTGTTCTTACTTTCTGAGAAGAGACTATTTTGCAGAACGTAAACAGTTACTTTGCATGCAAATTGTCTGCAAAACACAGCTTGCGACGTACTGTTCAGTCAGTGCTTTGCGCGTGGAGCTCACAAATAAATGCAGCTTACGTATTTGCAGTGGTATCAGCTCCTGTATGAAACAGTTTTTCTTTTGACAAAAAAAGCCATCTTGCTGTATATCGCACCCAAGTGCAGCAGCCACGTTAGCGATAATTGCTGCAGCGCTTACCGATGGTGAAGGTTGCAAACAAATGCTGCAAGCAGGGAACCAAGAACGTATCTGTTTACTGGTTGCAGTTTCTCAATTTGGATGACGTCGGTAGCCTTTTTACAAAACGATGGATTGGTAGTGGTGAGAACATCCTACCTTTACCGCTTCGTTCTGATGTGTTTGATAGAGCTGATGCGGACAACAGAGGAACAGCGTTACTGAAGTAGGTCAACAAAATAATATGTGCGTTTAGCATTTTTCCATTTGTGCGCACCGACAGACTCAACAGTGTGCAGCTCAGCTTGCACTGCTTTAGACTAGGCATAAATGATAATGAAGCAAAATCGCAACGAACACCTTGTCACGCTCGTCTTTATCATTTCATGCAGTCATTTGCGCAGAGATGTGGTTTAGAAGAATTTTTCTCTGTGGTGACCTTATTATCAAACCAAGTAAGAGATTCAGTTTTAATGAAAAAGTTAATCAACGCTTTTGCCACATTTTGTTTTCGAACCCAATGCCAAACTAGCTGGATATGTTTATTTATTGATAATCTCACAAGTAATTATCAGTGTTTGCTCGCTCTCTAAGACCATGATTGCCTTTTCGCGACTATGAAACTGACTTTCAAACCAAATTTATTTTGAAGGGTCTCTTAGATATGCCGAAACGTGTTTGATTTCTTGTAGGAAATCAATAAATGTGAATCATCTGAAGGTACATTCATTTTTGATTAGGAAAGCTAGAAATTTTGTCTTTTTGCGACAGTGAGAAAGGTGAAACAGTCAATTACTTCTATGATTTTTGGGCCAACTCCACAACGCCACTTGACCGCGGGATGGCTGTGATAGAGAAACCATTTGGAGGAGTGGATATGGAAACAAACGATAAGGTCGAAAGGATGGCCAACGGCAAGTCTCCCTTGTCACAAATGAATTCAACCAAAAAACCCACGGAACTGTATTTCGTAAATTCTTAACAGATCGACGGGTGGCGAATTCGGATTATTTCAACATGCGTGCAACTATGCAAAAAGTGGCGCATGTAGATTGTCTGTTTGAAATGCTGTATTTTCTCAAGCAGTGCGGAAGTTGTCGGCGTGCTTTGGCTGCCGGCTACGAACGGCCTTCTGTAGTTCTCATATGCTTTCTAGTAGAAAATAATATTTTAACAGGTCTTTCGAGGCGAATTTTAGAGGTCCGAATGTGTTGTCTTGTTCGGATCGTGTGTTTGTGCTGGTAAACTGTTGACTGGCGCTCAATGTGAACGTTTTGAAATCTGTAACGCATTTGCAAGGAAACTGGCAGTCTCCAATGCGAGCATTAAACATCTCCTGTCGTATAGCCCTAAAAAGTAGTGAAAATTCGCTCTTGGCAAGCTTTGCAATTACAGACCTGCTGCCGCGTCAGCACGATTATTGTTTGGAATCAATTTCAGAAAAACAACGGCAAGATCTCGATGAGCTTTCGGCCAATGTCGACCCTTTCGATATTGATGATGATGACCGTCACGATGATGGTGCTGGTGTTGCGTTTGAGGGCGACGTTGACATGAAAGACGACCTGGAGGCAGTGGACGAGAAAATAGTCGACGATAACAAAAATATGGTATGACAGGTTCGCGCTTGTACCGCCGTTCATCTTCGCGGAAGAATGTGAAACGAGCTGCCGAAAAATATCTGCTGGAGTGTGCAGTTCGTTTGGTTACTTCGTTTCTTTGTTCAAGTTGACTTCAAATTCATAAAAATTTTAACGAATCCTACAGAAATCCATACATTTTTCCCGATTTGATGGCATTAAATGTATGCGTGTGGATGGTCTTTCTGCAAAATTTTATCCATATGAGTCAGTTTGCATTAAATTTTTACCTTTTCGTCCAAATTGTTCTCCGAATACGTCATCGGCGTAAAGGCACACTTGCACATGTCAAACGAAATTGTCTGTTGTTTGCACACATTTCCATGCTCTCTAAACTTTGCCCAGTCAGTCAAAAATGCATCTTTTGCCTGGAACTGCACGAAACTGAAAGTTTGCTTGACCAACCTTCAACGATTCTTGGTGGCATAGGCCTTGACTTCTGCCTGGTTGACAGCAGGTCTGTGGAGCCGGAGTCCAAGCAATTTTGGATGGTCGAGCCAGAGCCTGAAATTTGGGTTCCCGTTCAACAGACGTAATTTGTTGGGCAAGCGAGTTGTACAAATATTGCAATGGTTTTTAGTTTTTAATAGAACAAATCGTTCTGGAGCCGGAGCGAAAATTTGAGTTCCAGCTCCACAGCCCTGGTTGACAGTGACATTTTGGAGAAGATTATTTTCACAGTCGTTCGTGCATAGAGCCTACTTGTACATCCTGAAAAAAATCAAGGAAAAGGAATTAAAATTAAGAACTTCGATATAAATTTTGTGTGTTCGATTTTTGCAGTGTCACCATGTAGACCAGTGGTTCTTAACCTTTTCTCTGCCACGCCTTCCTTAATAAATGTCCTTTGTTTCAAGCTACCCTGACTTTAAATATGTAAATTGGACGAAACGCTTTCCCGTTCAGAAACTTTCCATGTTTGTAGAGCGCGTGAGGGCCCGCGTCCCCATGGAAATTTATTGACGCCCCCCTGGGGTGGGGTGGCGTGCCCCACGGTTAAAACCACTGATAGACCTTTCCTGGTCAATGTCGTGTATGACGATAACTTTTTTATGTTTCAAGATGATAAATTGGCCACAGCATTTGAAGAACAGCTTTTGATTAAGCGTTAATGGACCTAGTAATGACGAGCGCTTGGTACGTATCGGCGCTGGTCGATTTGTCCTTGGATCATTTGGCCACGTCGGCAGTAGCAGAAGTAGTGCTGTCGGGAATTACCTCGGTAATTTGATCAGCAAACATCTCTAGTTTCTTTCGAAAGTAAACTAGTCGACACTGACTATCTAAAACAGGGGTTCTCAACCTTTTTCCCCTTAAGTACGCCCGAGTCATAAAACAGTCAACCCGAACCCCCAGTAAGCTGACACTAAATTAAGTGGTAATATATTGACTAGCAGTTAGTAACTAACAATTTTCCTCTAGTGTAGGATATTTAAAAATAGCAATGCATGAAAACTCAACTGCCATCCAAGTACCCCTGGAAATCTTCCCGTGAACCCCTGGGGGTTCGCGAATCCCAGGTTGAGAACCCCTGATCTAAAAGGAACTCACTGCGGCGTTTGATACGGTTGAGTGGATCACGCTGTAAATTCTTCAGCGATCGCCAAAGCTCTATGGACGTCATTGCGATCAAGGAAACGCATAACAGTTTTTCAATGGTTGATGTTCATCTTGCACTCGAGTCGAAATCGGTGGATCAGGCAAGAGCTTGAAGTTCTAATGCAGACCGCGGTTTTAACTCGAAATCGTCCCCCAGAATGCTCTTGATATGAACCCGAACCGAACACCGAAAAAACGCTTAACCGTTGACTGCATTCGTTGCGTACATCTGAATAGACTAAGGTTAGCCTGGGTGGTTATAAGGGACTGTCGCACAACTTGTTTTCTTTTGTCATTTAGGTTGTTGAAAGGAGGGAGTTGCGACAACGAGCATTGGCAACGGCTTCCAACGACCCGGTAAGTGTTGCGTTTTTTTTTTTGACCGCTTCGCCGGAAATTGCGTCAAGGCAGCGTAAGCTGCGAGAAAGCGTTTGAAAATTATTTGCAATCCACGTTGGCTCGGTGACTGTTGGTGAGGAAAGTGTGACGTAAGCTGTCTGAGAACTTCTAAGCAGACGTAAAACTTGCCTACGAGCTGTAATACTCGTATAGTGGAACAGCAAATCGTGCGAAACGAGCGCGCGATTGCGACGATGCCGCGCAACTGATTGTTTGTGTGGTATTGCCGCGCGTGACGTAAGCCGGTATTGTGACGTCAAAACGCGAAGCGTGAGAGTGTACCTTCATCAACTTGTCAGTAACGGTGGATGCGTGCATTTTCCTTTTTGTTGATGTTGTTACCGAAATGTTTCCATCCATGCATTTCCAAAGGCAATGCGCATTGGATGTTAATTACATTCGGTACATCCGCAGAAGTCCCATTTCGCTCCCCCTCCGACTGTCCACCTCAACCCGCACGACGAGTGCGCCGCGTGGGCGTGCAAGAATTTCAGGAAAGGCAAGACGATCAAGCTCCCGCCGTCGCTGCCGCAGAGCGCGAGAAAGCGAAAGAAGGAGCCTGAAGTTGTGGGCTCGATCCCGCTCTTCAACGTCTTCGTGGAAAGCATACGTAAGCGGCGGGAGTTACTTTTTGCTGCCCTGTCGAGGTGCGAAACGGTCGATTGCAAAAAAGTCTGGTTCGTGGTCTGACGGCAAAGCTCCTTTGATTTCTTTGTTATTTTTCGACACCTGCTTGAAAGGCTGAAATAGGATTTTTTGAGGTAATGCGACTGTTTGCTACATTGTTGTTTCGTTTCAGAAAAGTCCATGAAAGGAGAAGGGACGAGAGCGATGCGCGATGAAAAGAAAAAAAGGGATGCATGGTGGAAAAAGGTATTTTTTGCAAACGCGGTTTCGATCATTGAATTAAGCAATCGCGAAACCAAAAACTAGTTTTGTCTCATGCATTTCCGCAGTTAAATTCACCGTTGTTCGTGAGCTGTTTGATTTGGAATGCAGCTGTTTGCCAGTCACAGGGAATAATCGGCTGCTTGACTCGGTGTTTTCTGCGTTTTGTAGATCAGAGCTGCGCAGCGACAAGCAGACCATCGAGATAACGTGGGTGAGTACCAATGCGTACATCAAGAAACAATTGACAGCTCCACAAACGCTCCTGGTGTTTTTTTCTTTTTGAGTGTAGCATGTTGGGCCAATAGCCCCATCCTCCCATCGTATGTGACGTGGGCATGGGTGGATATTACAATTTCGGGCCCCTGAGGCAAACTCTCGGAAAGGAGCTCCGCTAAAGGTAGATGTGGGACCAGGTGTATTTTCACAATTCACTTAATGAAATAAATGCAAACAATGCAAAAACTAGGTGCGACACTGTCAAAGGGAGCCCACGGCATCTCCGAAGAACGGCGGCCCAAGGCGACGGCCTCGTTCACCTCCCCTAATATCCACCACTGGCCGCAAGTTCTTTTCAGAAATTTGTGTTTCAGAAATGCACTTATTGTTTTTTTTGCCATGCGTTGTGATATCTTTTCACAACCCAGTCGTGGTTTTATAGCACGCTTGTCCAAATGCAAACTTTTCCTGATTACCGCCGTCGCTGTGTTTCGATCGAAACCGAGCGGTAAATATTTATGGTTTCTTTTTCCTGATATTTACGATCTCTCGCGTACTTGAAGAAACCGCCTATTCTTGCACGGACCTCCAAGTTTGCTTTCTGGCTTTTTGTACCTCAAGGTTGTATTCCGTCAGTTCCTGGTTGGATCTTTGAGAATGTAAGTAAAGGCCATTTAGTTGAAGCATGAAGTGGCAGCTGTGAATCTTGACCTCTCAGCGACTTCGCCGCGTTGGTCGCCAACGCGTCTGTTTGCTTCGCAGAAGCTCGCTTCGATGACGTGTTCGACGATCGCGATGCCAACAAACCGCTCGACACGTCCGACGCGGAAGACGCGAGCGACGGAGTCGGCGCGGACTTGGACGATCTGGTTGACGAGGTCATGGAGCGCAGTGGCGCGCGACTGCCTGGTGAGGAGCGCTCGCAAATCTCCGTTACTTTCTTCTCGTACACGAGAAGTCTCCAAACCAGGGTTGCGGAGCCGTAAGGAGTCGGCGGTTTTTGGGTGGAGTCGGATTCCTAAGAACACTGGAGTTGGAGTGGGATTTTTTTACGCAACCCCGGAAGCCCACTTGAATGATTTTATACATTGCACTCCTAAGTTAAGAGTCCTAACTCGTGCCTGTTGAAATGTTACAATTTCTTTTGAAATTTTTTTTGAAACAGTATTTTTGCTGTGTTTTTGAAACAGTAAACGATTTCCATTGATTGCTAGTTACTACAAAATTGTTGGCTGCCAAACTTCATGTTATGCTAAGCAGTCGGAAATTTTGGAAAGGTCGAGTCGGACATTTTACCTCCGACTCCGCAACCCTGCTCCAAACTACGGCCCGCGTGCCAAATCCGACCCACGAAGTCCGCTTGTCAATCATAAAAAATAATATATTTACGAATAACTCGTTGATTCGGTAGAATGTAACATATCCCGAAGCAATTACATTAAACGTAGTAGGTCCGACCCTAGAACTGTTGTGTAACAGCTTATGTAGCCCTTTGACAAAGTTTGGAGACACCTGATCTATTCAATAAAATCAAACCCTCTGTCGCACACGAAGGCAATTGAATCACTGGGATTGAACGAAGTTGTGTTTGAAATGTCAAGTCGGTGTTTTCTGTCGACCAGCTGTCTTGTGCTCTTTTGCTGTGCAGTGTGTAGTGGCAGGACCTTGTGCGTGCAATGCGCGAAGAATTTATTGAATGCCTGTCAACGTAGTGTACAATCATTTCCCATAGCATATTGCGTTGAGGGTGTCGATAGGTTTTCTTTGATGGAGCACCAGACAAAAACAGGGCCACAATTGTCAAGGCATCCTTAAAATACGCCATCACTATCTCTGAATGTGGGCGACAAAATCGCTCCTCCCCCCACTCGTGGCGACGGCTCTGGTTGCGCTCCTCCCATTAATTTGCGTATCCATTAGTGCCTGTTGCATTCAGTGCGCTAAGCGTATCCTCAGGTTAGCGAGTCTACGTATTCTTCAAGCAGTTCACATCTCTAAATTACTCGTCAAAATAACAAAGACATGCGATCGTGGCGATGAATAAAATCATTTCCAGAAACTCCAGTTAACGGCAAGCAGGTAGCGCTGCTGACGTCCCCGTGCCGCAATGAACCCTGAAGTTAAATTTCGTCTTTCTTGCGTCACTATTTGAAAATACACTCAGGTGTATTGTTCTTACAGGCATAAATTTCGGTTTCAGTTCTTGGGCTGAATAATCAATTAACAGATTTTACCCGCCTTCACACAAGCTTACGCTGTTTTTTAACTGGATTTTTTATAGAAGATATATTTCCTCTCAAATCCTATTTAGCGTTCGTGCCTGTTTTTTTGGATTCTTTTCATTCTGCTTTGCCCTTGGTTCTGACCCATTGTCCGACAATCGTGTGTTCCGTCATTTGCCGATGACATCAACTTGTTTTTGACCTGCGTTTCCCAAACTTTATTACAACCATTTAGAAACAGTTTGAAGCAAAGCAGCAATTCATAACAAAGTTGATGGTTAATTTTTTTTGCAAATCAACTGTTGTTTTGTTTTCGAAAAAAAAAGTGTTTTAACTGATTTTTCAACTGACTGCGTGGACTTCCCATTTAATGGGCCATGGCCCTTTTGTTGGGGAGCGCAGTTTGGACCGTTCTCGACTTCCACCGTCCTTCTGTTCCGACAGATTTACCAGAACAACTGTCAAACGATCACGTGACTCTGGACACCTACGAAGACCTCGTTCGTCATCACGTCGAGCAGTTCTACGCTTCGGCGAAGCTGTTCCAGCAGGAGACGGCGCTCGCACGGCGTGTCAAGCAGTGGGAGGTCAGCATTGCTCCAGCTTTGGAAGAGCAGGTGCGGAAAAGCGTTCGCGGAATTGCTTTACGAATGTAAACGCCTGTGTTCTTGTAGACCAGTGGTTCCCAAGCTGGGGTAAATTACCCCCTCTCCGGGGTAATATGCGATTCCTCGGGGGGTCATGCGGAACCAAAACCAAAATGTTCTGTGTTATGAACGATCACTGCGAAATATGGAGGGTAATAAGAC
>JGI24021J15306_10002215_pt1 | contig 20607 bp, 12 predicted proteins | sample Ectturendosymbi1_FD_15306 | JGI IMG/M metagenome (IMG submission 15306)
GTCATCAGCAAATAATAACGTATTGAATTTAGTTACGGAGGGTAGGTTGTTTATGTACAGTAAAAAAAGGATAGGACCAAGCGTAGAACCTTGGGGGGATAAGATGATCGGGCACAAGGCGTGTTCTTCAGGGGACAGCGGTGGTTAAATGCTATGAACTTCATTTTTTGTTAAACTTCATTGGACAAAATGTTGTGACAACGAAAACAGGTGCATCCGAAACGTCCATCATGATTTCGTGTAAATTATAAGTTTTCGCGTTTCCAAGGCAATTAACATAATGTTTATTGTGTCGTTTATCGCAGTGAATGGCTTGACCTCTGACCTCAGCCGCACCATGCCAGTCTCTAAACTGACACGAAAACCGAGCAAAACGTTGTGCAACAAGAAATCGTCGTCGAGCGACAGCGATTTGTCATCAACACACCAGAAACACAGGACAGCATCCACGCAGCACTCTGACGCAGTCGCCAACGGAGTTCACGGAAGTAACGGAAGTATCAGCAGCGGCAGTAGTGGAAAGGTATCCTCCTCAGGGAAAGTGTCTTCGAGTGGTGACCAAATTCCTGTATCAAACGGAACCTAGAAGGCACTCATTTTGTTCGGTTACTTTTCCAAAAATATTTCAAATCTTCCGCGTCGTCCCAAACCTCTGTCGTACCCATCAACAAACAAACAAGCCTAGTTTTTTTTAACAACGGTAACGTATGGCTCCGACTTCTATGGCACCAGACGAAAGGTTGTGTACATCCGACCCAGATGCACAAGAGCGTTATTTCGACACGACTTGTCGATAAGAAGTTGCAGAAGATCTTGAAATAGATCTTGATTTGTAAAAAGTTTCAAGTGTCAGTTCATTGCAGACAATTGTCTGAGAGCTCGAGTCTCTAACCACCCAGTGATATTGTAACATAACTTTCACCAACATGTGATGTTCGTGAATAGTATCTCTCTAGTTGTTGCAAAAACATCTTCAGATAAACCTTTTGCAGATAAAGTTGCGGCGCTTACACTAATCGTTTAGACGAAATACCATGCATAAAATATTTGAAGTTAAATCTTGATTTTATATTCCAGCAGTTTCAATACAAAATCTAATGCAGTTAGTAGGATCTTAATCTGGAGAACTGCGAAGACTGCAACTGTGGTTGTGAATCACTCGTAAACTCTTGGCAATTGAAAATAAAGTTTGGTGCTTTTAATCTGCGTCATCCAAGCAGATGATAGAATATTAGGACATTTTACCTGAAAAAGTAAAGTTTCTTTTATTCCTTCATTGTGGTAGTTAATGCAAGGCGTAAAATCCCACCCAATGCGTCAAGAATCTAGCAAAACTTTGATCTTAAATACTGACCTTCAGAAAAGAGTGAATTGTGATTTTGGGTTCTTTTTTCACTGAACACCGTGTTCTTCTAATGTTTTCTAATTACTTGCATTTCTACCTTTTTGAAAAAAAGAGAGCCTTCCTTGTCTATTTTACACAATGATAAAAGCAACGAGAGTAGTTTTTACGTACACCTAGCTTATGATTGAACTTATGACTGAATTCACGAACCTACCCAAACTATAAATAAAAAGAGGAAAAAGTCAAGCTTAGTTTGTGGTTAAGGATTAAAACAAAAGAATACTTCCTGGAAGGATCCTTTTTTGCAAAAATCAGATGAATATATCTTATAAAAGTTCATCCTCAGATAGAAAACGTCACCCCTCACAACATGACGTAATTTAACCGTCGATTTGCAGTAAAGCTTTTGTTGTGCAAACGTTTTCCATGTGAAATGTTATTGGTCTTTGCTCGATGTGACAAACAAGTTTAATGTTGCTTTACATGCCAAAAATTTCGCCTCCTGCGCTCTGTCGTTTCTCCGGCAACGTTCTTGGTTTGCTTTTCTTCCCATTGTTGCTTCCACTAACCATGCAATTTTTGTGAATCGTCATAATGCCCTATACATGTTTCTTGCATGTCTTGTTCCGCATTGCTCTATTTAATGAACAATAAACCAGATAAAGTTATGCCATACTACCCAACGAGCGCTTTTTTTAAACGACCTTGCTTCACAAGGGCGAACAGTGATTTTTTCACTTCAGTTGCGGTTGAAACATCATCATCCTTTAATACATTGCATGACGGGAAAGCTGGAATAGTAATTGTGTTGTCAATTTGTCTTCATATGAGTGAAATATCAAGTAGTTCATCGAGAAATATATGCAAACTACGCCGTCAGAACACTAGCTCACAATGAAATCTGTTGTCTATCCGGAATTTCAGGAGACACCCCCACAAAAATCCAAACTTTTTCAAGTTACGTTGAAAAGATGCGCAGTGAAAATACCTTTCTTGCAACTTCTTGCGGGGGGGTGGAACTTTAGCGATTCGCGAGTTATCGCAAAAATCGCTGAGCAATATCGGTATATCGGCTGCAGACCCTATAGGGTAGCGTTCCCCAAAGTCCGGCCCGCGAAGGGTTCCAATCCGGCCCGAGAGCTCTCCTAGAAATGTTTAGTATTTTAACAATTTCTTGTAAATGAATTAATGTAAAGATCTAATTACACAAAACGGCTGAAAAGCAAAAAGCATTTGCTGTAAATAAGAATTTCCTCCCGATAAGCTTTGGGCTACAAACGTAAAAACCAAGCTTATCTCTTGGATCAAAATATCGACTACAAACGTTTTGGAGTTTACTTGCATTTTGTGTAACAGAAATGATTTACTTAGGACCTTGGCCATACTTTTTAATGTTACGCTTTGCGCACAACTCAGACAAGTAAACACAAACATAGAAAATTGTTACATCATAGTTGCTTTCTTCGCTGGAAGTTACTACGCACGAGTCCCTTACTGAACTTGGCGCCTAGACTGCTGTCGAATCCACATTAGTGTGCATGAAAAATTTGTAAATAGTGGCAGGTATATGGCGTTTGAAGTGTAAGAGTTATTTGACAGTTTTGGGATTTTTTGACAAGAATACTGCATGCTAACTTTGAGAGAGTTTGTTGGGTGCCGGTATTTAATACCATGAATAGCAGTGATGGAGTCTCGACACTTGATCTCGAAGTCAGTTTAGACAGTGGTGTATGAGGCGGGGGTGCAAGCGAACACCGAAAAGTTTTGATTCGTCAAATATCCAGGCAAAATCTCTGAAAATACGGAAATAAATCCCGCAACATTGAGGCACAGATGATTCGACACCTTTGTTCTCATTGTGTGATGAACGATACTGACTGTCGAAATGCGTCTGAACACATGAAGATGAAGACCTTTTTTTGTGTGACTTCAAAAAAAGTCGTAATCATTTTTGAGACACAAATTTTTCGGGTAAGTTTGAGTAAATTCGGACAAAAACCCTTCGCACCCCCCAAAATTTGCTTGCCTCTACACCTGGTAGTCTCGAGACTTTTTTTGCGATTCTCAGTCTCGAAAGATACGTGCCGGCCCATATTTAAGACTGGGCGCAAAATATCCTGTCTGAAACTATGTAACATTTTACATAATTTTTTGACAGTTTTAGCGATTTTGCGTATGTCAATGTAATCGATTGTTACCCCAACACTTGTGATTTTTATTGTTTCTAAATCAAGTTTAAGCGTCATCCACCTTCAAATTGCCAAGATCAGGCAACAATAAGTTGCAAAATTTTGCAACAAAAGGTCAAAATTCTGAAATGTTGCACTTTTGGATCGATCTCAAACCTATTGTCTTGAGACTTTGAATACTGCAATAATATGGCTGAGTGAAACTTCTTCAATTCAACGTACTTCTTGTCTGTTGTATCTGCAGGTAAGAATAACATAAACAAGTATGAAAAATGCCGAAAATTTGCAAAATTTCAACTTCGAAGTGGTGATGACAATTTTTTGAAAATTTGTAGAAACATTTCGGCATAATCTTGCAAATTTTCGAGTCTCGGACTTTTTGAAGAAGTCTCGGTCTCGAAGTTTAGATCTCGACTACGTCTCTGCTGTCTAGTCAGTGATTGGTGACGTATACAGGGTTCTTGAAAATCGCAGGAGCAATTAACGTATAGCAGCATCAAGCGTGAAACCAAATATCACAACTATCATGCAACACAAAAATCTGTTGCAGAAGTAACATTGCAAACATGTTATCAAACACAGAAAAAAATTGCAATGTAGAAACCTGTCTAATGTTATGCGAGTGGATTTTTATTTTGTTTTTTTCAATGCACAAAACAGTCCGGCCAGCGGACATTGATAAGGTCGCGAATTTGGCCCAGCATCCAAAAAGTTTGGGGACCACTGCTATAGGGTATAGGCTCAGGACACGGGATCTCACAATGTCAAGCAATGCAGATTAAAGTTTGTTTGGTGAATCTCAAACGTTGAGTCACAATCAGACCAGTGGAGATTCTAAGAGGGAACCTGGGTGCGCCATGCCCCCAAAACTTCTGGCTGGTCAACAGTTTGGCTCCAGTTGTGTGTCTAATTCACGTTCAAGTTCGTTTGGTCGACTCAGACACCAGGTAGCTTTCAACCATCAACATTTTAAACGATAATTTAAAAGCCCTCTAGCCTGCATTCAATATTTCCTAAAAGCATGATAAGCTGAGTGGTTGTTTTTGACACTCGAGTAACTAGAGTTGTTAATGACGACACACACCAGTGGTTGCTCGGATCCTGCGTGAAATTTAGTCAGGACGCGGTCGTGATGTTGAAAAATGTATTTCGAAACTAAGAAATAGTCGCAGAATTGGGAAGATTGATCTTTCATGCATTTCAGTGTGAGGTAGAACTGGATTATGTTGCTGTCAGTTTCAGCAGATTGTTGCTTGTCCCACAAGCAAAATGTTTGTGAAAGCATCAAAGAATTGGTGTCACTGAATTTATCCTGACTGCAGTCGTGCGTTCTGCTGCCGTGTGTATACGACCCCGGAACATCTTACATAACTGGTCCGCAGGGGCGTAACGAGGGGGGGCGTAATTCCCCGGGCACCGAGTCGCTATGGGGGCGCCAAACTTGCTTCTTGCCCCGGGCGCCATCTAACCTCGTTACGTCACTGCTGGTTCGTGACTTCCGTTTTAACTCTACCCACACATGTCCTGCAACGTCATAGAACTTCATAATTATTTTCTGTAATGATTCAGGAGAAATTATTTCCGGTATGTCAGCTCTTTGCCTTGGAGGTTCTAACAAAAAAACACTTGGAAAAATTTGCAAATGCATATGCAATTAGTGAAGATGATTTAAAACATGAATACCTCTGGCAAAGAATTTGCTTCGGAAAGAGTCGCAACTGTCCACATCGCTCGAACAATTTCCTTCATTTATAGCGCCTTCCAAAGCTGCGTTTGATTGTTACTAGAAGCTTTAACTCTTCCCGTCACCAGCGCTTCATGCGAGAGAAGTTTTTCAAAAGCAAAATCAGTGAAAACATTTCTCAGAAATTACTTGACCAGTGATAGATTGAGTAGCATTGATCTATTCTCAAATTGAAGGGGTACGAGCTGAAAAAATAGATTGAGATAATTTTGTTGATGAATTTGACAGTCAACATGTTAATCGAGTTGATATTGATATAAATTCTGACGTAGACTGTTTGTGTGAGAATCATAATGCTCATTGTCTATTTGTCTGAATCTTTTCTTGTTTTATTTGAGATAGTGCGTGTTTTGCTTATGACAAGACAGTCATGAATTAACGCAGGGTTTAAAAGTCAGCTGGTGTGGTATGGTGTATTCATGCATTTTTGTGACTCAAATCACGAAATAACACGAATGCAGCAAGAGGAAATACAACAACATCAAAGATCACTAGTTGATTATATAGTGATGAAAACATAAATACGTCAGGAATTTCAGGTTTCGCCGTTTAGTAATCATGTTCTAACATGTTGAATCACAAAGGGTTGGCGGAAGAGGGCCTGGGTCAAGTTCTCAGCCAGCCCTGTTGCTAGCACAAACCAAATTTTAGCACAAACACACCAGCTTTGGAGGATCAGTCCGAGGAAAATTTAGTGTGAATATCAAAATGAACGACTTTGTTGGGAATATTCTGCAAACTAAGTAATTTTACGTCTGCTGTTACATCTTTCTATCAGGTACACGCCCTAAACGCCGATGCACACCTATCTGCGGCGCTGCTTTGCTACTTTAGGTGCCGCTGGGACTGATGCCGAAACCTTGCTGTTGTTGACTGCATAGTGCAGTGAATAGTCCTTACCCTATCCACGCTGTAGATGGGTATTACACTCGTGATAGGAGTTGCATAACATTGTTATGGTTACGCCACAATCGCAAAATGTCGGTAAGCTACCGCAAAAACGAATTAGTCAGTAGCCACGAATCTGCTGCCAGATTGTTTATTTTTTAACTTGCTTTGTTGTAAGAATATTTTGACGAAACTAGTTGGCTATCAACAGCCTACTTGTCTCTGTGTCAGGATGGAATTCGTGGTTGGAACCAGGGTTGTGGAGTCGGAGGTAAAATGTCCGACTCCCGACACCGACTTTCCAAATTTCCGACTTTCCAAAATTTCCGACTCCGACTCCTTAACATAAAGGGAATGAAATTTGGCTGTTAAAATCAATGGAAATCGTGGCAAACAGAAAGAAATCTCTGTTTCAACAAAAGTTTCAAAAGAAATTGTACTATTTCAACAGGAATTCCCAATTTAGGAATGTGATGTAGAAAATAATCTAATTGGTCATGCGGAGTCGGACAAAAAAATCCGATTCCGACTCCCAGTTTTGTTAGGAATATGACTCCACCCAAAAACCTCTGACTCCGACTCCGCAATCCTGGTCGGAACCATTTCGCTTTCATGTGAATTGTTTTCACTTTCGTGCAGCTGTTTTCATTCACGTGGGGTCGGCAAAATTGTGTACGGAAAATGGTGTTTCATTTTACATGTGCAGTGCTGTGGAAGTTGCATGGTTAGCACAGAATATTCGGCATAGCAAGCAGTACACGTGTGTGTGATTGCATCTACAGTGGCGTTTAGGTGTCTCTAGTTAATAACAACGCTAGTTCATATTTAGCAACATTCACAAGCCTATGTTGGTTTTATAGGGTTAATCATAGCAACTTAATCCTCAAAACAACGGAAAATGCCCATGCATGACAGACAATCATGTTGGCCCCCCTACTTTTTCTTGGCCCCGCAGTGGCCCCAGGCGCGGATTTACCATTAGGCTAAAAAGGCTTAAAGCCTAGGGCCCCCGATCCCGGGGAGCCCCAAAATTTTGGGAGTAAGGGCAATTTCCAGCATTTCTGCAAGCAATTATACTTGCATTTTTGTTTAATTCAACGCACGTTTTTTTACTATGCCCTAACAAAAGATCTCAAATGAAGGGGTGGGCAAATTTGTTCAATAGAAGTGTCATTGGCAGAAAACCAAAAACAACAACGAGCCGCAAAATCAGTTTGTAGTGTCAAATACAGTTCAATAACAATACAGGTTTTGCATGAAACAACCTGCAACAAATCGCGTAGATTTCTTGGCAACTAACCGTAACATTACGAATTCGTGTAAATACGTTGATAAATGAAACAAACATTAAATATGAGGCGACAACTCGCTATCAATTTGAAATATTGCTGTTCAGCTAGAAGAGTCACACAAAATATGTCGGCAAGCCGCAGTTTGCCACTAATTTGGCTCGGAGGCAACTTTGAGAATGCCGCGTATAGTTTCAAGCAAGCCTCAGTTCAAGTTAGCCTCAACACTAACGTTTACTGTGACGAGTTGGAGGATATTTCAGATTTGAAAATTTTCCTAAATGTTTCCGCGGGCCACTGAAAACGCTGTGGCGGACCACATGTGGCCCGCGGGCCGCTATTTGCCCACCCTTGCTCTATAGTACATAGAATAATGAGTCCGAAGGATTGAAGTGAATGACGATGAGCATTCTCTTTTCATTGCGTTGAGAATTGGTTATTGTGACGTGTAATGTGTGGAACAAAACGCCTGAATCCATTTTTCAGATTACACGAGACCAGTGAGGTACTCAAATACCGTATGCAATAGGAGTGTGGTCAGATAACTTCACCGCTGCCTTTTCAGTAGTGTCATTGTGACTGTTTTTGTTCCTGATATCGAGGGAATTGAGAATAAAGTAATATGTTTATGAATTGGAACAACTTGTTCAGTGAATGTAAAGAAAACATGTAGTGCTAATTTGCATGACATACCCCCCCAAAGGGCCCCCAATTTGAAATAGGGTCCCGAAAATGAAAATTCGCCTCTGAGCGCCCCCAACATTTTTAATTCTAGAATCACCAGGCTTGTCCATGGGAATGGGATTCCTATGGGAATCCCATGGGAAGCGTCCCATGAGATGGGACAGCACACGTTTGTATTTCCCATGGGACTCAGAAATAGAACGAGAGTGTCAGAATGTTACTGAATTGTCATACTTAGACTATACTTCTGAATTTTAAATTCAATAAATTTTGTCTTTTGCATGTCTCTTTGTACATGTAGTCCTATTTAGTAGATACTAAACCTAAACTTTCATAAATTTAATAATTTTAATTTAATTGTGTTCAATATTAATATTATAATAATGTAATGGGAATCCCAAGGGATGGGACAGGCATAAATTGCTATGGGATGGGACGGGACAGATAAATATGTCCCATGAGAATCACCACTGAATGAGACTGCTTGCCAGGTACATCCGGGATATTTGGTAGACGCGAGTGATTGCGTCGATGAGCTCATTCCTACGAAGATAATATGGAGAATCTTTCGACAAATGTCATTCATAAAGACAAGATTTTATAACAGGCATGAATAAAATAAATATCTGTAAGAAACGGTTTCAACAGATATCAGCTGCTATCCCCAGGCATGGTAAACGAAGAGCTGTTCAGATAAACGTTGTATATAAAGTTGATGTAATGTCTATGCGACACTGCGAAAGGCTGGTTGGCTGCAGTGCAAGATTTTAAATCTCCATTGCTCACAAACTTTTCTACTAATTTTTCAATATATGCTTTTCAACAAAATGGATGACTTTGTGGGTCATCCATGGTTGTCAGGGCGTGTCATTTATTGCATGCTTGTGGTGGGAGATGCCACAACACATTAGGTGATGTTAACGTCCTCAACTAAAGTTGTGGAAGTAAAGCTGTGAAGCAACAGCATCTGGCTAAAGTACAAACTCAATATATGCCCACACAGCAATTAATTTTTGAAATTTACCTTTATCTTTAGCAACAAACTGCCACAATTTATCTTCATTAGCAATAAACAGCGTGAAGAGAATTTTCAACAACCTGCGCGAAATTTCACAAAATGTGTCATTCAAAAACATTTGCTGCCATCCAGAGCCGGCCCTAGCAGGTGCGGGGTCCAATGCAAAAATTGGGGACTGGGCCCCTCTAAGCTGTGGTGTTATGACATCGTCGTGCGCAGTCAACCGTGACACAACCTTTTTGATGATGTTTTTGCAAAATAACTGTATGAATATCAAAATATGCGGCAAATTATCGGAGTTAATATGTATCAGCAGTTACTTTTTTTGGAGGGGCATGGCTCATGTGCAGTGGTTAGATTGAAAATTTTTAAGAACAGGTTGTCTAACTCCAGGACTCACTAACAACAGGTTCTCTCATCACAGTCTCCGGAGGCAAACCATGCTGGTTGGCCCGATATAAGTGCAAAGGTTGATCTTTGTGTGCCAGCTGGTACAGTGTAGCAAGGGAAATTATTGATTTTAGTTATTTTCCCAAATTTGTGTCTTGTTTTTCACTATTAAAGGTTAGTAACAGGTGTATGAGAGGTTTCGCAAAATAAGTTATAGGTAAAAGGTGTTCATGGGGTAAAATTGAGAACCCCTGACTTAAGCCAACAACCGGTTCTCGGGATTAAAGAAATTCCAAGCGAACAGGTCGAATCCCATCACTGCTCCCAGCTACGTCCATGTTTATGACTAATAGCCTGCTGCTGTGGTGAACATTGGACAGTCCACCGCTACTGGTCATGATCAGGCCGAAAGTTGTAATGGAAGTTCTGCAATGGAGCGGCTAGCGCAAGTGCAAAGTTACGTCACCCAAACCGAACTGACAAGTGAATTGAACTTACAGTGCAGTTAAATACAATTACTTCACTCTTGTTGAACGGCACTTTCGTTCGAAGAATAGCTAACTTGGAGAAAACTATTAACAAGAAATGAATGCCTTTCGCGCTTTCGGTAACCACGCGCACAGACGCGTTGTTGTATAAAGGTAACGTTTGGGCGAACGATCGGCTATCCGCTTTATGACGAAAAACAAAAACAGACTTCACAAGAGAGCAACACATGCATCCGCCCAAAGTTCTTCAAAAACCCAAAGCCCCCAGAGGCGGCTGCATCGGCTTGAGGCCGGCCCTGCTGGCAACCGTGCCAAACGTTGCTGCAAGACGAAGCTCTAATACCTTTGAAGGAATTTGATGCAGCAGATGATACAAAAGTTTGGTAACAGTGTAGAAGGTTTATTTATGCATTTTTGTGACTCCAAGAAATAATGGAAACGTAATAAAAAGAAACGAGAAGAAAAGACCAAAGAGCAGAAAAGTTAACTGCACGTTAATAAATAACAAAATTAGAGAAACAAACGGGAATGACTTGTGGATTCTGCGAATCGGTATGAACTACATAGTTGGGATATAAAGAATTGGCGAAAGAGCTTATGGATCAACTGTTCAAACAGCCCTATTTTTAGCATAAATCAACAAATGGAAAACGAAACTTGCTTGAGCAAGAAATTGCGAGTTGTCAGCCAGTCGTTTTGTAACGCATATTACAATAAAAATGACAATTATATAAACTCCGATGAAACTTGAGATCTAAAAAGACAAGTACAAATTTTACAACTGTTGCCTTCATAGATTTACAGTGAACTGTTCACAACGCTGAAAACAGTAGGCTAGATCAAACACAACATTTTGCAGCTGGGGAGAGCAGGCTTGCTTTTGCAGGTTGACCTCCGCTGCTGAGAGACAGAGGCGAGGGTTGAACCCTGTAAGATCCGCGTGCGCCACTTTTCTTGTTGAACTTACAACACCATAATTCGCCAGCCGATTGAGCTAGAGAGCTGTTCAAACACTCTAAAGATGCGGGAAGTCCTTTAATTTAGATATTAAAAATTGAAAAGTTTTGGATTTTGGGTTTCTTTATCGATGACGTCATAATGGGAGTAGGTTTACGCATTTTTGGCCGAGGTCGTCGGGCTCTGGGGCCAACTAAACGAGCCAATTTTTTTACTCAAGTTTTCATTGGAAACTAGGCTATAATCCGAGTCTTTAGAGCCCTTGATTGGCTTTCTAGCATTTACGGATGTTTCTTTACCAAAATTTGGGCTTTTTCGGCCATAATTTTGGGTCCAGAAATGCTAGAAAGCCAATCAAAGGCTCTAAAGAATCGGATTATAGCCTTGTCCGGGCATTTCGCTCCAAGTTTGAAGCATAACTACTCTTGTGCAACCAGGGACGGATTTAGGGAGCTTGGGGCTCTGGGCCATCATAGTTTCTGGACTCCCACGCAGGTGTGACATATTTCGCCTTTTGTCTGAAAAAAGCGTGAAAGTACGCCCTTCTTATGTGTAGCGCCCCCTCAAACATTTGTATTTGTGGTGCCGACTTTGGTTCTACGATTGCCTTAGATCTTCAACAGAAATTAAAGACTTTCCTACATTCTTCTCAAGAACAAATAGCAATGCGATCTTTTCTTGGAATATATAGCTTTTTCGTGTAGTTCAGAAGTTCTCTTCGCTAAATTTCCTTGGTTTCTAACGTTTTTTGTAGGTTTATTTTTCGGGTATATACATTTTCATGCGGGACCGTGTTGTCGCTCTCGATAACCGTGTTGCCGTTCTCGATAAATCTCTGAAAGTCAAAGTATTTAGCCCTGCTAAAAATTTGGGCTGGCTACGCTACTGCTTATAAGTTGTAACCACTTTCATACAGACAACCTGTATCTCTCTCGCGCCCAATCATGTTCCTCAGTATCAAGCCTTTTACACAGCACTTTCTTGCTTGATGTTTAATCTTCCACTAACTAAAAGCTCGCAACAAAGCAAGACCGCCAGACACTGCAGAACTCCGATGAAAAGCAGTATTGTCATTCTTTCGTTGCGTAGCAAACAATATTACTGCGTTGTTACGGTGTAGGCTACTGATAAAAGTCTAGACGTTTGCATTTTTGCTCGTATCAAAGTAAATTGTGAAGTTATGCCTCTGCGCAGTTTCGCAAATTTTAAGTTAAATAATGAGTTGTCATAGGAAGGAGTTGCGCGGGGCCATAGGTGTAGGAGCGGGCAAATTTTGGGGGATGCGAAGGAATTTTGCCCGGATTCTCCCAAACTTGCCCAAAAAATACTTCAAAAGAAGTGACCTCCAAAAAAAGCTCTTCATGTCAATTCGGGAGCCATTGTTTTCAAATCAAAGCATGTTGGCCGCCATTTTTGCTCAGATTTTCAGGAAGTTTTCGAAGGTTCTCAGAGATTTTGCCTGGATTTTGTGGGATTTTGTCCGCATTTTCATCAAATCAAAACTTTTGGGGTGCAGTTTCATCCCCTGCACCCCCGCCTCCTACACCAGTGCGCGGGGCCCTAAGCCATGGCCTATTGGGCCTTTGCGTAATCACTGTGTGCAACGGCTTTCATGCTCATATTCGCTCTCAGCATATAAAAAAACAATCGGGCAATCGGGGAGGTAGCGAGAACCGCCGTCGCTTCGACACAGAAGCGTAACCCGAGCTTTGATGTGGGGCGGTGAGTATACAACACAATCTGATACCAAAGCCGCGTGCAACGTGAAATGTGATCAAGGGCCCCATCTTGGACATCCCTGATCTAATCGTTGCAGCTTTGCCATTTAAGTCTTCGACGTGTTATTTCTATTGATGGTAAGATTATTTGTTGCCACAATTGAAATAGAATGGGCATAGTGTTAAAAACGCTCTTATCGACTTGTCTGCTTAAAGAGAACGGATTGAAGATACACAAATGATTAGGTTAAGGTCAAGTAGTCTATGAAGCAACTGACAATCTTCTACAAACCGAAGCAAGGTCGGGGTAACGAAGATTTGCGAAATTGCTCCTGTCAAATTTTTTAACTACCTACAAACACCCACTAACGATGGGCGTGGCGAGCGGCTTGACATAAACACTGAGACTTAATATGGAGTCATCACAAGTCATTTGAAACAATAAACAATAAACGAGTCATATGAAACCACAAATAATGGTACAAACAGAAAGCACGTTCAACAACAACACCTCCCTTATGTAACAGTAAGGTGAAGTAAAAGTAAAAGAGTGATCTCTTGGATGATCTCTATTGCTACTTGAAATCTTGGGCGACTGAGCGTGCTGTGTTATTAGTTTAATTGGTTTAGAACTTCTTGTAAACGCAGTCTGGCTACAACAGCGTCCACGAGAATCCCTGCTAATGTTTTCAAAAATAACTTTTTCCACACGTGCAAATTTTTGCGTAAGGTCCTTCTCAAAAGTCAGTCGAACCTTTATCTTTACCACACTCTCGATCCAAGTTCAATCCAGCAACATAATTGCGAATATCCTTGGCTTGCTCAATTCTCGTGCTATCCTTTGTTAGCCTGGATCAAATGCTGTTCCAACCAAATCCCGAAACAAGCAAATAATAAAGTTTATCTTCAACTGCCGCACTACTTGGGCTGTTGTGAAGTAGCGTTGTTTGCCCACAATTGTGCTTTGTAAAGAAGGTTGTTTGACAGCCAATCGATCCTAGAGGCCCTTAACTCTAGTTTTCCAAGAGCAACTAAATGATCGCAAAAAATTTACTGCTGGTGTAGACGTAGCCTGTAGATAAAGCTTGATCTCAATTACGCCCAGATTTCACCAGGGTTCTTTATCCCCCAAATATATTACAGTAAATGACCTCATATCATTTTGTCAACTTGAAACAACTGGAAGTGGAGCACATTGAAACTTAATCTGCACAACAGTGCTTTGTGTGCAACAACACCTTCGCCTCACAAAACTTCGCACTCGATTTCTGCTGCTGTAACGTCAACGGTAAATGAAAAGAGAGAAAATCTCTGGAAACTACTGATGCCTTTCTATTTGTTCTGAACAGGTATCGCGTACATGGATCAGATCACAGCTCTATGCAGTGTCGTATAGAATGGAGTGCTGAAGCCCAGACTTATGGGAGGGGCGAGTCCAGTCAGTAAAGTTAGGGGGGGCGATTTCAGTATTATTTGGTAGTCAAGTTTCATAACAGCTTCGCTACTGTAAGAGAGATGAAGCATACTTCACAACACTGCGGTGCCTAAACAATGGACGACAAAATGGCCTTATATCGCTCATGTTTTTTCCCGAATTTTACAAAATTATGGTGAATAACGATCCTTTCGTAAGTTTTAGGGGGGGCGATCGCCCCAATCGCCCCCCTCTGGATCCGCCCTTGCTTATGGGATCCTTAAGCCCCTCCTTGTCGACGGGCCTGCATATTAAGAGAAAAAAAGTAGTATGATTTTGATGCCTAACGCCCATCTTCACACCGTATGTTATTTATTCTTCACATCTTGAGAACTTATAAACAAGCTTCAGCCCATGCAACACACACTCTATGAAATGTGCAAAATATTCTGAAACATTAGCAAGTTGACAAAAATGTCGTAGAGAAGGTTTTTCCGTTGTATTAATTCCTATGATGTTCATCAGCATGTCGGTTGTATACCAACCAAGCTGGAAGGAAAAGGACAACTGTTTCCAGAATAGAAATCGCAATGAAGACGATTAAAAATGCTCGATCCATTACCGCTGCTGTGTGCATCCATTTTTCTGCTTCCTGTGAAATAAAAATGCTTTCAACAAAACAAAATATTTTTCAACAAATGTCTTGAAGAACACATTGCTACAAATTTTGTTTTGGTTTCAATGAAACCTCCTCTAAAACGAGACTCGAACTTGAAATATTTTACCAACTATTGACATCCATCTTGGTTTCCGGTGCTTCCAGAATCTTTAAAAATCTAGTTTTTTGTCTCGCAGACAAGGCTCAGTATGACCAAGCACCTTCTTTGCTAGTCTGACCAGTGGTTTCACATTTCAGGAAGTACTTTTCCAAGTCCGGGTCAGATGTGACGTTTTGTGCACAATCTCTGTGCTAAGTAAAGCAATGAGGTCTCGAGACAAAGCGATCGAGGCAAGACCTACAACCACCGAGACAGCGAAAAATGCGAGAACTTCGTTATCCGAGGCCGGAACTGAGACTCATAAAAGACACATCTCGAGACAAAGGCCCGTTTTCACCTGCAGAAGGTTCGCTGCAACGTGGCACCTGTCTGTTCAAACCCACCTCGCGATCAAGAGGGAGTTTTGCATCGAAGAAGCATCGTTATATACATGAACTTAATGGGCGTCAGCATAGAAATAGTGTGTGTGTGACAACAAATCAATCGACCAATTGCATTTTTCACGTAGCATAGTAGCGACACATCGTAAGCGAAAGACCATGACGGTGGCGAAGCGACCGCGAGGTCAACAAGCTTAAAAAATGAAAAAGAACAAATAAGAATAAAACGAAAGACAGCAACGAAAACATGATCTACCACAGACACTGTTACATAACTGTCACCGGGTGTCAAACTAATTACTGCCCGAAACGGCTACTGGCAAAGTCTTCGCAATGAACTTTGTTCGTGAAAGAGTAGCTGCTTATGTCGTTTAATAGAACTTTGGCAAGGTCTAATGCCGGGGGGGAACGTGCGGCTCGCTTTATTATTTAAAATGGTCTGCGTCAGACTTTCCGTAACAACTCAAATTACAACAAAAATCGCATCAAACCGACTCAGCCAGATCAGCAGGTACTTAGATAATAGTCTATCTCGCTCTCTCTGCTTCATAAATAAATTCAAAAATATTTGCAGTCCGACAGTGATTTTTCATAATTAATGTGGCCGGTGATAGTAAAAAGGTTCCCCACCCACGGCCTAATTCAGGGGTAAGGAACCTATTTAATATCACGGGCCACACGTGTGAAATATCGCTGGCGGGCAGAGAGAAATATGAGGAGCAAGAGAGGCTTCTTTTTACTAACTGTCTAAACTTTAGACTCTAAAGTATCTGCTTATCACGAAGTTTCGTTTTGACATGATTTTGTGTTCTATCTTGGGTAACGAAAATTCTGATGCAGGCCATATTAAATTTTCACGCAGGACGCAGTTCCACCACCCCTGGCCCATAAGTGTGCTGGTAATGCATTCCACATAAGTTCAGAGCTTCTGTAAACAGAATGGCGCTGCTGGTTTACTCACTTGAATAAAGGAATCACTAATGCCTTTCTATCACGGTATCATGTGGGAAAGCTCTGATAACGTGATAGATATTTATAAACTTCTGTGTTTTCTTCTGGCAACATCTGATTACATTATTTTATGCAAGTATTTCGCAAGTTCATATTTTATAGATGTTTTTTATCTCAAGATATTCTTAGAAAAATGGATTTCCTTCATGAGTATTTGTTCGTTGATGGGAGTTTCACAAATATTACGTCATGGGCGTCGGAAGCTTTTTTACAAGGAGGGGGCAATAGTGGAGTTTTCCAGGGGGGCCAGCAATGAACTTTCATTTTACCCAGTCGAAACTAAGACAACAACCTTTTACTAAAATTTAATAGGAAAACATCAAATTTCAAAATCCAGGGGAAGGGCCAGGCCCATCTGCCACCACTTTCCGACGCCCATGCATTACGTATGACTAGGTTATTTTATTTAAATAGACCATCTAACAAAGATACATTGGCAGTGCCCAAGTAAGTATTGCATAGAGCAGATGACACTAAACAATAGAGACATAGACCTTTAGGAGCAGATCCATACGACCACATTTGCACAGGGCTGTGGCATGTACAGCAACTCTACTACTGGCAACTTTTCTACCTACATGAGCGTAGGCCCAAGTCACATTCAGACTGGGAGTCTGTTGTAACACCTATATACCTAAGTCTGTCAACTTTTCTCAAGTGAAACTATAGCAGATAGTTTAAATGGAGTTTGAAGTAAATTTTTAGTAAAGAGCGGAGGTTTTTGTGGAATCAACGCTTAATTTATTTGCAGTCGCCCAATTTTTAATTATTTTCATTTCCAATTTATTTTTTGATTCCAGCTGCATCGTATTATTACGTGAAAGTATTAGAGTTGGTGACGACAGGAAAGAGGTTGCGTTTGGAAGCTGCTGTGAAATCATTAATGCAGATTAAAATGAGCATTTGACCAAGTGAGGAACCGTGAGGGATACCACATTTTATGATATTTACGGGAAGTTTGGGTCTTTTTTGGCTAACAAAGACGAACTGTTTTGTTATGCTTGGATAAAGTAACTTCTAAAATAGGTCATTTTGCACACCGCGTATACCATACTGGCACAATTTTTTTAATAAATGTGATGGTCTACACCTACAGGGTCGAAAGGCTCCTTCAGGTTGAAAATACGGTTTGATTGTATAGGCATTAAAAAACTATTTACCAATTACGTAACCAATCAGAACTGGCCAGACTGACCAACGGAGATGGGCCCCTGCCTGGCCCGACCTGCAAGTGGAAACGGACCAATAACATTCCCTGAACAACAAGAAACATGCAACTGACGGAAGAGCACCAACATTTTGGATTCTTCAAGAATCACCAACGATTATATCAACCAATCTAAGTTTGTTGTCAAGAAGAACAACAAGGCATTTCACGTTGTCTTCGGGGAAACACCGTGGTTTTTAAGCTCAAGTATAGGAAAGGTTTCCTCAAGCAGTTTCGTTGATTTGCACTGAAGTATCTCTTTGGCTGATACGTCGTCATCATGTTCGCTCAACCGTAGTACGACCTTTTTGTAACATTGGCAAAATGGGGGACACTTTGTGGAATTTATGTAGTTTGGTGACCATGGCCCAAGTGCTTCCCCTGGCTGCGCCCATGATGGTAGTAGGTGCTATATCTACATATCTAGCTCTTAGCATTGCATTTACTATGAAAACACATTAATTCTGAGAGTTGGGCGGAAATGGACATATGCTCAAAAGTTGTGATAATTCAAATTTGGTCAGTTCCGAAACAAAATGTACTGCTACTAAAATCCACAAGACCACACATAGATCAAATCAAAAACAAGTCACAAGATCTATTGGTAAATACGATGCTAGCAGTGGCAGCCGGGGGCGTGGCCAGAAATTTTAGTGGGGGGAACACAACAACCGAGTTCCAACATTTAAATATTTTTAATGCTCCTTGTTTTTAAAGAACCATCCATGAAACGTGCTTGTTTTTGGCGTTTTCTCCTGAACAATTGCGTTCCGGCAAATAAAATGTCTGCTTTCATTGAATTGACAAGTTTTAAAAGTTTTGATAATGAAGTTCCAAGCTTCTACTTTGAATCAATGCCACCATTTGCTCATAAACCTTTCCTGCAAAAGCGCTAGTAAACCTCTCAATGCTATAAGTGCGCGATCTGCAGTATGCTTTTTGCAGCCAATATTGCAGTTGAACAAGTTGTCATCGCGGCCGACATTACGATTGCGCTTCTTATATTGTATTTACACACTTCGAATATACACCAACACAGCACGTTCAATCGAAGCCGAGCAGCGACTTTGCTCTGTGGCAATGACTTCCGACGAAGTAGGCCTTCTACAAAACTTTCGCACATATAAGAAGTGGATCCCGTTGCCATCTAACTTTTGAGCGATTATTTCACGTATGTAGTTGATAAACGTAAACGCTGGAGTAGTGTTTCCAATTCGGGGAAAAATTCTAAAACCCGGGTTTCGGGTAGCTGAGAAAAGAAACCCGGGAACACCCGTTTTTTTCGGGTTTTGAAATGAATGCGATTTTGAGCGATAAAAGCTCAATATCATTGTGAAATTACTACTGCTGGTCCCTGCGCCATTTATTAGCGAATTATTAATTAAGTTAAGCACAGTTTTTCAATGATGTTTATAATATTGACGCATGACAATCAAAGCACACTTTTATCATTCAGTCTGCTCCTGATTTTGAGCCGCTGATGCGGCTTGATTGTAATTAAGGCATGATACAGCTTTTCAAGGTTATTTGACCTATTTTTTGTAGCCTTAAAAAGGCTCATTTCCTTTTTTACAATTTGTGATCGAATCTTCTTGTGCCGGAATGGTTTTGTGGTCTTCATCCTCATGGATTACATGGATTCTGTGCTTTGATTTCAAATGGCTGATCGAACTTTTGGTGCTTGAACCACCTCCTTTTGTACAACGGAGCACAAATTGCACTTTGGTGTTGGTTGAGCCCTGTTGTAAAAGGAGTGGCTCTAAGCGTAGGATTTTCTCCAATTACTAGCGTCCACTGAATCTGTATGATTAAACATCTACTTAGAGTCGGTTCCAAAGGAAAGCCAAATATTTTGTAGAAAGTTATTGCAAACTGAAAAGGAACGAATCGATTTTGCAAAAAATCACAGCTGGTATATGAACTAAGACAGTGGTCGATAACCTTTCCCTAGTCATGGCACAGAAACAAACTCCGCAAGGTATGGAGAGCCGCACTACTTTTCACGAACACTTCCGTTCCCTTCGCAGTTGATAAATCCTGGTAATTTGAGGAATTTTAATCAGATTAATTCCTGATTTTCATATTTCACAGCGAAAGCCCAAAATGCGACATACAGTACATTATAGCAAAGTGCGGTTTCTCGTAAGTATGCAAAGCAAGATGTTGCAAGGAGTGCAGATTCATGAAATATAACACCACTGAGCGGGCCATACAGTTAATACATTTGGTAAAGGGACTGCGGGCCGGATGATGATTTTGCTTGGCGGGCCGTAGGTTGCCGATCCCTGAACTAACACATAACGGCTTATAAATGAACTAACTAGTAACTGCGAAACTACGGCATAGCTTTGAAGAACTACCTCACGTGGTAGTTATCTAATGAGGTTAGCGAAAAGACTAAACTTCGCGTAGACACCTATTATGTGCAAAATGAAGTCACGATCCGTCTAAATAGGTCAATTGAACGAAAATATAAACGGGCCAACAAGAAACGTATGATGGCCACCGAAAAGAACGCACCTCGTGCCTCATGATAACAGTTGAAAGTTCAAACGTGCTTGTTTGACCATTGCACGCACCAATCTGCAACTTCAGTGTTATCAGAATCGCTAACATTTGAATGCAACAGTAATTCCAGGTTTTTTTAAATACCCGGGTTTGGTAGTTGAAAAAACCCGGGTTTCGGATTCGGGAAAACCCGGGTTGGAAACACTACGCTATAGAGTCTTTCAACGCGTTTGAAAAATGTTTGGATTTTTGATAATCCGTAAGGTCTTTTGGCTATATTCAACTTATTACGTGAAACCTTTGCAGCTACTTTAAACTTGCTTCGTTTAAATTGTTTGAGACTGCCAAATTTAACTGACTTCATTGAAATATAAATTGGAATTAAACTGTGAACACAATCATACCCACAATATTACAAAACTTATTGACCACACTCAGCTGCATGTAAAGATAGCTTAGCACTGCACGTAATTGAATTTGTTCAAATCACGGGCTTATAGAAAATACAATAACTTGTCTGCGGAATTTGAAGCCCTAATGGGAAAAAATTCAAATTTAGTTTCATTTTAGTCACATGCGCTTTGCCAACAAAACAGAT
>JGI24021J15306_10002216_pt1 | contig 20606 bp, 17 predicted proteins | sample Ectturendosymbi1_FD_15306 | JGI IMG/M metagenome (IMG submission 15306)
TGAATGAGGATCTTCTTGCTTCGTTTTCACTGCCGCTGCTTGATTCACTGCTGCCTGAACTGCTCGACATTTGTTTGACTTGGTCACACTATCCACAAGAAAGAAAACCAAACAATATTTTTGCAGTTGATGGTTCGCATTTAATCTATTATGTCGAAATAAAATTAGGGTATTAGACATCAGCTATATATGTTTATGTTAGATTTACTGGAAATCATGCGTGTGCTGTAGAGCTCTATTTTATTATTGAAACCTTCTCACTTACGAAGAATGTCAAATCTTTGGTGTCTATTTTAAGCTGAGGTAAACTGACATTAATATCATCTCACCTTTATCGCAAGCAGGGACGGTTTTAAGCCGATTTGACCGATTTCTTCTAATCGGGCCCCGCGCCGAAGGGGGCCCCGCGCTCCGTCCACTTACCAAAGCAAACTCACACTTTGTATCGAAGCTGACTGTGAATATTTCCGGCGCGGGGTCCAGTGTTTGTCAAGGTGCTTTGAGAGATCAAAATGGTTCTTAAATTATTTCAACGGTCTCTCAAAACAGTCACAACTCGCTTTAATACCACCATCAAAATACACGAAAACCGTGCTTCACAATCATCTCAGTATTCAGATAAAACAGTTGCGGTCTCTCAAAATATCTTTGCAGGCAGCAAGGTCAAATCTTTAAAAAATCCCTGGCGGGGCCTACAGCGTTTTGTAAGCGTTGGATCTCTTGCCAATCCAAGTGGACTGGGCGGTTTTTAACGCCCTCACCAAAGTTCTTTAGTAAGAATCGTCATTGTTTTCAGTAATGTTTAGCCAAGTTTTCACCATAGGATCTCGTTAAGGCACGGCAGAGATGGTTAAGATACTACACACAATACCTCCTTGCTGGTCATGGAAGTGCCTGGCCAGATAGACGGTATTGAGTGTTGTAATTATTTGATTCATCGGTTTTCCAGCACTGTTCATTGACGTTTGTGTTTTAGAGGTCCTGGCGTCAACCTTTCGGGCCTTGTTTTTTTTAACATCACCGATTTCTATTATCATGACTTGATGCATCCAGTGCCATATTAGCTATGAGGCCCGTGAGGCACGGGCCTCAGGGCCCCTGCAGTCAAGGGTCCCCAACATGAAAGCTGTCATTCAATGCAGTTATAGCCTGTCTACGCACTATGGTTGTTGCCCAACGTTCAATGCAATATGCCAGGGATGGCCAGCCAGTCAAGAGCCACATTTCTTACGTTGTGTTAACGCAAAGTGTCGCATCATACACATGGGCGCACATGAAAATCCCCCCTTCTCTTCCTCACTCAAATATACCTTTGCTCAAATAGATTAATTGTAATATCACACATCAACATGACAATGACAGAACAGGTCATTTATTGTTTTGCATTTTGTTTAGTGGGACTTCAAGTAATTATATAAGAACCGCATGAAACCGGGGAAAGAGCCGCATGCGGCTCGCGAGCCGAGGGTTGGCCACCCCTGCAATATGCAGACTGTGCGTGCAACAGGAAAAAACGCATTACAGGCGCTTGTGACATCGTAGAAAAATGGTATGGCACCTTATTCACGACACAGGAAAAGAGCAGGGCACAGTGCTCTCACTTTTAGGATTTTTGACACAAGATTGGAACTTTGACCTTTTTGGGGGATTTTCGCAAAAGTTTGAAAATGCGTAAAATGAATCATTTCAGTTTATTTTGCAAATTATGTTTGATTCTATTATTAGCACCTATCAAGGCGCTCCGATTTTATGCGGCACCACCACAGATTTAGGGATTTTTATGCAAAATGGGGATTTTTGGTACTGTTCTTGGGATTTTTGGAGTTGCATTTGCGAGAGCTCTGTCAGGACAAAAGTATGTTACGATGGTAGTCTAGCTACCTCAGCTAGAAAGACTAACTTCGTAGTGAAGGTTGGCGTTTGAGTGTTGTGAGAAAACAGTGTGCTTCGTACCTGAGATTAGAGATATTATAAGTTCAGGCCAAATGCAGCGGCAATACGAAAGTGGAGCGGCTAAAAGGAAACTCAGAGTAGAGCAAGAAAAATAAGATAAGCAAATTAAGAAAAAGATGCCATGTCTGCTGACATTGGTTTGAGACAAGCTTCATCACGAAGATAAGAATGAGTGCGGTAAAACTAACGAAGTCAAAATAACGTCAAAGTCTAGTTATCAAATCGGTGTAGCTGTAAATGAAAGCGATGCCAATGTTAACGTTTCGCAACCACCAGCACTTCTCTAATTTTGTTAAGTTGTGTGTCGACCAAAAACTGGGAGATGAGTCGCACGAAACATTTGTACATCACCTAATTTAAGAAAGAAACCTGATATCACTTTCTCTAACATTGATATTATTCTGCGTGTATATCTTAATTTAATGTGCTCAAACTGCAATAGTGGAAGGTCATTTTCGAAACTGAAACAGATAAAAAATGAACTCAGGTCATCACTGCAACAGCTACGTTTAAATCATTTGTCGCTGATGAGTATTGAGAGCGAACTATTATGGAATCAAAACTTTGACAAGCTGATACATGAATTTGCTTGCAAAAAAGTACGCAAAATACTATTATAGTTTGAGTGTCTAACAAGGTGGGAGAAACTGAGAACGTTTTCGTTTTCCTAAGTTTATGATAGGAAAAATGTTTTCATTTTCGCATTGCATATCTACCCTTTTCATTTGATGTTGCAGAGTGTGTTATTTCGCGTGATGAACACGAGTATTATGAGGACACCATGAGCCATTGGTTTTTATTGAAAAGATGGGGGCACTCGAACATTTTTGCCTCAGGGCCCCTAAAAGCCTCATCTGGCACTGGATGCATCCCCTCAAAAATTTCTACACACTTCACTGAGTGGGGCCCCGCAAAGGTATTTCTAATCGGGCCCCGCACTTCCAAACGCCGGCCCTGGGTACAAGCTGCCTTAACTGCAGTGTCTGATGTAATGAAAGGTCTGTTTGGTTCGTAATCCTCTCTGTTTCTTCACAGTAGGTAGTGTAAAATTTTTGCAATTATCATTTATGGTCTTTGTTAGGGTGGAATTGACAGTGATTGGGTTTGTAAGGGAGGAATGTGAAAAAAACTTTGAGAACCACTAGTTTAAAGAATTTTTTAATCTCTGTTTCTACTTGGATAGGCACCAAAAAGGGGCGGATTTATATAAAAGGGGCGCCATTCAACGGAGCGCCAGCGTTTTGGGTTGGTCAGTTGCCCCAAACTGTTGCCCAAACAAAACGATTTATGAATATCATCTCCACAAAAAAGTTTTCAAGCACCACTTTTCCTTTGCAACGTGTTGGCAAGGGTTCTAGGATTACAGCCACCTGAACAACTGCCACCAAAAAAATCTGGCAAATATCCTATCGACATTGTAAGTTACTTTGGAATGGGATATTTTTGGAAAATATGGACAAACCAGTGTGAACCCATTAGTCTAAACCACCAGGCTTGCAAACCAGATCATATATGGAACATGCACAAATTTATACTTTATTTGCGGAAGGGGTTGCAGTTTTGCAACTTGTTTAGGACTACAAATTACGTTGTTACGTCGCAACAAAAGCATAGTTATCCAGGAATAAGTTTTATCATAGTAACTGCAATAAGTCGGTTTTGCCTTTTACATGTATTTTGGCTTCGTTAACTCCAATCGCAAGGGCCTGACGAAACGAACTTGGTTGGGTTACTCTGGTGTTGCATACACGATGTCAGACTGACCACTTTTACAAACAAAAGGGAGAAGCAGTTTGACTAGCTGGGAAGTTCAGAAATCCCAATATGATCACCAACTGCTGTTAAAACCAGTTTTGTAAGCTCAATTTGGCGAGTTCGAGTTTGCTGCAGAAAATATCGAGTTCAAATTTGACTTGAAAAACTTGCGAAAAAGTCGAGGGGAGTCCAAAAAACAAAAATTATTCTAAGTCTATGTTTCATTCCATGGAAACTTGACTCGACTCGGTTTTGGAACTGCTAAACACTGCATCGTTAAATGTCCGCTTCATGAAAACTAAAGACATATACTGTTTTTCCAGCTATCGCTTTTAACTGCAGTGTATCTGACGGAGAAGCTTCTAGAAATACGTACAAAGCCAGCTGGCCCGCATTTTTGGGTCCGGTTAAAGAATTTGAAGACATCAGTGGACAAACGCAACGAAATTTGTTCATTAACCACAAGTGAGGACGAGTTTTTGTAAATTTTCGATTGAGGGTGAAGGTAGAAGAAAAATCTTTCGGGAGCTTCATTGACTGCGGTCATGCAGCAGATAATTGCTATACAACATTGCTATTCTGATTAATCTTTCCAGTTCTCGCTAAATGTAGACGGATATACCATACGTCTTACATGATAATGTCACACACATAGTGTGCCACATATTTGCTCTTACTGCCTTTAACATTTTAACAGCTTGCAACTGCAAGCAAGAAAATAGCTGCAAGGTTGTTTCGGAAGTACGAATAACAATGGACACATATGGGTTGCGACTTGCGAAAATGGGATACGCAAAGATGGAGCCACGCCGTACTGACCTTTTTCTTAGGCTCTGCTTTGGCTCGTTCCAGAGCTTTGCGCACTCGTTCCTCCTGATGAGCGCGCTGCGCGGCCAATTTCTCTTCTCTGAGCCGCATTCTCCTTTCTTTCTCTTTCATTTTCTCAGCCTCCGCGACCAGCTCAGGTGGCATCACTTCGATGCTTTCAAACAGTTCCTCCAACTTATTTTCGATTGTCGTCAGCATTTGCAGGGTGCTGATGTTGGCTTCGTTGTCACCGATGCACGCACTAAAGATTAAAGCGTCAATTAGAGTGGGTTCCCACAGGTTTTAAAACTCATATTCCATAGTTTTTTAATACTTTTTCAATACTAAACGAACATTTTTCGAAATTCTCATTCACGAAATTCAATTTTACAAATTGCATATTAATGCAAAAATATCAACTGTTTTTCCTTTAACAAGTGCGAAAACCTGGTGATAGTTTAAAAATCCAAATCCTGTTTAAATCCAAAATATTATCACTGTTATTAGACAATGTGTAATGCAATTCAAAAACAAAAATAGCTAAGAAACTAATTCAATTTAACTAATGCTTCCCTCTTTCAAACCCAAAGCCACATCACTTCTGTGAATTTTAGGCATTTTACATTATTTATCAACAACAACCTAAATTAATCTAAAAAGTCTACCCCGTCAGATATCCACAAATGGAAGCCTCACGTTGCGCCCGCTACGCAACGGTGTAAGGCAAGGGTGACAGCACAGAATGCTGCACTAGGAGACCCAACGGCCACGCGCGAACGGCAATCTCGCCCTAAGCTAGTAATTGGAAACCGAAACATCACGTCGCTCATGGGAAAAGAGCAGGACTGGTCGAGGAAGCCAAACGATATTTCCTGGATGTTGCTGGAATCTCCTCGCCTAAGCGTCGTGGTTCAAACACTGTTGAGCTGGGCGAAGAATGGAAACACTTCTACTCTGGCGTTGAGCCAGGACAGTTTTCTCAGGCTGGAGTGTGTATATTCGTAAGCCCTCAGCTGGCAAACTGTGCAGACGAATGGATCCCATGTAAGGAGAAAGGTTCAACCGATCACCACTTGGTAGTCTGCAACTTGCATCTGGAAAACCCGCCAGGGCCTACACAAACGTGCAGGATCAGGAGATCCTACCGAATAAAGTGGGAGGCCCTGGCGGACAAAGATGTAAGAAAGACTTTTGTGGACAGCGTATCATCCTTGTTCCGAAAATCCTCTGAATGCACAGTGAACGCGGAAGTGGAGTGGCGGCTGTTCAAAGCAGCTGTAGCTTCACCTGCTGCTCGGGTATGCTGAGGGAAATGACTTGGTGTGGCAAGGAAGGCAAAAAAGTAACCTCTTGGTGGAAGCAAGAGGTGAAAGATGATATTCAAGCAAAGAAAGTAGACTTAAGGCATGGCTTCACAACAAAGCCGACTCTGCATTTGCGGTACGCTGAGGCGCTAAAGTCCGCAGCACTCAGGGTGAGAAAGACCAAAATGCAACCTTAAGAAAATTTCGGACATAAACAGGACTCCAAATACTGGCAAGCAAACAAAGTCTTCTCGCAAACTATACGGCGTCTTCGCAGCAAAAGATCTCATACTGCTGGATCCATCAAAGGCCAATGGTGTCTGGCTCAACAATTTGAAGGGCATTATTGGCAAGATGGAGAGAGTATTTCAAAGATCTTTTAAACCCAGTCACTATTACGCCACCGAACACACATGAGGTATATTTGCGGGAGGAAAATACCATCCCAACAGAAGGAAGATACCACCCGAACTCCTCCTAGCTGTCAAAACACTGAAGGCTGCAGGATGTGATGAAATCCAACATGAAATGCTCGAAGTCTTGGATCGAGGAGTTTATTGGCTGACTAGTGTGTGTCACGTGGCCTGGTGTACTGAAAGGGGACCGAAAGATTGGCAAACTGGAGTGATCATCCCCATGCGCAAAAAGGAGGACAGGAGTGAATGCAATGAATGCACTAACTACCGGGGCATATCTCTCCTTAGCATCCCTGGAAAAGTGTATGCCAAGTGCATTGAAGATACTGCGAAATAATTGAACCAAAGCTGGTCCGTCCCGGCCGTAGCACTACAGACCAAAATTTCACTCTCCAGCAAATTTTCTAGAAATATTGGCAGTATATATGTCAAAGACGTTTACACATGTTTTGTCGAATTCGAGAAAGCATACGACCGGGTACTTCGTGAAAAGCTTTGGGGAGTGTTGCGGGAGCACGGTGTTGACGACCGCCGACAAGTCACTGTATTCCTGTTCAGAAGTTTGCGTCCGTTTCGGAGGAATTAAATCACAAACATTCGCCCTTGGTGTTGGGCTCGACAAGAGGTGTGCGCTGTCAACATTCCAACATTCTTCATTGCCTGTATGAACTGGATAGACAGACACAGCCGAGTCGACGAGGATGTCACAGTTGGGAGCTTCAGGATCAACCCTTTACTTTTTGCGAACGATTTGGTACTGCTAGCATCTTCTCAGCAGGGTCTTCATCATGCCCTCAATCGGTTTTCCGCTGTGTGCGACCAAGCCGGAATGAAAATCAGCACTAAAAACACCGAGGTATTATGTCTCTCTGCAAACCCAAGGCAATGTACGCTGGACGTGAGCCGCAATATACTGCAGCAGGTCGCGAAGTTCAAGTACTTTGGGTTGGTACTGAGGAGTGACGGAAGACTGAACGAGAAGATTGGTACACGGATTGGTAAAGCTAACGCAGTTCTGTATGAGCTTTATCGCTCTGTGATCACAAAACGGGAGCTTTCAAACAACGCAAAGCTTTCAGGTTTTAAATCGTTTTTTGTTCCGATCGGCACCTATGCTCATGAACCTTGGGTAATGACTGAAAGCACACCGTCCCAAGAACAAGCGACAGAGATGGGATTTTTATGAAGAGTCAACGGTGTGACACTTTGCGACAAAGCGCGCAGCTATGAAATTCGCAAAAGCCGCAAATGTTAAACCACTTCTCCTCGAATCGAGATCCCAGCTGCATTGGTTCGGCCATGCGTCTAGAATGCCCCACGAAAGATTGGAGAGGCAAGTCCTGCTGGCTAAACCCACGAAAAGGCGGTCCAGAGGTCGTCCAAGGACCACGTGGAGTGACTAATCTCCGACCTTGTTTGGTCCCGTCTTGGTGTGGAGGCAGCAGAATTATCTGAAATTGCTGTTGACCGTGAGGTATTCCGGGTCCTCTGCGGGCTGCTGCCCCCACGACCCTCCGTATAGGAAAAGCTGGCATGAAAATGAATGAATGACATTCTGAAGTAGGCTGTTTTACGGTATAGCTTGCAAGATATGAAACCAGAAAGATTGACAGGCGTACAACACTTGCACTAAGCAACATAAATAAATAATGATGAACTGCGCTAAACGTTAATCGACAGAAAGGGGCTGGATTAATGAAAGTCACACCAATTTCCTAACTTTGATGACATGATACAGAAGAGAGTAAATATGTATCACTGGTCATAATATTTGAAGAAACATCATGTGCAATCCGCACGGATGTGAGAAATTCCAGTGAAACAAACTTCACAGATAAAATGCAGTAATATGCAGTCCCGAAACTGCACCGAAAATTGCAAATAACTTATAAAAAATTGTCAAATCCAATCCAAATCTGGTTAAGCAGAAAATATGAAATCCAAAACCAAACCCATTCAATCAAAATAGTAAAATTCGGCAGGATTCAATCCAAATCTAGGTTCATCACTCGTAGGTCGCTGTAAACCTGTTGTGTAGGCCGCGGTAAGCCTGTACAATAGGTCACAGTGGATGACGGAAGGCCTATAGTTTTTAGATGGACCCTACTTTACCTACAGTGCACTTACGTGCACGAAATGCACAATTTGTCTTTTACTGCATGTGCTGGAAAATCCAAGTGCAATCATCGGGGAAGCATTTAAACGATGCTAATGCGCCGTTCACTCAACCAAGGCAGCGAAGGAAACTTACCGGTAAACTTCCTCTACTTTTTTGTTGAGCTGCTTCAGCATTTTCTCCTGATCTTCGGCTTTGTACTCGCCATGAGAAAACATTTCGCATTTTATCTCGAGGTCGTTCGCTTTTTCTTCCTCCCTCCGAATCGTCCCCTTCAAAATGCTGATCTGACTTTTCAGCATGTCTGTTTCGCGGTTCCTGAAATATCGAAATATACTTTTCAGCATGTCTGTTTCGCGGTTCCTGAAATATCGAAATATACTTTTCAGCATGTCTGTTTCGCGCTTCCCGAAATATCGAAATATACTTTTCAGCATGTCTGTTTCGCGGTTCCTGAAATATCGAAATATACTTTTCAGCATGTCTGTTTCGCGGTTCCTGAAATATCGAAATATACTTTTTAGCATGCCTGTTTCGCGCTTCCCGAAATATCGAAATATACTTTTCAGCATGTCTGTTTCGCGGTTCCTGAAATATCGAAATATACTTTTCAGCATGTCTGTTTCGCGGTTCCTGAAATATCGATTGTGGAAACGTTGACGAACGTGATCTTACCCCTGCGCGGTGACAGCTGCGACAATTTCGTTTTTGATCAGCCGTTAAACATTTTCAACAGAAATGCACTGCATGTTTCTTTGAGATCAGCATTATGTTTTTCGAGTAAAGGGAAAAAGTTGCTGACATATTAGAAACTTTTATTGTGCTTCATTATGGTTGCAAACTTGCCAAATGGGGTTCTGCTCGAATGCACAGTGGCATTCTTTTTGCACAATGGCAAATCACCAAGATTATGCAAATGAAAATAGAATTTTTGGCTGCTTTGACATCGGTTTAACGCTGATTTAGGGTGAAACACATTAAAAGTTTGTTTTTTTCCAGGGCGGTAGAAACTACGCGGAAAGAATTTCAACACATGATGTCACAAAATCCCATACAGAAACATTTAGTGACCATGCAAGAAATGAGCCCCGATGTTTTAGGTGATGTCGCAGATGGAGAAAGGAGATACAAAACGTTCAGTGGTATCCGAGAAGTAAATGAGACCGAAATGTTCAAAAGAAAGGCGTGGACCAAATAAAGGTTTACCCTCCACAGCCAGGACAGATGTCACTAGCATGTCAACTATAAGGATAAGATGATAGCCATGTCACAAGTAATTAGTTTCATCGCCAATCGATTACATGCGAAATTTTCCGAGACCAAAAAGTACTCAAAGATAAAATGCCGATTAGCTGTTCAATGGTGTATGATTTTTTATCGAACAATTCCCTTATCAACATCGCAGACTTGTCCTTTTGATGATGATTAATTTCACTCACATTTTTTCTTTCGTTAAATTAATAGTCTGCTTCAGTTCCTCCATTGCCTCTTCAGTCTCTTGACTATTGGTGATGAGAGACAAATTGTGTTCTTCAAGCTCTTGGAAAATGTTTAAAAGCTGAGCAGGGTCGGTGAAATAAAGTTCAGGCTCCTGTAAAGGAAAGAATTTCAGTAAATCTGATGTGAGGTGCGATAATGTTGATCATGAACGAAGTAACGTTTAGTTGAAATATATTTATGGCCAAGGATTCTGCACTGTGGGACGACGTGCCTGTGCAGTTTAAGATTTCTTTCAACCGATTTCAATTTTCGTTGGCTAGGAGCTTAGTGCAAAACTTTCACAGCGCTTCATCTGATATCGACTTCAATTCTCTGGCTTGCAAATTTTCGATCGAACACCCAAACATTTATTTCCGCTTTGCAGCAAAATTACCTAGCTTCCAACCAACGAACAGAGTTTTACACTTGCTTGGAACAAGAACTTGTAGTTCTGTTTCAAATCTTACATCGTCGCTTTCCTCCTCGACGACAGATGCCTCAGCCGACTTTATACTCTCTGAATCGGTGACGCTCTTGGGAGTGGACAGGTTTTTTCTGGCGGTGCTGGCAGCGCTCTTCAGCGCGCCTCGGATTCGAACTCGCGAGGACTGGACTCTGCTGGAGCCGCGACTTTCAACATCTACGCATTGAGTGACGCAATTCAGAAAAACGGAACAAAAACGCAAATTCTTCAACTGCTGACAGTGATGTGAGTATGCCAACGGTTTGTGAAAAACAGTAAAGGTAATGAACTTTGAGTATTGACGACAATATTACTTGAAGAAATTATTTTTGAGGTAGTGGTAGATTTTCATCAACGCATGGAAGCAGTTACCACCAAGCCCTCAGCATTGCATGCTCGTTAGTTGGTCGATCACTTCACTGATTCGGACGGGAGCTGCACGGGTTCGAAACTCGAACGCAACTAATCGCAAACGTTCTGTCTTAGCAGGTGAATATGAACAACCTGAGGCCTAATGTTGTCGATAAAGTGTATCACTACCTACCTGACGATTGGATTCGAGCATAGTTGAAAAAGTGTGAGTCGGTGCAAGCGTTTGTGTTAAGCACGATAGTTAGAGGGACGAAACAAAGCCAGTGAGACAAGTGAACGTCAAAACAACCAAGGGATAAGATGCGCACCTCTGTCATTATCCCAGAGTCACTTTACTGTTAAAACTTCGAATAACAGTCTTTCATTGCCGAGAACTAAAAACATGTATGCCGCGAAAACATAAAATACGTGTGACAAGGTGTTTGTGACGTCAGGTTTACTTTTCCGCTCTCACATATTAAAAAAGACAGACGCACAACTGAGCGCTTTCCACCACACACCAGGATCGAGGATGCGGCTCAGAGTTGTACCTTTTCTGGCAGCAGAAGCGGCGGAGCTGGCAGACTTCTTTTCTGCAGTCGATGTTTGACTCGGGGCAACAGCAGCCTGAATAAAAACACAAATGCACAGGGCAAAAAAAGCAATACAAAATGCGAATCCGGTTTATCAGAGTTGGTTGGACATTTCACCTGTTGACTTTCTTTCCTCAGTCTCCTTTTCTCCATCCTTTCATGTTTCTTTGCTTCTTTCCAATCGTTGGGAGTAAGTTTTTCGAGGAACTCTTTATACAGCAGGTATTCCTGCGAAGCATCCAACAGGTTTAAAGAAATTTCGCCCAATTAATAACTTGTAGCTTACAATGCCACAGTCTTAAGAAAATTTCTCAACTGAAGTTTTACACGTAGTTTAATTCCGTGTAAAAATTGGCATCGTCCTTGCCTCCCAGCACAGAGTTCTTCAAATGTGGATGAGTGTCAATTTACCCTTTCTACAAATACGATTGACTTATTTAATTATCTCATNATATTCTATGAAAAATGGANAGCCTGGCAAAATTTATCAAACGTGCGGAATCTACGCAATATCAACGAAANTATAAACGAATTAGTATTTTTTTTGTCTTGCTGGTTCTTACCCTTCGATGATATGTTAAACATTTTCCACNAAAATAGTTCAGGAAAGACGATACAAATAACAACGTCACGTCTATTTAAAGAAAAAAAGGTGGGATTTAAACAATACCTTTAACGTTTCTTCATGCTTGGAAATATCACTTTTGATGGCCATCATGATGGCGTTATTTTTTTTTATCTCGGCCACTTTTTCTAGTTTAGCCTTTGTTTCCGCTTCGGCTCTGAAAATAAAAGTATTGGTTTGAGTTTTCAAACAAACCTGTCAGATTGGCTTAAATAAATTTTCAAACATATTATATTTAAAATCTAACAACAGAATTTTCAAACATTCATGAATAGTATTTCAAACATATTGCGCGAACCCATCAACAGAAAGTCAATATGAGAAAAGGATTGCACAAAATGGGGTAAAACAAGAATAAAAAGTGTTCCAAATTGCAGTTTTACATTTTAATTGCTTCAACGCTGCTTTTGTCGTTTTCTTTCAAGAATTCATCAAACATGGCGGCGTCTTCTTCTAGGAAGTGCTCCGCCCTTTCCAGCTTCCGCTCTTCAGCTGCAGCAAGCTCCTCCAGCTTCCTCATTTCGTCACGCTTCACGCGCAGCGAATATTGCACCAGAAACATCTCGCGTTTTTTGCTCACGTACTCAGCCAAGTCTTCTTTCTCCACATTTCGATCTGAGATGAAGAAAGTACTTTTCTGATAAACATAGTGGTTCTTAACCTTTTCTCTACCACGCCTCACGTAAGTTATTTCCTTTGTTTCAATGCCCCCTGATCTTAATTAAGTAAATTAGACGGAACACTTTCCTATTCTAAAACTTCCCATGTTGCAGAGCGCGTAAGAGCTCGCGTGCCCTGGAAATTTATGGACACCTTTCTGGGAAGGCCTGACCCCCGGTTACGAACCACTGTGATAAAGTAAATTAATCGACCAGACCTGAACAGGAAGGTCGGAGACGTTGAAGGCAAAGTCTTATGAATGATTTCAGCATGGACAAAAACAACTTAACTACTGAAAGTGCAAAACGCAAAAAAAATCGCCAATCAGTTAATACGGCTTGTAAAAGTCACGTAATCAGCATGTTCATCCCGTCAACAGAAGAGGGCAACTGTCGCTTGCTGCGGCTCGCTCAAGCTTAAATGCATAACGAACTACGTTTTGGTGGCAATTGCAAGAAAACACTACCTCTCGTGACAGCTAACGTCCACCCTGGGTCATCTTTTAATTCTAAGTCCTGCGAAAGATCAGCGGAGATATCTTCTGCTGAAGTTCCAAGCGCTGCCCTTCGCATTGACGCCGTTTTCGCATTCACTCTGGACGCGTAGGTTGATTTTTCATGGACGCGAAGTTTCCGCTGCTTTTCTCGTTCCTGCAGGATGGTTCAAATTAAAACTTCACAAAAGGNAAACATTTTTTGTCCACCACAAGCTTCTATGAAACTTGCTGGTTCATAANCTTAGAAATTACACAAATATCATTCGCCACAAAATCAATACAGCTAAATGTTAGGNTATTCTCCGTGCGTTTCTGAAATCAAGATACCAAATAACGCATTTCCCAAGTTTTCTTTAAAAAAACTTGTTGTGTATGATGGGTACGTGCAGCACGTATTTTGGGTAAACAAATCAAGAGAGTAAGCCTTGGAAGTCCTGCAAAATTATTGTGAAATAAAATGTGAAAAATACAGAGTTGAATAGAATCACGCTTACTTCGTATAAACTCCGTATCGACAATGGGTTTGCGCTTTTGTTGCTAAATCAAAAAAACGTTTGATAAAACTTTGAGGAAGCCACAGCGAAATGGCTACTCTGAGAATATTTTTGCTTTGGTTTCATAATAATCTGATATACACGTAAAATACGCAATAGGCATATACTGATAGTTCCCAGACGTATTGAGTTTTGTTCAAACGGAATACGCCGGAAACAGGAGCGCTGGTATGCCTTTTGCAGCAAGTTTCCTGATCTTTCTGACGAACCAGTAAGTGACAACATAACCGCCGAATGTATAAATGATTACACACGGGATAAACACATCAGCGACCTTAAACGCTTGACGATGATTTGTTTCGAAGAAAATGTAGTTAAAGTGCAATTGAATGCGGCAAAAATTTGCAACAGCGCACTTTTGCTGATGTCATCTGCACACGGGATTGCTTTGCTGCCTGCTTGTCCAGTCACCTATCACATTGTCAGAAGTTTTGTCACAGAGCATCAGTGATGCAAAGTAGGGTTGCGGAGTTGGATGTTTCTGGGTGGCGTCGGATTCCTAACAACACCAGTAAGCAGATTTTTTTGTCCGACTCTGACTCCGGAAGTCCAGTTGGATAATTTTTTGCATCACACTCCTAAGCTGGGAATTCCTGTTGAAATGGTAAATTCCTTTTGAAACTTTTGTTGAAACAGAGATTTCTTGCTGAGCACCACGACTTCCATTGATTGCTAATTTCTACAAAATTGTTAACAGCCAAACTTCATGCCTTTTATGTTAAGGAGTCCGAAATTTTGGAAAGGTCGGAGATGGAGTCAGATATTTTACCTAACTTCGCAACCATGATGCAAAGTTGCTATGGCGATTATTGCTTAACCGTGAAACCATCCAATCGTATTTCGGTGGTAAAAACCTTCACAGAAATGCCGTTAGGTTTAACAGATTTTGAGAACTAAGGAACACAGATCCTGAAAGAGATAAGAATCACTTGAAAAAACGCTGACCAAAATCTCTAATGTTTCATACTTCTACTAAAAATGTTAATTGCTACGGGACATTGGGGATATAAACGTTCACGAATTCTTGACTATTTCTGCAAATGAAACAAACAGTCAACCTCTTTTTTCCTTTGCCGTTCTTTGTCCCTTAGCATAAAAACGTCCTGATCATGAGGAACTTTAAAGGGGTTACTGTCAGGCAGAAATTCATCTTCTTCTACAACCACTAAAGATTTTGCAGATGATGTGGACTTAGCTGACTGGGGGAAAGTTACTCGACCAGACTGCCGTGAAACCAAACCCCCTGAAAAAAAAGCAGTTGAACAACTTTGCATTACATTTTTTTGAGTTTATCAGTTTTTGACAACTAAACATTAGTACAAGGAAACCAAAGACACACTCAAACTAAAAATAGTTGTACACAACACTCAAACAAAAAATATTTCTATTAATCGGTTTCATGCAATGTGCATCTTCATTTAACTTTTTATCCATCCACTTTCAATATCTGATGCTTTTTACAATGCTTCATTTTTCTTCCACCAATAATGCTTCAGTCAAGTATGATGAATGAATACAGTGGTCACGTATGTGATGCTTCAATGTTTGTTTCTATTTGATATTGCTTGTTCATACCAACTAACAAACTGCCTCATGACGCATTAGGACAAGACATTCATGTCAATCTTTGATTCAACCTGTTACGTGGACCATGAGTCTGAACCAAGCACATAAATAAAACACGAAAAAAATAAAAACAAATTTCAGGCGATTTGATGCAAAAAGACAACCAAAAATTAAAGGTGTATAATTGAATAAGAAACTCATAAAATCATACTTGATGATCCAGCCGATCCAGGGGAGCGGCCACTGGAAACTTCTGACATCTTCCAGGTTAATTGCTGCACCCAGTTTAAAATAAAAGTACTGTCTGTATAAGGTAAAGCATGCCATTGTAGTAGGTAGTAGCAATGAGATATAGAATTGACCTTTATTGAATGCTAGTACGAAAAGGGTTAATAGTAAACCCTATCTTAAACAGTGCTACCCAATTTTGTGATAATAATCTTTAGCATCACACACAACTAAAGAAAATGTGCAATTTGGCAGCAGAGGTTCTGATGGATTCACTAGCAAATCCAAAACAATTAGAAATATTAACTGAAATAAAATGAATTTACAAATACGATGTGCACTGAAATAAATAAAATACAACTCCACCTCATCCTTGTTACTACCCATTTAAAAGATGCTATCATACAAACATGAAGACACTACAACAGAGAACTTTTCAACATTACAAATTTGTAACATAAACATAGATTTAGTTATCGTTTTCCTTGGGAATTTTAGCATCTTATTGTTCTTATATTTGATGTTATGGAATAAAGGTTCTGCTTCAAATCAATTGCTATTTGGGGAGTGTAAAGAACAATGCTGTTTCCTTTAGAAAGATGATACAAATGGACATGACAAAAAATGGAACCAAAGTTTGAAAATACAATCGAAACTTTCCAATTAGGTTTCAATTTCTAATTAATCACAATTTAACTGGCATCTTTAGTAACAAAACATGCAGCCCAAAGTGGCCATGGTTTTAACTGGGATTGTGCCCATGTTTTACATCAAGAAAATAGCTGCCATTAGCAAATTTTTTTAGAATCCACCGTTTACATGAATGCAAATGCATAATGATATGCCATTGGAAAATTTGTATCAGTATAGCTTACACAGCAGATCCACAAGAAAAAACAAACAATTCTAATTGCTTGCAGTGTGGTCAAAATTTGTTTTTCATTGTGAGTGTTGCAAATGTATGGCATCATTTGAACCGTAGTGCTTAGTATGACAAGCTGGAAAATAAGCACACTTTTTAATGAAAACTGATTAAAACTTGCTGAATTAATTATACAAATGTTAAAAAATTTCTGTAACTCAAAATATTTTTATAAAACACTAAAACGCATGAGTTCAACAAAATGCATAGTGCCCAAACTAACACAAGATGTGATACACTTCATACAAAGCAATATTTTAATCTTATTTTAAAACAATAGATTTTTCTATGACAAATAATTTGGTGTAAATATTTTGAGTTACAGAAATTTTTTAACCAACACTTTGAAAGCAGTAACAAAGAAGATGTCATAAACCACAGAATTTAGTGTAAATTATAGGTGAGCAACTTTTAAATGCAGTGTGCTAGTTTACAAATACTGTCAAACTGCTAATGACTTCACATGCCAAACATCTTTGTGTGTACAGGACAATGTTATTTTAACTAAACATAACTTAATGTAAATCCAACTAAAACTAACTTCCTAACTTCAAAATTCCAAATAAATCCAGGACAAACCAATCATATCCTTTGGAGATTATAGCAACTACAGCACAGTACTACACTTGTTGCAACTAACTAAAATTGCAGCATTTCTTTGCTTTCTACAAGGCTAATATGATGAACCTGTTGTATCTGCAAAGCATGATCAGTTTCAACTTCCTTGTCTCAAACTTAGGTTTTAATACACAAACCTAAGATATGGGCAAGCACATATAAGAGGCACATTCTACCTAAATGAATCCAGCAATTTACATGTCAAATCAAACTTACATAAATATGTTTTCATAGCTATATAAATCAATGTTATACACTTCATTTATTTCAGTGTCAAATCACCAGGTGAGCCATGAATAATCACCTCATGTTCCACCACTTGTGGTTCATGTGCCAGGGTTTAATAATCCTCAGTTTAGAGCAGTGTTTCTTAACCTGGTTCAATTGAACCCCTAGTGTTTGATGGAGTCATTTCAGGGGTTTGACGAAGGTCATCTAAAACATTTTTCCCATTTTACTTTCTCTTATATTGGGCAAAAATGGGATTCAACAAAAGCTTGAAAAATTACATAAGGGTTTTGCATCTTTGCAAAGGTTAAGAACCACTGATTTAGAGTTAAGTTATTAAATAGTAAGTGTACTACAATTGACATGTGTAATAATTGGTTGAGAACAGATTGCTTAGCTCAAAACACATCTGTAGAAAAGCTAATCTTTTTATTACTTCCAGTCTTAATAAATAGAACTTCAGTAATTCTGGAAATAGATTAACATGAGTCAAATATAGATTGGTAGCTAGTATACTTAAACAGGCAGTGATTAAAACACTGACTAAACTTCACCATGCTTTGAATGCATTTAGAAACATGTAACTAAGCTTTTTGGAATATTTTTTTCTAAATAAAATTTTACAAACAATCTTATAAAATAGACTTACTTCAAATTGTAAATGTTCTCAAGTCAGTGAAAAAAGACTGCAACAAAAGACATGAATCTTTCTAACAAATAATACTTTTCACTTATTTTTATTCCACTCTGTAGCACTTCTGGATGGCGATGACTGACGGTAGTAATTGTTGGTTTATTATTTCAGTGTTTGTTCCTGTTTAATATGGCTTGCATATAACAACTAACACCTACTGTAACTCATGATCTGGTACAAATCAGCATTTTGGTAGTCTTAGGTTCTTCAACTAACTGCTGTGATTACAGGCCATGGGTTGAATTAAATACATAAATAAAAAGTCAAAAAATAAATTTGTGCTGATTTGTGTTTATTTTTACTTGAGCAGACCATACAATAATACATAAACAAAACACCCAGGTGTTTGCAGCTTTTTTAGAAACATCTAAGGTATTTGACAAAAGCAACCACAAGCTTATGGTTTACACACACCATTTAAGTATCATGTGCATATGTGTATAGTAAGACTACTGGTAATTTGATACATGAACCAGATTGTGCAAGTGAAATGGAGCACTTGTCTTTCATAAACCTTCACTTTAAACAATGAGGTTTGTTTCCAGCCCACACCTATTAGCTATCTACCTTGACGAACTCTCAGTTCTGTTGGGATTGGTCAGAATCAGACGTACAGTAGGAAACATGGTTGTGAACCACCACATGCTTGTTGATGATATTTGTGTGTTTGGTCCTAGCATCAGCAGTCTTCAGCACCTTCTGAATCTTTTTTGTTTATTACACTGCTAAATATGAAATTGTTCTTAATTGCAAAATGGTAGTCAGTACAGCTTTTTCCTTTACAAAATATAATCAGTTTGTTCTACTGGTTGTCTAACTAAATGGCATGGGATAAATTTGCTGGACAAGTGAAATATCTTGGTATATTATTGCATACTTCCTTAAAGGATGACAGTGAAATTTGGAGAAAAGTGAAAATGCTTGATTGTGCAGCAAATAAACTTAAGAGTGTCTTAGATCAGCGCTCTACTGCAGTTAAAAACACCCTGTTACATGACTATTGTATGTTAATGTATGCCTAACAACTATGGTGTAAGTACACACCATCTGTTAGTGCACCCAAGTTGCATCCAACAATGCATATCATATTTTTTACATCCAAAGCATTGAAAGTGTTTGCCCACAAGTATAGTTACCTATTTAATCAGAACATTTGATGCTTTGATTAGAAATAATTGATATGCATTTGTTTAAGAATGTGCAAAAATTCATGTAACTTTATTATTCACTAACTTCAATTGTCTAATGCCTTTTACAAATCTTCATTTTCTTCTAGTGTGTAATGGGGGAGGAATAAGGGAGGCAAAATTCCCTGGGCTCCAAATCACTATGGCGGCACGAAATCACTGAAGGGGGATTGGTTGACTGTGGGAGTGCCGAAAAGTCCTAACAATGTCACAACTACTTTCTTCGATATAATGCATTTGCTTCCGAAAGACCTCAAGTTTAAAGATGGGGGTGCCAAACTTTGCTTCTTGCCCTGGGTGCCACCTAACCTCGTAACCCTTGTGCGTAATGCTTCCATATGCAAATTAACAAGTGAAGTAGTATTGATAAATTGTCTCAGTGTTTTTTCATCTTCAATATTGTCTGTGTCTATCACCAAACACCTGTTTTTGTGATATGTTATGTGTAAAGATTTTTCATATCCTTGTGTTCTTTGATTAACCTTTAGGATATAGCATATGTATCTGAGCCAAATGAATAAACATATGACTAACCAATTACTTAACCAACAAATTTTCCAGAGAACTAACTAGTTCTATTTGTTGGTTTGATTACACAATCAACCATTACAAAATCGTTTTCATAAATTAACTAATGAATCAGAAATATCTAGTACACTGGTCTTGTTTCACCAGTAAAGTTTTATACTGCTACCATGTAGACCACATTTTTGCTTGTGCTGTTGATGCACCCTTGTTGAAGTATTTCTGCTAGTATTNATCAAAAGTCTCATAAAGATTTGTGCACCAAGAAATCTGTGAAACNAACTTAAGAAAGTGAGAGCTAATGCCTTGATTCAGTTTAGAACTAAGATGTCANATAGCTCAGTCGATGCAAAGAAAAGTGCTTATGCAACAACTTGGATGACTTGTTCGTAGNATTTGGGGAAACCACTAATTCTGCATGCAACAACACCTTCCCTATATGCAATACTATATTATCCATCATGGCCACATATATATCTATAAAATACATATATTTTCACCTTTCCTTATTTTTATTTTTGGCTTGCTAAGGTTAGTTAAACGATTATATTGTTTTACAATTTCATGCTCCGCATGAATTACTTACTGTATAGAATTGTGGCCAACAAAATCTACTTTCACAACAACTTTTTATCTTTTACTCAAAAAACAAACAAATATCAATTGATTTCGAAAGTTTTTAAGGCAATGAAATTGTTGTTGGAAACAAAACAACACCTTGCTATCACATCCCAATGGAAATTACATACTGTAGCACTAACCACACTGGTTTGTTATAAAGAACATACACTATTTCAACATAAAACAAAAGTCTAAAGCTGACAAAAATTTGTTTGATATTTACAGGGCATCAAAAGCAGAACAATGATTGTTAATGACTTACAGAAAAACAAACATTTTCACAAATTTCCCCAGACATGTAGATGTACAGATTTTATTTCTGCCATTATGATAATGGCTTTACTGCACTTTGATGTACAGGGTGACCCAAAAAGATGTGTACCCATGAAAATTTCAATTGTGACTTTGATTAAAAAGCTATTTATTTCAAATTACAACCACACAT
>JGI24021J15306_10002218_pt1 | contig 20606 bp, 13 predicted proteins | sample Ectturendosymbi1_FD_15306 | JGI IMG/M metagenome (IMG submission 15306)
CGTTGCTGGTTCAAAAGTTATGATCTAAAATAAACGAATTAATTAAGTATCTAATTAGCCAAATATTTTTACTAACTTACATCACAACTTTTGAACCCGAAACCCCAGCAGGTCATCCAAAGAATCAAAAGANTCGTATTNTAGCCTAGNTTCCAGTAAAAACTTCAGCGAAATACTACCACCTAACGGTTGGCGCCCAGGGCCAGGCAAAATGGGCCAAGGTGNTCTAAAAGTCCTCCACTTATGACNTCACTCACAAAAAANCGCGCCCCCCAAGCAAAAATTTTTTTTCGAGTGCAGACTAGAAGACTTACCGCGTCTTTCGAGACTTTTACCGGGTCTGTAGAGCATACCGGACCGGAGAAATTTCCGCGCAAAGCCACGTGCGTTTAGGCGTTTTTTTCCGAAAATCCCCGAATCCTAGCGGACGCCAATTAACAACTTTTTAAAGATTGTGTTTATTTAACCTAATTTTATCTTTTCTCCAACGAACACGTTACGAGGCTTGTTGTGAGCAAAGTTCATCGAGTTCCGTCGCATTTCACGCCGCAAGCTGTTGGGGTCTGTTCCTTATCATGTCTCCCTTTCCAATGAAATTGAACTTCAACACCGCTAAGGTTTGATCAGTTTGCTATAAGATAATCATTAATGGGCAGCATCTTGCCTTGTTTCACGCTGTCTTTAAGGAACTGGAGAGCTACGATCGGAACCTGAAAAACAAACGTCAAAAGTGGACTCTATGTGAAGTCATGCAGTCCTTTTATCTGGCACAAGACATTGGTATCTTCGTCTTCAAGCAAATCCTTAAAAATGCCAAATCAAACCCGGACTGATAAATCCTTATGCGTTTCTGATCGTCTAACAAAGAATGTTCGTCTTTTTAGTTTTATGCTGGTTTTCGCTAGGTTTGTATAGAATAGCCTGAACAAGTAGTTTCGAAAATGTCAACACTAGTATTTTTTTGATTGATTTTAGTGACGGCAATTGGCGCATGAAATTTGCTTCTTGCCGAAGCGGCTGAGGTGAACTTTCTTTCCAAGGAGCGTTACGGCTTGATAAGCACTCAGTTGATGAGCATGGCTGTTTCATGTCTTTTTGTGCAATTTGTGCAATTTTTGTGGCGAAGATTGCATCTATGGACAAAATTTTCATGGATCAAATTATTTTTATGCTTTATTTTCACAAAATTTCTCAAACAAAATTCAAAGTTCTATGAACACTACAGTAAAATACTAGCGTGTGTATCTTGCGTTTACTATTATTGATTATTTTGCACTCGTTATTTTACTTATTTTTCAAATAAAACAAAATCTGAGATTGTTGACAATATTTTAGAGAACGTTTTTTTCTAAAATATCTAAATCATCTTTTATCCTAATAAGATCATTCCAACGTCAAATACAAGAACCCAGTTTTGAAAGAAGTTCTTAAATCACTGATAAACATTTAAAAAGAAGCATATTGACTTTATGTTCGGCAAAGTTAACGTTTTTACCTTACTATTTAAAGCATCACGGACTCGCAGTGTCTTCCTTTTAAAATCCTCTTTGGTGCAAATCAGAATTGTATTACACATGAAGGTTCCAACGTGAGGAACTGTAAACAAAGTTGAACACATTATGAACGTAATATTACAGGGAAATACAATAAAAGCAATCTTTAAAATCTGAAATTCACCTGCCGTGCCACCAAGGCGAATTATATGTTCTTCGTATGTTTGTTTTTTTATTCCAGTTTCCACATTTAGCAGCCTTTCGGATAGAGCTAAGTTCATAGGTTTAGATGGTTTTGAAGAGTCTCTGAAATATTCATATATCGGGCATGTTGTCCATTTTAGATATTACTCAAATCTTTTAAAAGATTTATTTGTCATCAAGTGACATGAAATTTGAGTACTGCTGGACAAAAGATCCCATGACGATGTTTTCCTTTTTTTGTTCTTCAGTGATATAAAAGTGCTGAATTTTGCGACTTAAGTGGAATATCAGCAAGAAAACTCAATATTTAATTAGAAATATTTAATATTTAATTAGAAATATTTATTTAGAAAAAACTCAACTCACTCAAATTCAGTCTCTTTCTTCTTCTTTTCTATGGCTTTCAGTGTCTGAAATGTAAATCACTATTACCTGCCGCGCTTTGCTTTTTTTCAACGTTTACTTCTGGAGATGTGGCTTAAAATTGTGTGAAGTAATTGTATTAACACTTTCATGACGAATTTAATCCAAAATAATCACGAAAATACTAACTTTTCGATAATTTTCTTGCTTCCTAGCCGCGTGAGTTGTCATGTAGGGTGGAAGCTTGGTGGAGTCAAAAGTGCCATTCGCAGGTGGCGACTCAGCCCATATTGCTGATTCCATTGACACGAATTGGCACATATTTTTGTCTCTAAATATATGCAAAGGTTTAGAGTAAAAGTCAGAAAACAAGTTTTCATGTCTTTTAACGCCACGGTGAGTATATCCAAATTTGCTGAAATTCATGCCCAGATTGCATGTTTCTAGTTCATCTTTGATTCAAACTTACTTTGCTACAGTTTTTCCAAAAGCAAGCCTTTCTTTCATCTCTTCCATTTGAAAGGTTGCTTTTCTAGCGAAATAGTTTTCTTTTCCCAGAACAGTTAGCAAACTAAGTTGAGATTCTTCAATCTTATTTATTGCTTCTGTAAGTTCTGCAGTAATAGCCTTATCGTCAGGATGAGTAGACCTAAAAACACAAGTTCCTTCGCTTTTTCCACAAGTATGTGAAAAGTTTTCTTCATGAATTGGTTTCTGAAAGCTCCGAGATCGTATAAAACTCCAGATTGTGCAACCAGCGAACGCATTCATTTGAAAGCTTTCAAATGCAGAAAATATGGCTAATGCAGTGTCTTTTTGAAAAACAAGTCTTAGAATTCTCGTGAAAATTAAGTGCAAGCTTCAGGAGAAAACAGAAAACATCAAAGTTTTGGGACACGCACACACATACCAAAAGCAATGTCAATCTTCTTGCAATTATACTTACTTTAGAATTTTGCAGCAGTCATGCAATGCTAATGCGGCTACTTTTCTACTTTTCTCTTGGCACACTTTTGCGTACGCTTCCTCAGCACCTCGCCATGTGTGGTCAACGTTGTTGGATGTCACTGAATAAGCTGATGTGTCTCTCAAGATAGCCAATGCTTCTTTGCTTGACTCTTAGAAGTAATGAACCAAACTTACTAATTGATACTGGTCCGTTTTTTTCTATACTAATCCAGAGGAAGTGCGTCAGGTAATTTTTTTTAACAAAAGCGTGCATTTTACGCTATGCTCTGCGCAAAGCGCACAGAGAAAACAAACGTTTATATAAAACAAGCACTAACCAAACACTGCAGTAAATAAACTACGTCAGTAGAACAGTTGCATCATATCCACAGATACTTTAGCTATGCTAGATACTTACGTTTTTTGTAGTGCGTAGAAATATGGTGAAGTGCTGTTAAGTTCAACTCTAAAAAATGCGTTTCTTCATGCTGTCTCATTTGGTAATCGAAGTATTTCACGGTTGTCTTCAAAATGTTTTTCCCCTTGAGCTAATGCGTAAATACAACCCATATTTAAGTAAGCTTATTCCTTCACATACACCCCTCATTGGTTAATGCAGAAGTTCTCTCTTCAGTGTAGTGATGACACCACTTTTGCTATTCTACCAATGATTAGGTATGTTCATTTCATCTGTACTAATTGGTTTCAATCACACAAGTTTTAGGCAAAAAAGGAAGTCAATTCCAGACTTTGCTATGCAGGTAGCCACTTTGCTTGCATCTTCCGGCTCCTGTTACCGCAGCTCTATTTCCACGCGTTCCTGCGCCTTAAAATGCCCAAGCGCATTTGTTTTACGTATTTCTCGAAAACAAATTTTGCAGTAGTGCCATTTTGATGAATGATATTCATGGACGCCGGAAAGCGGGGCAGAATGCAATCATTGCTCTCCCTTGCTGTTGAAAAGGGGGGAACCTGGCGGTTGTGCCTTTTTCATAAACATTATCATAGGTAGCTAATTTTCATGCTCTATCAAGATCGACTTGAAAATTTTTATGGCAGCTTTTTGTTCATCTAGAATGTTCACAATGGTTTTCTATAATTTCTATTATTATTTTTCAGGTACAAATTGTTTCCAAGCCTTTATTAGCCATTTGTCCTCATAATTTTGCCCTTTGCATCAGCAAACAGTTTTGAACTCGTGATACGTAAATGTAAAATGCACATTATTACTACAGAAAATGATCCACACACAGTCTTCTTGTTTGTTACAAATTTTGTCAAACGAATAATATTTTTGAAAGAAACAACCATATTGGTTGTGACATTTTGTTTTTATAAGTTTCCACCACCCTCAGTGTGTTACTAGCTCTAGCATCACTGGCAGTATTCAACCAAGTGTTCAGGGATGGGTGACATACAGGGGATTGTTCAGTGTCGATCAGAAGAGAAAGAAAAAAAAAACAGTTGATGCTATAGATTGCAGTACAACCTAGTTTTAAGTTTGTCATTTTAGCAAATTTTTGTGATTTTCATATCCTTCTAAAGCAATTGGTGGTCGATTCTGATAGATCGAAAAGTCAATCCACATCTTATTTGCTTCTTTCAACCGTTTGAGTTTGAGCCAGTCACGATTTTATTATGTAGCAGCAATTGAGGCTTCTTAAGTTTAGATCGTTGGTATACTGTAGGTCCAAAAAGCTTCTAAGGATTGAAAAAGAGAACAGATATAAAACTCTCTCTTTAAAGTATCAGATCCCAATGAAATTTAAGCAACATTTGTATTTAAAGCTTTTAATTAATGGGATTTAATTTGCAACATTTCTTTATTCTGAAGCAATCTTGCTGATATTACTATAGGTGTGCATCATTCTATGCGCCTTGAAAGATCCTTTCTTACCAACTGATTTACCGCTGGCAGAACCCAACAGCTACTGGAAAAAAACTTTGTTTGTCAGAGAGAATTCCGTTGACCAACTTCAAATCCAGTTATGCGAAACGTTTAGGAATGAATGTCGTATCAAACCACAGCGTTTTGCTAAATTTCCTTGTGGTAAGTTTTGAAAACGTGCTGCCAGTTTGTTTGCTCAGAAGGCGAAAACGCATACTCTGATAAGATCATAGCGTCTTCTTTGCTGTGAAAAAATTCCTTCCGATAAACAGCAGTTGCTTAAGTGCTTAAAAGTTGTAATCTTCATTCCTTTTTCAAATTATTTTGCTAACTTTGCAATAAACCTTCAAGTGGGCGTTTTTCAAGAAATGGATAAATTATTTCAAGTAGCACTAGAGTTGTTTTCATTCATTCATTTTCATACCCGTTTCACCTCTGTGTGTCGCGAGAGCAGCACCTTTTGGAGGGCTCGATATACATCACGTTTTTCAGCAATTTCAGATAGTTCTGCTGGCTCCACACCAACACGGGACCAACTAAGGTCAGAGATGCAGTCGCCGCACTATCTGGCCCTTGGACAAACTCTGGCCCGCTGTCACGTGGTTGTACCCTGCAGGAATTGCCTCGCCAACTTATTCTGGGACATTCTGGTCACGAGGCCAAATCAAAGTAGCTGAGATCTCTTTATTCGGAGAAGTAGCTCGACATTCAGGGCTTTGTGAATTACACAGCAGCGCACTTTGTCACGAAGTGTCAAACCGTAAACGTTTTGCAAATTTACCATTACAGCTGCGCGCTTCAAATGTAAAAACGGAGACAAAGACTGCACAGAAAATATAGTTTAAAAGTCTACTGCTCGTGAGTTACTATTGATACCTGAGACATATCGTCATTTGCCAAACTACAGCATAAACACTCAAAATGAACTGGTAAAATAGTGTAAAATCACAATGCAGTGCGTAGTCATACCTGAAAGTTTTCTGAAATCGTCAGTACAAGTGGTATGTTTTTATTTGTTTTTGCCGGTAAGTAGTGAATAAAGTACGACAATTCTTTCACTGGTGCTGATGGTTCTTTGGTCTGCAAAACGAAGCTATGTTTCATGAAAACCAAAGAAAAAGTTGCCTGCATGGTTTGAGATACACAAACGTAAACTTCAACAAAAGTGTATTGCAATGGTATTTTAACGTAAGAACTTACAACTGAGACTATTTCAATAAAAAATAATCCCGATTTCGCGTAATCGCATAAAAAATCTATGGCTTTGCATGTCACCTCTAGAAATCTGCAGGAAATATCTTTCACGGGAAATGTTGTCCCGTTCAAGCCGGTAAATGTAACGGAGATGTCTGACGCAAACACTTTGTCTCTATAAGAAACAATAACGAGGGAAATATATTTGTGGCAAAGATGCAAACGCTTCTGCGTACCAATAGCAAGTTCACCAAACGTTAATTCTATCATATGCTCCAACTCTAAAAAACTTTTTGTGCAAATACATTTACAATGGCGTAACTTTTGCATGAGATTTTCATCACTGCAGAGGGAAAATTTCCTGCAGCTGAAATACCTTAAGCTTGAATTTTACCTAATAAAGTTGAAATCTTGGTTGCTACGTAAATGTATCAGAAAGTTTCAAGTAAGATGGAAAATGTTTGCTTTTCCAAAGCAACGACCACAACATTTTCTGTACTGATGTGGAATGCTTTGTACAAAAACCGTCACTACCACAAAATCGTGCTCTCAAAAAGTTTTTTGTAGAAGTATTTGAAAGTAGCAGATGCGAATAGTTCACAATGATGTCATCAACACATTCCTACAATACGTTCGCACACTTTTGTATCTGAGAATTTTGACAATCTATATTTTTACCGAGAATGATGCCATAAAACAATTTTCTTGATTGTAGTTCGTTCCATTAATCCTTGTTAATAACTATCACTTACTGATTTGTGACTGGATCAAAATATGGATTGCAAATGACAGCGCGATATTTACCTTAAACTTATCGGTGTGAACATATCGGCTTCAAATTCGCAATTGTCGTTCAACCAGTAGAAGGCTTCGCACCCGAGATGAGCAGATATCTAACATGCACGCAAGTGCAATCAGGACAACAATAACACAAGCCGAGTGATTTTTTAGGTTCTGTATAAAATCTCTGGAAGAAATGGCTCTTTTAGTGCAGCTGATAAACTCATATTTATCTTTCAGGGTTGGCAATCTTGCTCTGGGCGGTCAGGAGGTTACAGATTTCATGACAATATAAGAGCAGCAGCTTGTTTATATCTTATCACAGCCGCAATCTTGTAGTTGGAAATATATTTCGAGAAACTATCGTAACACACATGACTCATTCTTTATTGTAATATGGCAAAGTCAGCCTCAGTTCAGCTTCAATTATACTTGGTTTTGCACTCCTTTCGGAATAAGAGTATCACGATTGGTCTGCGGCGCCCTCATGCGCTTGCTGGTCGTTCCGTAGCAAGCACTAAATTATCAGATGTACAGCATTACGAACTGTTTTTCACAGGTCGTTGGAGCCGTAACCTAAGCGTTTTTCAATGTTGAAAAGAAGATGTTGGAGAAGATTCTCTGCGTTTGGCTATTGTTAAAATTAAAACAGCACAAGTAAGTATTTATTCCGTTACCTAAAAACTTTTTGGTATGTTTCTTGGAAAACAACTTGCGAAAACCGCATGCTATTTAAAAAGTAAGGTTTCATGTGCATCGTTCAAGAGTTATAGTAATTGTTCGTGACAGCTCTCGATTCTTTAAATGTAGGAGGCATTCCACAATCAAGTATGTTGTCAACTGAACTCGTGATGACACCATTACCTTGTTGCTCAATTGCAATTCTGCTTGGAGTTTTTTCTAATAGGACGAACAAAAAAACAAGACACATTGCAAAACTTTTCCACTGCCTGATCAAGAAAAGTATAAATATTGACAGTATTATTCTAATCAAAGTGTTATATTCCTCATTTAGACGACGCTTTTTTATTTTTAGGTCCGTCAAGGGCAAAAGCATACCGTTGGTAGAATCAAAGGCTTGTAATTTCCCATGGTGAATGTAGACACAGGCACACGAGTGGTTTTTTCGAGTTCCTTGAGTAGCTTGTTGTAATCAGACACCAGCTCATTTGCTTTGTGCATTCCTCCAGTGACTTTGGCGTCAGTGAGCAACAAAATGCAATCTCTGTATCTGCTTTTCTCTGGAATTCTACAGAAGCATTATTAAGATGCAGGTAAAAATGTTTCTGTGAAGATATCTGCCGCGGTAAGATTCAGATTGTATTCTCCAGACTTTTAATATTTTTGAGAAAAAATGCAATGCATTCTGCAACTTTTTTGAGGGAATCAGATGCGAACATTTATCTGATGAGCTACATGTAGGGCTATTTCTCATATTTGTATAAAACGTGTCTGTACTTAAGCTGTAAATGCTTTCGGTTTTATCATCAAAGAATAATGCACAAAGATAGGGGTTGTGGAAAAAAAAGGTTTTGTGGCAGAAATCGACCCAGAACATTGTCTACCCCAATGATTCTCAAAGTTTTTTCATATTCCCCCTTGCAAACCCAAATACTGTCAATTCCTCCCCAACAAAGATCACACACAATAATTGAAAAAATTTCACATTACCTACTGTGAAAAAACAGAAGAGGATTATGAACCAAACACCCTTTTATAACATCTGACACTGCAGTTAAAGCAGCTTGTACCTGCAAGTTACTGCGATTGCTACCTGGGCGCATGGTCCGCTTGATCATGGAACTGGTTGACAATCGTAGCTTCACCCCTACCACCGCTAACGGCAAACGGAGTAGGTTACCACGCCTCAAGATTGGCGTCCTACAGGGATCTGGACTGGAATCCCTTCTCTTCAACATCTGCACCTATTACATCCTCACAAGTATCCAACTTGTTGAGCTTCCCGCAAAGGAGCCACACTGTCTCTAGCACGCTAGGTCATGGAGTATGGACACCTGCTCCGCTCAGTGCTCATGTTCACCGAGTGCAAAAGCACGGCGTCTCAAACTGAGACACCCATTTGCCCTCGCCGCACAACAACTAATCATTTCATCTGACCACCACAACATACGTGCCTCGCACTGGGCGGAGCACCGATGGAGTGCGAAGTGGTTGGACAAGTAAAACCCTACAAGATTCAGAACTTTCATCCCCGACACCCGCAACCACCCTCCTGTAATGACCCTTCCAAGAACCGCATGAGTCTGGCTCAACCGCCTCCGCACCGGTGTCGGATCTTTCCGGTCCTCCAGACCTGGAAGTTAAAGCTCAGTATTACAAAAGCAGTGTTGGCAGTTTTCCACCTCAACAACAAGGAAACTAAACGTGAGTTGAAAGTCAACCACAACCAACCCCTGCCTTTTTGCTCCGAGTCCAAATACCTTGGAGTAACGTTGGACAGGGCGCTCACCTACCGACACTTAGAGTCACTTTGCAAAAAATTGACATCACGCTTTGCTTTCTTGAGGCGGCTTGCTGGCTCTGGCTGGGGTGCTGGAGCAACAACGTTGCACACAGTCACCTTAGCCCTGGTCCATTCAACAGAAAAGTACTGTCCTACGCTCCTGTCTGGTGCTGCAGTGCTCACACCTGCCTCATTGACCCTGCCATAAACAACGCCTTTGCGAACTGTGACTGGATGCCTGCGTGCTACACCAGCGGACGATCTTCCTGTCCTTGCAAGCATCCAACCTGATGAGCCTTGTCGCAAAGGAGCCACACTGTCTCTAGCACGCCGTGCCATGGAGCCTGGACATCTGCACCACTCAGCGCTCACCTGTCCATCGAGTGGGAATACACGGCATCTCAAATCGAGGCACCTTTTTGTACCCGGCGCACAACAATCTCATCAGTTCATCTGACGACATTAGCAAAAGTGCCTGGTTCTGGGCGGATCACTGATGGAATGCGGAAAGTTGGAAAGCACTACGAAACTTCGAACTTTCAACCCCGTTCCATCCTCCTGGAATGTCCCTGCTAAGAACAGCGTGTGTCCGGCTCAATTGCCTCCGCACCGGTGTCAGACGTTTCCAGTCCTGTTTGCACAAATGGAGTATGGCCTTCTCTGAGACTTGTGAGTGTGGCGCAGAAGATCAGATCGTTGACCATTATTGTCTTCCAATATCCAATCCATTGACCTCCACATGGAGCACGGCCTGACGGTTCTGGATGATGAGACAATCGACTGGCTGCTCAATACCTACCCCTGGATCTAGTGTGACCAACCAGTGAACAGAAAGAACTGGCTCAAACGATTATGATGAAGCACCTTGTGCTTGCGTGCTGTAGACATTCCCATCTGAACCAACCTCGTTGTTGAGCTTTGTGTTGAATAAACTATTAAAACAAGTTTTTTCATCCACAGCTTTTCCTCCCCAATTCCTTCCTGGAACAAAATTCCTCCCAGGAATAACAATTCCTCCCTTAGGGAGCCAAGTGGCTCCCGTTTAAGAACCACTGGTCTACCCTGTATCGTTAAGAAAAGTGATAGACCTAATCATTGCTTCACTTCTTCAGGTGTAGTGACTGTCGGATGACCGCACTCACAATAGACTCAATGCAAGGCATCTACTACACAAATGTGTTCGTAGCAACGCCTTCCCGTGCACACGGCGATATCGCAAAAGTGCTGCTTGGATGGCGCGACCGATTGGTCCAACGGTAGAATTCGGGAAGTTGCTACCATGAAGGGCGAAAAATAAATAAAACACATTACGAATCGCTGGTCGCGCGCGTGACCAAGGACCGCACACCGGCTATAAGCAGAGAAGTCAGACCGAAAAATATGCAACAGTCTTCCACATTAGCTATCTACAAGTGGAGGCCACACGTTGCGCCCACTACACATCTGGAGAGGCTAACTGAAAGAGCACAGATTGCCTCAATTCCGGATGGCTTGGAAGCGACACGCAAACGGCAATCTTGGCATAAGCTAATGAGTGCAAACTGGAAGATCACTTCACTTACAGGAAAAGAGCATGAACAACTCGAGGAAGCCAAACGGAATTCCCTGGATGTTGTATACATCTCTTCGACTGAGGTCGTGTGACTCGAACATTGCAGATCTGGACGATGCCGAGAAACTTATCCGTTGGTAATTTCTCAAAGTTTATCCGGGCTAAAGTAGATTGCTTGCAGATCTCAACTAGCAGGTTGTGTTGATGAATGGATTCCATCAGGAGGAAGGGTGTGCAAGGTGAGGTTGACGTTGTTAGACCGCTTCCTGTGTTTGAAACATGTATCCGTCCAAACTCAAGTGCACATTTCCTGGAATTCGTGGAAGAAACTTGTGATACCATGCAGAAGGTTAAACCTAACGAATTCGCGATCCTTTTGAAAAACTTCAATGCACACATTGGGAATGATGCTGGAAATTGGAATGATTTGGTAGGCCAACATGTTGATGCTGGCGGAAATGATAACGGACAGTTCCTGTTGCACTGTGATGTAACAACGCACTGTGCATCATGAACGCTTTCCTCCAACAGAGATATTTGCAAAAAGAGACGTAGTGCAGAGATTCATTGTGTTTCCATCACTTATTGATTTCTTCGTAGTGTCAGCAGATTTGTTCTTATCAGTGTTGGACGTTTGTGTCAACAGCAGTGCAGAACTGTCAACCGGTCACCACCTGGTGGTTTGCAGCGTGTTGAAAAGTCAGCAGGACTTAAACAAATATCCAGGTTTGGATGACACACGGAACAAACTGGGAGGCCATGGTGGACAAGAATGTAAGAAAGACCTTTGCAGCGTATCGTCATTGTTCCGAGAGCTCCTTCACCTGCTGTTAAGCTTCAGCTGCTGCTGATGCGGTCGGAAACGACTCGTTGTGGCGAAAAATGGGGAAAAAGTAACCCCTTGATGCAACCAATATTTCCTAACAACACAATAGCTCATTACCAGTATTTAGGTCCAACTTAAGCACATTAAACTACTATACATTCAAAAAANTTCAGAACATGTAATAGAGTGTACCAANAAATTCGTGCAAGCTTATTTNGCACGTGCCTTAATATTAATATCTTGTTAGTGTTCTCAATTTANTGCAGATACTTTCAATGAATGAATAAGTTCTCAGAAAAATTTAAACACAAAAATCTCCACAATCATGCAATGTATACCTGGTTGCAAAATTTGTCATATTTGATCTCAAAGCGGTCGTTTGAAGGCCTTGGAGCAAACCTCGACGAATGCTTCTCCCTTGCCCGGCTTGAAGTGACCGGAGTGCCTCCTTTGCCAGTCTCTAAACAAGCCAACAGCAGCAACGTAGAAGATGGATAGAGCAAACGTTTGTAGTCAATGGCTTGCGTCACGTTTTGAAAAAATGAATTTTTTATTCTTGTCACTTCGTCTATTTAGATCTCAGCAAAATTATTCGTTGCACACTGAAACGTTACGTTCTGCACAATAGCAATTGTGTTGACAATAACAAAGCTAAAGGCATAGATAACTGAGACATGTTGATAACAACTCTTCTTTATCTGAAATTTGGATGTGTAGGAACCAACGTAGGGTTCTTGGTTGGTTGCGGTGCCGTATGTAGTCGGTCTATTACGATTTCTCAGCGATCCCTACTCGTTGAGGGAACAACTTAGTTGTTGCAGGAGCACTAGTCAGTCTCCCAACTAAGCAATCTGAAGTCGCGAAGTTGCCAAGGCGAAATAAAAGGCTCTCATCACTTTGTCCATGAGTAACTATCCAGTCCCACTCTAAGTTGATTGTTTCTTTCGATTATATTCAGGTATAAAACAAAACGTCCGATTCACTTGAGCGTGAAATCAGAACGACGTAACGTTAAAAGCGGTTCGATGTAGAAGTAGAATGATGACGAACAAAAGGGTTAACATGCGCCACAGAAAACGGCGACCAACTGTGGTGATGTAGGTTTGCAAGTTAACGTTTCAACCGTTGGACTGTTCACAAACAAGTACAAGGCGTTGAATCACGAATAGAATATTACTAGGAATAGGGCAGTAAGAATGCACAAAACATTAAAACACTAATGGATCCACTCGTGGGCGCAATTTGGTGGAGGACACGGAGGACGTGTCCCCCACTTTTTTAAATGGGGGGACATAATATACTATGTCCCCCCCACTTTTTTCTCTTAGGGTTTGTATTTCGAGAGGTTTCAAAACTAAATATGACGTTTGTCACGTTTTGTGTTAAGAGTTTTTCATGTTAGATGTTACACATAGCAATGTTGATGTTGAAAGAGAGTTTAGGGTGGAATCGCTGATTCTGATATTTTTATAAATCTTTACTTCAAAAATGATTTTTACCATTTTGCAAGTTTCTAAAGGCCGCAAAAAATTGTTGACTGCCTCTCTCCGACATTTATCCAGAATGGTTTACTTAAGAAAGGTATTGAAACAGTAAAGCTTAACGGCTGCACACGTGAGAGACCACAGTACAGCCGTGACTTGTTTTGTGCAAAAACGTTGGCTAACTGCCTTTACTGTAATGTTGATTGTCATGTATTCAGAAACAGACAGCNNAGAATTTGAAGATGCAAGTGTATACTNTTAGAAAGTTGCATTTTCAAGCAAACCTGTGCGAAGTTTTTGCNGAAGACAAACAGTAGCACTANTGTGGAGATTCAGTTTTAGGATGGGCAGTTTTGCAAAAAACTGTCTTCAACCATTAGTAAATAGGGTTTCCATCAAAATTTTAAAGAAGTATTGACCTAGCTATATATTNTCCTATATCTCAAAACTTAATGACTTGACTAGGAATNAAAGATAGCTTATACATTTAGCNTTATTTTTTGTATGCCTCGACAGGGGTGACTAGCCAATTCAAAAGATATTTATACCCACAATGCAGCAATGTTTTCATCCAAGTGCGAAACATTTGCTTTACAGGTAGCTTACGCATGGGTGGCGGAATTATTTTTAAGGGGCACAAGTGCACGTCAAAAAAGCTAGAAAATTTTTGTGATTTGAATTGACAACTGTGACATAAGTACTGAAATTTGATGTTATTAACTTTTGTCAGCATGTTTAAACAATTATATTCAAAATTTGGTAAGCCCTCAACGACCCCTCTCTACATGACACCCTATCTACCATACGGTACACCGACTTGAGAGCATAAATGTAACTACTTGTTCTTAGTCGTACAAAAAAACAATTTACCTTAACAATGGACCTAATACGAATTGTGTTACTTAAACTTATTTAGGCAAATTCGAAATGTAAAAGTGGGAGGGTCGCGCACTCCTAAAAAAAAGTGGGGGAGCCTAAGCCCATGGGGTCCCCCTGGTTCCGCCACCTATGAACCTACGTGACACCTAGTTTTGCTGGACATTCTTTTCGTGTTATTTCAGGTGAAACGTGGTATTATTTGCCAATTCNCAGTTGTTCATTTTAATTTCTGTTTAATCTCAAATATATTTTCGTGTGGTAATGCANGTATAACTCTAGAATAAAACTTTTGACATTAATTTCGCGTATTCAAATTTGATGTAAAAATTGAAAAATTTGATTGNGAAAAGACTGAGCTGAGTGGCATAACTGACAGAAGTCACAAGGCAACAGTCACCAGCAAACCCTAACCAGCTTTGGACACCAGAGGGGGCGAAGAATTTTCTGAGGAAGGCCCAAATTTTACATCGATAGCATGTACGAAAACAATGGTTATGCGTACAATATTTCCAAGACATATTTTCAGGGGAGGAGAAAGTTTTTCCAGGGGGCGAAGTCTTCCCCTTAGTTATGGACCTGGTCACTAGATGATTAGGTATGCAGATATCACGTTGTAGGCTAGACTGGTATATGGGTATGTATTCAGAAACATTTCTAGTTCGTTTTCTTTTGGACACCTTGAAATCTACTCTAGTTGGCTTGGATAATTTTGCTTGGGAGTTTGATTGATGTTTGGAAAGGTTATTAGACAAACGATGTTTGGACAATCGAAAGGGTACCCAACAGCATGCACGAGCTGACAAGGGGAGATTGAAAGGACAGATCCTCCGCCCATCAGCAGTAAAAATAAATTGTAAATCATTTTGTGAAGTAGCCCACGCTAATTTGGCCAAATATGTTTTGCTACTGTAAGATGATATCAGTTGAGATTTGGCTAGGGTTGGGGCTGCATGCATGATGCCCGGTGGCTAAAGATTTGTAGCATTTTTAAAGAGCAGAAATGTGCAAGAAAAATATTTAGCTACTATACCCTGCAATATATATATCGTACCTTGCAATTTATCGTATTTTTAACGTTAAGCAACTAGCAAGACATCAAATCGCGCTGTAACCAATACTTCTTATAAAATGCATGAAAATTGATGTGTTCTACTTAAAAGTGATATGCACGTGCGACCAATGCGATTCACCATTTTGTGTACTCCAACTGACAGCTCTGATAAAACCCAATTGATGTGTTCTACTATATTGCTGTGCTTGTTTGTATCATAGCCTGATAGTAGTATAACCAAGCTGAACTACAGTACCATGTCCAAAAGCAAAGTTTAGTTTATTAATTTCTAAATCATTTGTAGGGATAAAGCAAAGTGTGATTAGCGTTGCTTTGAAAACACCTCTAAAAAACAAGATTGGGAATCTGTATTTACAAAACTTCACTTCCCCATCGGGCGGATGACTATATTAGTTTTACATCAAGCTGCCCCCCCCCACATTTTACAACAAAATTGCGCCCACGGATCCACTATAAATGAGTGAAGCGCCAAACGGCATATCATGAAACACAACGGGAGTGCGACATGCACAAAGAAGCGGGAAGTGAATACTTTATCGATGAGTCATTTATATGCGGCCATCAGTCACTGGGACGCAAATCGGCCACCAGAGGAGTTGCAATCCAATGAAATTTGACAAAAAGCTAGAGATGCTGTTTGGTATGATGATGTACCACCTAGTCTGAGGATATTAGCGTTTTATAAGGTCTAATTTTGATTATTGTATTGTATTGTTTCGTAGCTATATGACAATTTAACGGCCTAAAAAATAACATGCAAGCATGTAGAACAGTTGAGAAATGGCCATTTTCTTAGCAATGGAAATCGAAGATGAAATTGAAAGATGTTTTCACATTTAGAGGCACAACAAGCTGTATATAATATAAATACATGATAGATTATGACAAATTATAAATTTAGGCTTTCGCCAGCCCCAGTGATTGCAAACGTTTGTTTCTTTAGAACTGTTTTTGAATCAAGAGCATACTTTGTTTTTTTACAAAACTCCGTACCTCTTCTGTTCCGCTGCGTTTTTTCAAAGCTTCAAGTCAGTTTCAATACTTAAGCCAGTTGTAGGTGGCATCGTCTTAGTTCACTAAGCGGCTTCTCTCGGTAATGACTGGTTGACAGTGACCATAGTTGAGTTCATAACGAGAGCGTTGAACTGTTCTAAAAACTGCATATCTATTTCATTCATTTATAAACTCAGTTGCAGCTTTCTTATTTTTGTTGCTCAGTCCAGTGTTTCAACGTTATACATTTTGCTGATCGCGTTTTCGCGGTAGATAGATGAAAACTGTCTTGTTCTGAGTGTCGAACAAGACTTTATCTAATCTTATAGGTTTTGCGCTGTTTCTGTATTCAATGCTCTATTAAACGCACAAAACAGAAATTTGCTTGCACGCACAGGGCTAAATTTCCTCTGAAGCGTCCTCGCCAAGTCAAAACACGCAATTAGCGCTGAGCGAGACAAAAAATATGCTATGACCTGGAGTATGTATAAATGATTGCTGTAATGCTACTAACTAAACAACGGGTGTAACTTTTTCTCGGCTTATTGAAAGATTTTTATATCTTCATGAGTGTATTCACCTGTCCCGTTTTGTTCATCCGGGTCATTCTCAAGCAGACTTTCGCTTCACGCGTGAACTTCACTATTGACAACCATGAGGTTTCATCCAGCACGTCCACAAGCGACTCTGCGAATGCCTAAAAAAACAGAGCTTCTTTCTAGAGCATTGAAGAATTGCTTGTGCAAAATACATAAGAAAGTAGCTGAACTGCAATGGTGCGTTGCATCGAAGAGTCCAGGTTATAGTCTTGAAAATATAGTTACGACCAGGGGCATAGCCTCCGGAGGGTAAAGGCGTGGTTTTCATTCCAAATTTTTGAAGCAATTATTGCAGTTTTGAGAAAAACTGTCACGAACATGTAAAGCAAAATATTTTCTCAACTAACGGAAGCCTTGTAATAAGAAACATCGTTGTTGCGTAGTTTCCAGTTTCAAAAACTTTTCAGGAAGAAATTTTTAGTGACACCATCAAGCCTGTCACATCATAATTTTGCCAATCAACAAGTGTAAAACCTATTCGTACCTTCACTCTTTCCAGAAGTGAACCCTTGTGTTCATGCTTGGCACTGCCCATAGTACTGCTGACATCTACGACAAGGACATAACGGTAAAGAAGCTCATGGCTTTTTTCTCCTTCGCTGGTTGATAACTGAACAACCACGTTTGCTTTCTGAAGCAAAACAAACAATTGCTTGCGTTATCTGTGGTAACTAATGAACTACTTAAATACGTTAACGATAATAATATTTGAAGATTGTGTCAGGGTTTGGCGACAAGAAAGTTTTGAAGAAATTCGCTTTGCCGTAAAACCACTCATACAATTTCCACTTTCTATGGGTGTTTCAACATTTTCCTGAGTTTAATCCATACTCATGACATCAAAGTCTTCAGCACGTTTCAGAAACCATGAAGAAGCATTCTATTTTATAAAAACCATGAGGAAAACATATCCTGTAGTACTATTTATCCTTTGCCTTATGCTTCTTTTCGTAAAACTCACTTTTTCCGCCTCAACCGTGCAGAAAGATTTTAGGCGTAAAAGAGAAGCTGTTTGCGACCGGGGGCATGTTGCCATAAATTGGCCGCGCATACTCCTGGAACCAAAGTAGTGTTTCGATAACAGAAACCTAATTAATATCCAGCTTTTGTCACGTAGTTGTTCTGTCCATGGCCTTGACAAACTGTTGCTTAGCCAGTTGCTTTCAACTCAGGTAGACAACAACTTTCAACCAATCGACCAGCAGTGTTTATAGCAATAGCCCATCTGCGCAAGGCAATAACTAATTTTACCACGTAGTATAACATAAGCTAACCTTGCCTATTCGTGTATGAACTACTACGAGCCTACACTTAACCATTGTTTGGTAACAATAAGCAATGTCTCAGAAGCATGCAAATCAATTCAGGAGAAAGTCTATTCAAAGAATTCTTTCACAAACAAAAATCAGACACTGTGATCTTATCCGATTATATTTTTCGCCTACTGAATAGGCATCACCACTCACCAGCTCTTATTCAAATAGAATCAATTCAGGAGATTACTATATGCTTTACTGTAGTGACAGCACAGTAACCGGGAGTCCTAAATATTTTCCCCAAGAGGAGAAATTGGAAGTCATACCCAGTGTTTTTTAAGCCGTTTTTGGATGTCAAAATGACACCCTGAAATTTTGCAATGACACTCTAAATTCTGAACGCCTAGATATGGTTTTGCCTTGAAGTTGAACGTATTGAGGAAAGCATGTTTTCCCGCACGTGGCTGTTGCAACAGACGACTGGGCCGACACAATTTTCTGGCACAGAAGTTGGAAGCGAAAATTGCAAAAATGGTATCTGCGCATTGTCATGCGCACCACCTCGTTTCGGCCTGTTATTTTCCTGCAGCCGATTTGTACAGTATGGTGTACGAAACTGCGAAAACACTTTAATGCAATTATGGAAGTACTTTACTGTTTCACCGTTGCGATCGGCTTGCCTGGCGATGCATCAGACTATAAAACAATAGGTCAGCAGTTGCAGTGCGCATGCAAATCAAGGTGTTTGTCGAGTGAGGCAACAGTGAGAGCTAGGAATAAGATTTTGGGTATTTGGGCCACACTGAAGCAGCTGTCCGAAAATAAAAATGATGCAATGTGCGTTGTTTAACTGTGACTTATGAAAACAAAAATTTTCAACATGGTGCTTTCCTTTTGTCAACGTTGCTACCTCAACTGGCAGAACTGAGCCAAGTTATTCAGGCGGGATGTTTTAAATTCGCACAGATGAAAGCTTGATGAAAAAAAAAGAAAACTTGCGTTTTTGTGAAAATCTGTTAAAAGTATCAGATATACAAGGGAAAATGGTGTTGACACCCTAAAGCTCCACCACGACATTAAAAAAACACTGGTCATACCCATCAGAACCGTCGCCAGAAAGACTTCAACAGGGAGACTTTACGTTTGTGCAAAGGGGCTTGGCATTCTGAAAATTTACAATAAATTTACGACACAGCATTTGCAAATCGTGATTCATATTGCAGGCAAATTACTCATAAAAATATTAAATATTTTCCCACAAATACCCATAAGCTCTTAGTTTTCAACTAAGAATGTTTGATCGATCTTAGCACAAGAAATTGAATCATAATCATGGTCATTTAATTGACGGCGATTAATAGAGATGACGTAATGAAATGCAAATGTTAACAAAAATTTTCAAGAAACCAGAATCAACTTTTTGAACCGTATACCGTTTAGTTATGAAAGCACTGTTATCGAAGGAACAAATCTGACGCCGGTAGAAGCAGTGCACCGCGGTGAACGTATTCTTTCATCAGCAGAAATTGGTAAACTTTTCTATGGGCTTAAGTGAATTTTACTTAATACTTAATAAAAAGCATGCGTATCGAGCTTTTCACTGGCCGAAATACGCATGTATAAACCTTTCTAATAACTCGATTTGTTAATCTCCTCGTGGATGGCACATTTTTAGATTTCGTATTTCAAATAGGCTGTGAATGTTGACGAGTATAGAATAGAGCTTACATGGACGCAACATGGTTAACATCCGTAATCAACTAACTACACTATTCTGTCGGGGCAAGCTTTGCAGTGATTGCCAAATAAACTCTTCTAACTTCACGTTTAACTTTATGTTGCTGTCTGATCAGCAGGTTGCGCAAATGTGTAACTTTGGTCGTAAGGACTAAAGCAGGGGTTCCCAACCTGTGGTACGCAAAGGTCTTCCAGGTGGTACGCGAGTAACTTCCGTTTTTTTCACAAAACCTCGTTCACAGCTTTCTAGTTTATGTATCGGGCTTTGTTTCTAAATCAATACATTTTCCTGTAGCTTGCTATTCCTATTGTATCGCAACATTATGACTTTCGATGCGCTGTTAGCAAATTTACACCACGCATCTACCAATTGGTATTGCGCTTGCAGTCATCCTCGCTCTTTTCGATTGTGCAAAGGGAGTGAGTTCGGGTCACGCAGACCCGACGTAAAGGTTAGTGTGAGGTGGCTTACGCACGCTGACCCGACGTTATGGTTAGAGGGGGCTAAGCGCCAGGCGGCTGTAAAGAGCTGAAACTCATTCAGCGCATGCTTCTACGGTCGTGTTAGCAGTACACAACATAAGAAGTTCTTCAGGCCCAAAATTTTTTTGGTATGAGTAATTCAGTTCAGACATACAGTATATGAAATCTACACTACCCCTCTTTTCATCAAAAATCGTATGATATTAGAGTACAAAGTAACTTTGTTAGTGCTCAAACTGCTCAATGAGAGTTATATTTTCCGTGTAGTTTTTGTGATAAACTTTAGTTGATGGAAAGTATATATTCTTTTATTTTTGAAAACCGAGTTCATCACACCCGACGTATTGGTTAGTGTGACAAAACTTGAACCAAAGTATTCAAGGGTATTCAA
>JGI24021J15306_10002220_pt1 | contig 20604 bp, 10 predicted proteins | sample Ectturendosymbi1_FD_15306 | JGI IMG/M metagenome (IMG submission 15306)
GTCTTTGTACGTCATACTACTCATTGTTTCTTGTTATTGGTATGCTACATGTTTTGTGGTTGAAAACATTGCCCTGAAGAAGCCCACTTGAATAGGTGGGCCAAACGTTGGCTGATAATAAAATATAATCATCAGAAGAGCTTATTCATCTGTTTGTTTGAAGCTTCTGACTTTGCTGGGAACCATTCCCTTCAGCATCCAGAACAGAGTGGTAATGTTTCAGTGGCTTCTCTGATATAAGGAGATGCAGAAAGAGAAACAAAGAAAAAAGCAATTCCTTATCATTTTCCAGGGATTGAACCAAATGAGAAGATTGTATTCAGTAACTTTTCAGCATTTTGTATTCTGATCAAAAGTGGTAAAAACTCACATATTCTTTTTGAATGGAAAACTTCAATGAAATGACAAAGAAAATGCATAAGGGTTTTAAATCAGTTTTTGCTCTTGAACCATCCAGCCTATTTAAGACGAATACCAATTTAATAAGAGCTAATGATACCTACTTCGTAGGCGAAATATATACTCTGTAAGAACTTAGTGTCTGATTCTTTTCTGGGAAAGGATTCNTTTCGATAGACAGTGTTGCTGCAAGCTTGTTACATTTGTTGCACAAACCAATCGTGTTGAGTATTTTGATGTATTNTTTCAACCGTGGTCATAAGCTGGACCGACTTATGCGTTTATTTTCCAATAAAAGGTTTTGCTTCCACGTAGTCCTATCATCAAAATACTTTATACACGAACCTTTCTATGATCTGAAAAGTAACAGCCGCTTTTACTGTCTTGAAGAACGTAGACACAATATCAATGATTTTGAGAATATGTGCAATGAAAACGTTTTGCCAATTATACAGCAAATTATCACTGAAACTTTAGATATGTCGCAGTAAATTTTTATAACTTCATTTGGCAGTATCTTGCTTGAATAAAAGAAATCGAATATTAAACGATGACAAAACACGGCTGAAACACAGACAAACAGAAAACATATATGAAAAACACATTTTCATAAAAATCTCAAAAATCATCAAATTTGCATATATTGAAACTGTGGCTGCCGTGGTCGTACTACAAACGAAAGATCTCTTAAATAAGCTGTTTAATTTTGGGATTATCTCTAAATTTTTGAATCAAAGAATTACATGATGGTTGGCTTGCAGCGTAACCGATACTTATGAACCTGGATTTCTACAAATTATCTTAAACCGAAGAACCGAGTTGCTTATGTTTTTCTTCTACGTTTCGGTCTTCCACTGAAAGTTCAACCAAAATATTTTTGTGATGGCATTTTCAACGGTGCAAGAGACACAAGAAATAACAACATTTAAAAGCTCTACGTCTTCTGTAGGCTTTAGAGGAATCTGCCGACTAGGCTCTGCTTTCATATTTTCTGATGATTCAAACTTGACTTTGGGTGGTGTGATTTTCCGTTAATGAACTACCTTCCCTCTACTGTGGATTTCACAAAGTCTTTAGTGGCATAACCGAAATCATTTTCAGTAGTTGTGCAGTGATTAACATCAAGGAATTCAACTTCACCCATTTGATCGGCTGTGCAAGCTTGGCGAAACGTTAGCTCCAAACCACTGTTGGCAAATGCTGAAGTAAGTGCTTGATGAATGTCTTCATACCACATTAGACGATTCTGATGTAGCTATCCAGAATATGTCATCGATAAATCTGCGTAAAAGTTCTACCTGACGTAACCGTAATGCACTAGTGTAGGAGGCGGGGGTGCAGGGGGTGTAAGCTCACCCCCAAAAGTTTTGATTTGGTGCAAATCCGGGCAAAATTCCTTAAAACCCGAGAAAAATCTGTGGAAATTTTGGGAAAATGTGTGAAAACCTTCGCAAAATCGCTGTATGTGCTTTGCTTTTAAAAAATGGCACCAAAATGGAAGTTCAGATGTTTCTTTTTAGTTTTGTTTCTTTTTTTTTGGACGTCATGTTTTTATGTAATTCTTTTCGGGCAAGTTAGGGGAGTTTCGGGCAAGTTTGGGGGAAATTTGGGCAAAAATGGTGCTTGAAGTGCTTTGATTTGAAAAAATGCAATAAAATGCAGTCCTTTTTTTGGAGCTCATTTGCTTATGAGTTTTTCTCGGGCAAGTTTGGGAAAATTTGGGCGAATCCTTCGCAACCCCAAAAATTTGCCTGCTCCCACACCTATGACGTAACACACCAGCCATCTCCTGTAGTATGTAGTGCACAGCAATGTTTGCCAATGAGGCAGAGTGGTTGTCACCGGTTATAATTCTGTTTTTTTGGTATATAACTGGTCTCTATATTGGGTGACAACATTGTTGGGACAAAATTTTTTGAATTCGACAATGATTTTTCGGGCCTTAGTGCAGGAGTTGGAATGCTTCAATCAAGGGCTTTTGTTGCCGTGTCTCTACACAAACCTGAGTAACGTGCTTTCACATCTGCCGCCACAATGTAAAACACTAGTTTTTGCTTTCCAGTTTCGGTCTTTTTCTGTTAGGCGGTCTTTCCAAATTTTGGTTAGGCGGTCTTTCCAGTTGGGCAGGTCTTCAATGCATTGACGGCTGTCTCGGCAAAATTCGTCTGGGCAGCTTTTGCAAAATTCTGTACTAATACGTTTCAGTTTCACTTCTAGAAATGCAATAATGCGTGAGGTGCTGATGTTTCCAGCAGATTGCAGCAAGCGCACAGGTATGTCTTTGATATCAACGTTCAATAAATTATCCACGCTTAACTTATGTGCTTCAAAAGGCCGGTAAGCGTAAGTCGGTGTATTACAACGAAAAATCTTTGCGAATGCACCAAAAAAAACCTTGCGTTACGAGTTGCTTTTGCATTACATTCCAGTTACGCGTTGTAGCAGTTCATCTTCCACTGCACTCATATTATGGGGTTTGATAACAAGGTCGTTGCATTTTTCCTCAGTTTTCAAGATAAGCGTCGTAACCATCTACAGCCACATCCATTTTTTCAAACTGTTGCAGTTCTTTGGTCATAATGGCGTCGTAATCTGCGTAATTGCAGATAACAAATTACCCTGTCCTTATACGCTCAGCAGATCACAATTTTCCTTTCTTCTGTTCGTTTAGCCAGTTTGCCTAGACTTTTGCTTTGTTCCTTCGCTAAATTGTTCTTTTTTCGGTATGCGTCTAACACAGTCCCGTCGCCATGGAGGCCTTTGGTGGGCTTAGCCCCCCTCAAAAAAATCTCCAAGCTCTCCCAAATTGAAAGTGAAACACTACAAATAAAGGGAATTTTGGTTAATTTTATAATGTCAAGCCCTCCGCACAAATGCAAAGCCCCCCTGCCGAACTGCAAAGCCCCCCTATGGAAAACGTTTTAGCAACGGTTCTGGTCTAACACCAAAAGTTTAATGTTCCTTAATTTTGAAAAGACCTTTTCCACGTATGTTTTGGTTTCTTCATCAATTTTGGCACCAACGGATCTAGAGGTTTTGAGAATCGTCAATTTTTTAGCAACACAAAGTCAGCGTCATTCTTATCTCCCAGCACTGCACGCCATTCTTTATGTCTGACATGCTGTTAGACATTGAGCCATTCCACGTTCTCATCTGACTTACTCCAATTAGGTGTTGAGGCAAATTTCAATCCTTTGCATGGTGCAGTAGAGCTTTGTCGTGATCATCCAGTTGGACCGACGGTTTGTTCAAAATCATTTTATCACCTTCTGCCAACACATCTTGCATTTTGCAAAATCTAAGACGTTTCCTGTAGGACACACAATAGTTCATTGGCGATAAGGGATGTAATGTATTTACATTTCCAAAATAAAAATCTGATGAATATCATCTATTTGCAACAGAATTAATTGGTAGTAAAGTGGAGTTACACGTGATCTAAGAGGCAAAACTCATGGCTCGAATAAGTTTATTATGTTGGACATTTAAATGATTTAGGGTAGTTTTTTGCACTGATCCCATGCACCAATTGCGTATTGAAGGTGGTTATAAACTAAACAAAAGTAGACTGACTTTAGTGAGAAGAAGTCAGATAGTGTCTTGTCATGTAAAAAATTCCAAGGCTTCGTGCTAAACTATCCTCTAGGTTGGTTTTGTGTTGGGACCAAGACAATGGCATCTAGAATTATTCCGAAATGCTCTGTACGTTTGGTGTGAGCAATTTGATTGTTACCACTTTTAACTGAAAATGATGTTATTGGTTTTGGGTAACATTTAATTAAGATGAAAGCGGAGTTTTTGCAGTTCAGAGACAGTTTGTTGAATCTCATCCAGTTATCTGTCTTTTACTGTTCAACATTTGCTAGTCTGTTCAATTTTTGTGGGTTGGTGCTTGAGATAGTAAGGAGGATGTCATCTACAAACATGGTTAGGCTAAATCTTGAAGCTTTGGGTAAATCATTAAAATATAAAGCAAATAATAGAGGTCCAAGCGTTGAACCTTGAAGCACTCCGCGATTTATATTTTAAATTTCTGATTTATATCCTTCAACCACAGTATACTGCTGACGATCTTGTAAGCAATTAGTCAATATGTCTCTAATTCCATGAGTGTTCAAGCTTGTGCAGGGGTATGCTGTGCTGAACTGTACCAAACGATTTACAAAGATCACAAAATGTAGCACAAGTAGTATATTTTTCTTCACCATTTTTCAATAGATTTTTGTTAATATGTAGATGGCCACAAATGTAGACAGTCCACTAGGAAATACATACTGGGAGTCAGATAACATCTTATTTTTTTCAACATGAGTGTACAAGCGCCTATATATAAGTTTTTCAAAATTTTTATTGAATGTAGACTACAGATATATGAGCCTGTAGATTGTACAGTGATTTTTTGTCCTCATTTATGATTTGGGATTATTTGTGCACATTTTTTTAAGCATTCAAGATAGATACCTGTTTTTACAGAGCTGTTAAAGAGCTGTGCTAAAAATGGAGATAAAATCTGCTTTGCTTACATATTTTGAGAACGTGTATGGGGAAACCATCATTCGTACACTTTCAGATAGCAGTAGATTATCGATAATTATTTTTACCTCTTCACTGGTTGCCTCATGAAGGACAATTGATTTCTGGGGTCCATGGCATAAAGCAGGGTGTTGCTTACTATTGGGTGAAATTATAGCAGCTGCCAAGAGATGCAAAATAATCATTAAAGATATTTGCCATTTGTTGAGGTTCAGTGGTAGGTTTTGAATTAGTTAGGGGTTTATCAGTTCATCTAGGGAAGTTAAACTTTTTTCATTTCCTTTAATAGGAGAGTTTATTAGTTTCCATGTTTTTCGGGGATCATGACTATTGGAAGATAATTGTGATTCGTAGTAATTTCTTTTACTCATCTCCGTGATATGATTAAGCTCATTTTTATATTTCTTATAATGATAATATGGCCTCTTGTGTTTGAAAATCTGATTCAAACCAGAGTTCTGTAGACATTATTTTTATTCTTGATTTATTTGTAAGGACCAGTTGTCATCCATTGTTTTTGAGCCAGTATCTTCTTTATCTAGAGAGTTTTTTCAGTGGAGCATGTTGGTTGGGGCTATCACCCAAAACCTTTAAGACTTGATTAAAGGTTCTTACTGGGGTCGTCTTCAGTTTGAGGTAAATGATGAAAATTGTGATTAATTGTCTCAAGGAACATTTCATAAGCAAAGTTAGTAAAGTCACGCTTTGTGATTGGTTTCTTTTCATGTGTTTGGGCAGTGCTTGAATTGATTAACGCGAAAATTGGTTAATGGTGTGACAAGTCATTGATGAGTATTCCAGGGATGACTTTTTCCAAATCAAAAGTGGTGTAGTAGTGATCAGTGAGTGATGCACTAGTTGCTGTTACTCTAGTTGGCCTGGTTATTAGTTGTTGACAGTTACAAGTTTCATATGTTTCAATGTAGTCATGTATACTTGATGAGCTTCTGTGTTTTATTAGAGTTATGTTAATGTCTCCACAAATAATATATGGCAGACTTATGTCACTGAGCATTGGGTATCTCCAGCATTTTCCCAGCATTTCTTATTGCTGACGTGTTGAACAAGGCCTTTCCGTGCAATGTGACCGCTGTTTATTGCGTATCCAGCTGAAATGTTTTAAAATCTCAATTTATTCTTGTTGCGTTCCCTGTAAATGGCGCACTATTCATCATGGTTCAACCTTTTCCACGCTTCTGTGTATCCAGTGGCAATTTCTTTCAGTTTAAGTAAGTCCTCACGTAATTTTCTATTTTGTTGTTCGATCAACACAGGAAAGTGCATCAAGTAGGAAAAGTGCAACACAGGAAAAGTGCTTCATGTAGTTACAAGCTTTATTAACAGACATTGTTTAGTCTCTTTATTAACAGAAGTTATTGAGTCTCTTGAAGGAACTATTTTCAAGTAAAAATTGTTATAGACTACATTTTACAAGCAGTTCACAAAATTAATCTTTCATTTGCATGAAAATTAGATAGAAATTTAATCAAGAATTTGATTAGTTTTTCCCCTCTGTAATTTCTACCCATGGTTGTTAGGAAACTTACTGACACATTTGACCTATCCAACGAAGTAAAAACTATTTGAGGGTAGTAAAATATTTGAAACGAAACAGGCTTTTTTAAAAAGTTTAAAACGTACAATACGTTAAAGGGTTAAAGTTGTTTCTCTTTGTTCCTTTGCAAAGCTTAAAGCTTTCAAAGCAAAATATCCAGTACCGCATAGATGCATTGCAATTTTCTGTAAGATATTCGGAGACTAGGCATTCAAAATTATACATAATATTGCACTTTCGCCTGAATAGAAAGGTACAAGATTACATTCATGATTAAAGCAAAGTAGCAACACGAAGAACCTGCCGGAAATCAGATGGTTGAAAGGTGCATTACAATGCTGGCTTACTGTGTAATGTTTGAGGTAATACATGTATCAACAAATTATACCTTGGCCTCATTAGTAAATCCTCTTGCGGTTGTCGATTGGTAAGATAGTAAGACCTTGCAGTGAGTTCAGCGTACACGCCTTTTTCTGATGCGAGGTTTTTCACTTGCTGAGCGATTTTTTGGCTGTGTGCTATGACTTCTGTTGCTCAGTGGGCTGAATATAGGGAGTTTTATAGGGAGAATATGTTTTATTTGAATAGACTTTTGCAAGATTATCATTATCTTTGCCAGGTGTAGGCTTCACCAAGAACGTTTGTGCATGTTTTTACAACAGATGAAATTCCGTAATAACTAACAATATCAAAACAGACATATTATCAACAAAAAGCATTTTCGTATTTGTTTGAGGTTCACCTCTTTACAGGAACACCTTGCTCTGAACTAAATTATGTCACTAATCCATCAGTATTCAGTTCTGGCAGTAATTGTTGAACGACAGCAGATATTTGTGAAAGAGTAGGTCAGCGAATGATTTGACCCAGAATCTTGCATTCAATATTTAATGATCAACCCTGCATTGTCATACTGTTGTGGTTTGTGATAATTCCTGCTAACAAGCTCACTAGAAGCTGCTGTGTGACAAGTAAAGCATGTTCAACAACATGCTATGACAAAGTATACTGCAAGTTTACTAAAGGCAAAGATACCTCTGTTTGTCCATTAAACAGAGCGTGCTATTTTTTCTTCATAAAAAAAATGTATCTGTAATTTTTGGAAGAATACTTCAGCTTGCATTTACCTGCACTTTCCAAACAACATAAGCAGATGTGAGGTGTGATTTGTAAGTTGATGTTTAAGAACAAAATGGCGCGTGAGCCGTTTTTCGTTTTCGTGGCGCTTATCGCACAACACTAAGAAAGTGTAAAGTTGTTCAGGTTAAAATCAGCCCAGTTGTACTCACATTGTTTGACAAAGGTTTTACCTACATCTACTACATTATTATTAAGAACGAAAAGTCAACTCAACTACAAGTTTACGTCAGGGTTTCGCGTACCTGTGAATGCATTCACAATAGCTTCGTGGCATGTTTACAGACAAGCAGAAATGTCGACACTGCATCGGATGCAGAAAACTTTCCGCTAGTACCTATTTTTATTCTCTGATGATTTGTTATTGTTGCAAAAATGGTAAAAAGTTATGTCATGCGTAATAGGCAACAACTTGCACATGGAGCACTTCTTGAGGAAACGATTGTTTTTCATTTGCTTTGATGAGCCGAAAAATAATTAATGTGAAATACGTGTTGCGCATAAATTGCCATTTAATTTTTTTACTATAAATTTGCGTTAAGTAGGTGTTACGTTAACACTTTTCAAACTAAAGACCTGGACTAATGTTTTTCCATCTAATTCACTGCTAACGGTTTGTCGATGTTTATTCCTGCAACTGACTTTTTGTTTAAAGTCTATATTTATTTTCCTATTTTTACTCAGGCCTAATCAATGTTTGTTGTGAGAAACTTGCTTTGGTGAGGCAAGATGCATTTAACCTGAAACATTTTTGAGAAGTAACCCTGATGATATATTTGCTGTTGAGATTTTGCAAAATGTTTTTAACTAAAAGCTCGAAAACTAGTATTCTCATCGATTTTTTTCTAATCTAACACTTCTAACATCATCCCATTTCCTGAAAAGAGAAGTTTTAAAATTTTATATAAAAAGTTTCAGAAATATAGTCGTACTTTGAATTGTACATTAATAATTACAGTTAATAACTTTCTCAAAGCGATAATTTTCTCTCATACAGGTTCTGCCACACACACACTACCTCTGCTACATGTGAGAAAGAGAGCACTGCAGGCACTGCTTAATTAGCTGCAACCGTCAATTCAGGTGGCAGATTTAACTTGCAGCAGAGTTTTTTAAACAGAACGTTCGTAACTAGAATTCAACTATTAGTAACCAGACTATTAGTAACTATTCAACTACATTAGTAAGTATTCAACAACTATTAGTATTGTTGCGATCGGAAAACCCGAGCGGCAAGTGCACAAAGCTTCACACTGTGACAGCAAGCAACAATAGAGATCACACGCGGCGATCACTCTTCGCGTACGCTAGTCATTACGTTAAATCATTCACATGTCAGTATCGGCAGAGCTTGCACGCCACAATCACTCTATTGCTTGTTCGCGCCGTGTATATATGGGTGTTATTCTTCGCGCACATCCCGTTCGTGGTGAATCGCACATTCAACGCAAGGCTAACCGAGAGATTGCAACAGTATTCAGCTAATAGTAACTATTAGTAACCATTCATTCAACTAGTAACCAGAATTCAACTACTGGAAATGTTCTGCAGAAGTTTGGTGACAATCTTACAGGCAAAAGTTGGTTTGGACCGAAGTACTTCAAGTTACCAGCTTCTGTACAGTTGATGATAAAGTGCCCTGTTGCATAAATGGAAGATATGTTACCGAGGGATAAAGTTGATTTGCAGGCGCATGGCTTTTTAGGTGACAACTGAAGAGTTCATCATCACACTCATCGAATTATTGTTTCTAGCAATAACAAACCGCTTTCATCTGTTACTCGGTGTTTGTCTGTGACGGCAATGGTTTTCTACCTGGGTCGCGATCCCGTGAGGGTCGTTCGCCAATTTTGTAGGGGCGCTAGAGATTCGGATAAAAATATTCATAATTACTTCTACATTTATATTTCGTATGTGGAACCACTTTTTGTCGTAGCCAAAATAATATGATCACATGGAAAAAATGATGGCTTGCTTTTTCATTCAAAATTGTGTTAAGTGTGATTGCGACAATTACCAAGTTTTGAATGTGATTATGACCGTTACAGTAATGCTGCGTTTGACAACTCACAAATACCTTTTTGATGTAAGAATGTGCTGTGTTTGTAAATTAGATATCTGAATGCGATAGCTACAGTAACTTGGGAGTTATGCCAGTTTTCAATGAATTGTGCTGTGGAGTGATTTGTATACGGTACGGGTCTCTCTCACTGATGCTGCCATGTGCATGATTTTAATGAATGAATCTTTATTCGACGTAGTGATACCGTACGTTATTTTTTAGTCATTGTGATTTTATCTTGTGCAAACACAATTACATTTCATATTCCTGACTCGAAATTTTCGGAAGGGTATCGTTAGATTAAAAAGGGGTTGCAAAATGAGCCGCTGCGTGAAAAAGGTTGAAAACAAGTGGTCTGCGGGCTGCAGATTCCGCTGTGCAGTCGATTGGTGGAATGTTTTCAGCTGTGACTGNTGCTGTGCGTAAGGGTTAGTATTTGTGCCCAGTGCCTGTTCCGGGTGGTTTGGGGTCCCCCAATGCATTTGACACGTAATATTTACATAAACAAAAACAAAGCTTATTTTAGCAAATGTTTATAAAACCACGTTTCGATAGCATCAACGCAACATATAAAGCAGAGAGACTGTAACATTTGCTAAATTTCAAGCCAGCAAAATAAACTTTTTCCTAGTTTTCAAAGATGCAAATATTTTTTATCAATTCAGTCATAACGAATGTTTTTGCAGATTCATTTTCATAGATATCATTGCCAAATTTGTTAGTGTTTAATCAGTCATAGTTGATCTGTGAAACGTTTTGATTAACTTAAACTTGCTGAAGCTCCGATCAACAGTATTGCGTACAGCAGTGATCGGCAAATGTTCGTTATGATGGCCCCAACCATTAGCTTCAGTCGTAATCAAACGCCGTGCTCATTTTTGGAGGCACAATTTCAAACGAATGCTGTATTTAGTAATCTGTAACATAACAATTCTATGTTAATATCATAAAACCTAGAGTGACAACAACAATGCCTTGTTTAACGCCAAACAATCAATGTTCTGTAGTTGCTACACAGAAGACTATGTTTAATCCCACGCAACTGGAGCAGCACTTTAGTTCTTACATGCCACACGGCTAGGGTTGCCAAATCACTTGAAATTTTTTCAAGGACATGTTTTTCAATGACGTACGGTCAGTGGCGTGCAGAGGTCTGGTGATGCCCGGGACGACTGCTTGATTGTATTCCACCCTAATAAATGCTAGTATTGAACAGTGGAGTTGCGTATGGTGGTCAGGGTAGCTGGTCACACGCTGCTTGTGACGCCACAATATGACGTCATTTTGACGTTTGGCGAAGTTTGTTGACACAGCGTGCATATTATTCTACACGCACTCTCGGTACTGTAGCCTACAATTTGTTACTGTAATACACATAAATTAATCAGCGCTCCAAGTTAGGAGACATGAGCAAAACATAGCACTCCACGCTAAGACGGACCAGTTCATAACTGCGAAAATAACCGGCAACGCGTCAAAACAGGGGAGTAGAACACACTCAGTGGTACGTCAGAGCAGTTCACAACTGCAAAAATATAAGGCTACACATTAAAACACTGGAGTAAAACACACACGACCCTACGACAGGGGCAGTTCACAAATCAAAAAATGGTTGCGCGAACGTCTCGTCGAACAGCAGTCGAGCAGAGAAGGCATGTGGTGGGATGGCGGACACCCAGGGTTGACAATCTGAAACTTGCTGAACTAGCTTACACAAGAATTAAAAATGCGCATAAAGTACGCAAGAAAACGTTCGTCTTCATTTATGTCGCTGTTATATTACAACTACTGGGGGGCAGAACAGATACGCGTTTGTGTGAGCCGTTGTGATCAATCCACCCAGAACCGTCGCCACAAAGTGTTCACAAAGGTGGTTTTACTTTTGTGCAGGCTTGGTATTGAAAATTTGTTAAAGTCTTCACTGATTTATAGTGTTTCATATTTTAATTTGGGGGCCTTGGGGCTTTTTCTGGGCCCCGTGGTGACGGGACTGAATCCACCTGAACTGCCAATTAGTGAGGAAGCTCGAAATGATTCACATATTGCAAGTACAGGCGTGAAGCTGCATTAGCGCACACCCACGGTTTTCACATCAAAAAACGAAACGGGAAACTAACGATGCATGAAAAAGTCAGCTGAACCAAGCAAGTTGAAGTAGGACAGTTTTGAAATTTGACTCAGAAGATCAATTAAACGGCTTTAATTATTTTTCAATCCTTTTTTGTGATTTTTTCTTGATAGCTTGATCTGGGCAAAGTCATGTCACTATGAGTTTAATTGGGTGTGCGCCGCAAACCTAGAGTACAGGTTCCTGGTATTGGGGAATGGGAGAATTACTGGCGTATGTGTACGTAAAAACTAGTGTTGACAAAGAACACAAGTTTCGAAACATTAAGTCCATGCAGCATGTGTTAATAATCTTACAATAGGCGAAATCGTCTTGCTACAGCATTTTAATTTTTGCGGTTCCACTCTTTGGATGCCCGCCTTGCTTTGGATGCCCGGGGCCGTCGCCCCGGTTGCACCGCCTCTGCACGCCACTGGGGACGGTGGGCTACTTTCAGAAACCTTAAATCACGTATGGGCAAGTCAGGCTAGATTAACCATGCACGAAATTGAGAAATAAACAAAACGTATTCTGACGACACAACCTTTCTTCAATTTTACTTTTTACTACACAACCGTTTAAGATGGAACAAATCTATACATTTCTCTGTTTATTTACATTGTTTATTATTGATTCTTGAATATTTAACGTAATCAATAGTTCTTAAATGAACAATTTTAAAAATATTCAAGAACTTTCCAGGCCGCCGGAAAATATTCAAGGATAACAAGATGTTTTTCAAGAATCAAGGACGAGTTTTTATAGCAAATTCAAGGACAGTCCTTGGTGCTCAAGGACTTCTTGCAACCTTATACACGGCCCACAACAGTAAGCATTGCGCGGCTTAATTAAAAGTGCAGAACGGCCCACAATTGGGCCGAGGCCCACAGACGGCCGACCACTTCCGTAGAGTGTTATTGGTTAAATAACTGGGTTCTCATGGGTGTAAAATGTTGAGTTTTCATTTGACAAATTTGATGCAAGTTAAATCGGATACTAAAAGCACAGGCTTCGAATCCTATTTTGCATGATTGTATACTTTGGAAACCGACTAATCTAGTACAGTGAAAGGATACAACACAGGCCAACAACAGCTGCGTAACAGAAAGGGATCCCAACTCGCAAGCTAAATGCAAAAACCAAGCCATCACTAAGTACTTTTCGGAATTAAGCATTCCTTTGGTTTGTTTTCCTGTGGTTTCGGCTTTTGGCATAGAAATCCACATCCAGATACACTTTCATTTCTCAACATTTTTGAGCTTTGGCAAATGGGCCCCCTACAGTGGCCTGTAGGCCACCTTCAGCTCCGTTTGCCGCCCTGGTTGAAACCTCCAGTTGCGCCACTGGCCTGCAACATAATTTTCCTCAATAATTTCTTACCAGACTATACTAAAAATGCTTACAATCAGCGTAGTTTCAGCAACGTCATGTACACAACTGCCAGTTCACCAAGGCAGATGCTGACAACGAAGCTATCCACAATGCATTTCGCAATGCTTGGCTTAAATAACATCAAGCTATTTGTTGTGGGAAGATCAATTTGTTGGTGCATTAGATAATTAAGAATTTTGAAAGAGGAAATGTGTGAATTCAGTTTTTGGTAATTTCAGTTCTGTTGTATCTATATGCCCTAAAAAGCTCCTCAGTCAGATTTGGGGCCCCCTTTTCACCAGGGGCACCCCAGTCTGGGGTACGGGGGCCCTTCCTCCGGCTCTGTTTCTGCCGATGCATAGCGATGCTCAAACAAGTGAGAAATGAATAGCAATGTCTGTTTCCTATGTCGGCCGATCAGCAGGATCCAATGTTATCGTCCAAAGGTTTAGAAAAAGTTGGAATAAAAAGAGATATGCTAGTTTACGTGCATTTGCAGTAGGAAAAAAATCGTAGTGTGACCTTGAAAAATTTACGTTTATCAGGCAAAACTAAACTTAGACATCGACCATATTCCAAAATGATCGTCAATTGCTTATTTCCCTAAAACGCATCTTGTAGGTGAGAGTGGAGATGGTATCATGCACAGTGTATAATACGATTACCTTTTTTTGCGGTACTGTTACATCTGTGTAAAAACATTTGCGATCACTCTGAGTAAAATTCTCAACTTCGACTGCGGACAGGTAAAATCTTTCCATGAATTTTTTCAAAAAGATGCTGTAAATTTTGCGAAACGATATTAAAATTATTGTATAAACGCTTGTTTGTTGTTTTGCTTTGATTGCTCGTAAATTGCTTGCGATTTGCATTCAATGCAATTGTTTAAGAACAGCGAACAGCTTTGACAAACTCAAGATTTTGACTAATATTTTTGCATCGGCTGCGACGTCGACGCTCATTTCTGGGATTCTGACTCAACCGTGTATCGGACTCGATTCCAACTCAAAATGTTTTTCAAATCTCCGAATCTTCGACTGCGCACCTACACTACGTAAGCCTCCTTGTTTGCCGATATAACATTAATATTACACTTGTAAAGCGAGTATGTTCCAATCGTCCCCGAAACTATAATTGTTACCGGAATTCAGCCCCAGTGGGGTTCCCATATTTTAATACATATTTTTGATCAATTAAACGCCGCTTAAGTGGTACAGGTGGTTGAGCACTCGCCATCATAACTAGCAGGCTAAGTTGGTTGTGTCATACTGAAGACTTGAAAAACGGTACTTGCGGCCTGTCCAGCCTCGTGTTCAATGTTGGTGGTAGCAAGGAAAACTTCACGCACAGTTCTGCCATTCTCCACAAATGCAACACTCTCCACAAACGCAGCATTCACTGCGAAAGTAGCCACTTGGCCCACGGTGCAAAAAGCGGATATAGGCGCCGCAGACCGCTCGTAACACTCCGAAAGCAGTACAAAAGCATGTATAACTAAACTGAACGGTGTGTTAATTAAAGACACTTGTTTGAAATAAGACAAGCACTGTTAATTATGCTGAGCATATGTGCAAGACTGCAAACTCTGCTTTATTGCTCAGTCGCAACACATATAACCCTAGGTAAGGAGGAGCGGATCCAGCCAGTAAGGTTAGGGAGGGGGACGATTTCAGTAATGCTTGGAAGTCAAGTCTCATAACGGCTTAGCTACTGTAAGAGAGATGAACTATACTTCACAACACCGCTGTGATGAAACAACGGACGACAAAATGGCCTGATATTGCAAATGCTGTTTACTGAATTGTAAAAGATCATGGTGAGTGTAATTAACTTTTTTGGATTTTAGGGGGGGGCGATCGCCCCAATCGTCCCCCTGGATTCGCCCCTGCCCTACGTTATAAAAAGCAATGGAGTACTTTTCACAAACAGAGCAAAAAAGATTGTTGCCTAAATGTTCTTTCGAAACATAATGCTCTTTTTGTGGAAAAAAACTGTGAGCAAACTGTAAGCACTTGTTTATGCCGTTTTAAATTTTCTCTTTCGTCATGCATGCCTTAACGCTCTTGCTCACAATTGCAAATAATGGCTTGGCCTCAGGTGTGCCTTTGACACAGTGGATGAAGGGCATGTACTGTTTGCCCGAAGCTGTTTTGCTTCCAGGTTTTCTAAATTATGCGCTTTTCACCACTATCGAAAATGTTTAGCGAACATCCTGGACTTGCTGAAGCAAGTGCTGAGCTCCTGTAAGTGGCTGAAGATTCCCGAAATAAATTTTGCAATTTAGTTTGTCGTTCATGCTAAATTTGTGCTTCTAAATATCTGGATGTAGGTAGCGGGTGAAAAAACTAGGACATTTTGAAGATGCCAGGAATTGCAACAACTGCACGGTGAACATATAAAATTAAAGATTACAGCTTAATATAAAGTTTGTTCAGGTGACGTCAACCATTGCCACAGGGTTGTTCAACTTTTCACTGAATCATAAAGCATGCAATCCCGTTTTATCCGCCCCACTTGGTACTTTTCATGAAAAGGACAAAAGATGTTATTGTGAAGATCTTTGAATCAGAATATTAATTTTTTGGGAGGAAAATTTCTCAAAACTTCAAACATCTCTGTCCCTTCGATTTCAAATATCCTTGTTGCAACGCATGTTTCAACTCTTTTGCGAACAGTTACAAATGATGCCTTGGTTTTTGGGCCAATCCTTGACAAAGTGGAAGAAACCAAGTCCTGTATGAATGAAGTTTCAGTCGAAACTTTTGCTATTTTTGCCTAATATACAACTGTTGGATATCTTCCTGTCCGTTGTAGAATTAGACGTTCAATTTGATTTCTTTGTCGTTGAAAAATTGTTTTCGAATTGCTTCAGTTCAGGTTTGTTTTATACCTTCCTTCATAGATATTTTCCTTAGAAGTTTTCATTTGAATGTGGCTTGCATTTACGATTGAAGGCGTTTTTAAAATTTTGCTTCAAAGTTTTAAACTGCAAAAATTCTAAGTAACTACTCTCCACACAGGCGAAGAGATTGAACCAATCAGCAAAGGTTCAATAGGAAATCGTTTTTACATAACACTACGCATCGTCACACTACGCAAGATTGGTTACAATCTTATTCTTATAAATTCTATTATTCAAATAGATTCTTTTTGAATAAGGTTGTCGGACTGACGATGCGTAGTGTTACGTGAAAGCGATTACCTGTTAAAACTAAAAAAAACAAAAAAAATCAAAAATTTGCTGATTTATTTGAGCTCTTCACTTGTGTGGAGAGTAGTCACTTGAATGCAGATATGTGCAAGTTTGAATCATCGCGAAAAAATGAAAGCAGAGCCCAGTCGGCTAAGTCCGCAAAAGCTTACAGCAGACTTAAAGCTTTTAGTAGCAAGCATTCTATTCAAAGACGTATATACTGGCGTTAATATACTGTACTTAAGTCAAAATTGTACCCTTTCGCGCTTTTCTCTGTCAAGGAATACCGTCTTCCCTTCGATTTCACCGTCACAACCCTCTTCCTGAATGATTAGAACTGCTTGATGCGCTCTCTACGTATCAATTATGGTTTTATGTTTGTGGTGTTAATTTATGAAACCATTACTTGCTTCACTTGCATGTTGAGACTGCTTTGATTCACTTTAATAAGCCATCCCGTTCTTCGCCCCAATTGTGCAGATCAAGCAAAGCAGAAAGTTATGGCAGTTTGAGTTTTTCATCTCTAGTAGGAAAAGCATTCCAGCCTAGATATGATAAAACAGTTGTATACCAAATCCGTACAAAATTTCACAATAATCAAGAAAGAGATGTTTTCAATGAAATTATACTAAGAAATTGTTCGTGCCAAATGGCAAAAGTTGATTTAATTTTTAGATTATTTTATCTATCACGAGTGGTGATCAAATAAATACTGTTAATACAAAACATAAGAAGCAAATGATTATACAAGGTATGTCTACTGTACGCAATTAGTTAACGGTGTGTTGTTGTATACCTTGTGTTCAACAGATAAGAATCAAAATGAAAAAGGAAGTAGGGTTTCAACGAAATATGGATTCAAGCATAACAGTAATGTACCGGCACAATAATGAAAGACGGTTTAGGATGGATCACATCTAAAAATGGCCTTTCTTCAACAGAAGAAATACTTGTATCGCTTGGTGGAGCAGTTTGTCCGAAGATTGATGAAGCTGAAGTACATTGCCAATATTGAAAGGCGTTTGTAGTTCAGACAGTGCGACAATTGCGGTAGGATATAGGCTACGTATTTTATCAATAGACAACTTCCATCGGATACCTGCCAAACGGCCACCTCACATAACACATTTTTAGAGGTACGATTTCAACTTCACAGTCGCTTGATATGCGCTTTTCGATATAACTGTAGCTAATTAAAGTAAAAGAAACAGTTTGACTTTTCACACAATAGCGCCAATGCACACGTTTCTGGCTGGATATTTTAACAGAGAATTGCGGTTTTACAGTAGCAGAGAGAAAATTGTTAGATGCTGTATAAGCAGAAAAACCTTGATTGTGTTCCACAAATGAGCAGTTTTTTCAGTTTCATTTTCTTTGCTGTAGATGCAATCTAAATTCGATGTAGCTGTTGAAAATAACAGTTATTCCAGATGAGCTGGCGCAAATGCAAGCGATTTGCTGCAAATTGATATATTTTGCACTAATATTTTGGCTTATGAAAACGTTCTCATTTTGTAACAAATTCTGGTTAATTGACCTGTTTTTTTCCAACAGGTAAAGCCCGATGTTTTCCACGTACGAGCTGGTATAAGTGACAAGGCCCAAACCACGTAGACCGCTTTGAGATGGTTATCTGTACTTCTTCACAGTCTACAGTTCTTCACAGACTGCAGTTCCTCACAGATCGTAGTGATCAGTAAGCATTGCAATGGAACTTTGATTTCTCTTGCTAGGTCCTTATTATTTTGAAGAGAATTAAAGACTCCTGTGTACAACCTCAAGGCTAAAACGCATGTTACATTTTTGTTAGCTTTCTTTGTGTGGCGTTTGATTTCATTTTTATAATTATGTTGAACATAGGTTCAAGTTTAACACGGTAAGTCCTGTTTCTTCGAGGTCGCCCTCTTATCTTGGTTTGTCACCTGTTTGGCCCAAAAAAGCAAATAACAGGCAAATATGGACATGTGATTCTGGCTTGAAAAGGCAGTGGTTGTTTTTTTGGTTGTTTTTTGTTTATTCAAAAACGTTTCTGCAAGTTTTGTGAGATATCAAACGTTATGGCAGATTTTTCTTTAATTCCACATGCACTGCTGTTGGCACAGCCGTTATTTTAAAGTTTTGCAACTTAACTAACGCAGCTTCCTGTTTTTTTTATCCCAACAATGGCCACTTTATCATCAGTAGCTGCTTCTTGATTTGCTTGATTTGTCAGAGGCTATTGTGGTCTAAACAGTGCTTTATTATGTGACATTGGATTTATTCCTCGCTTAACTTTCACTCCCGCAATTTGCTCACTGAGCTGAACCAGTCGCACAGTGTTCATTAGACTCAGCTGGTAGCTGTGTCGATACACTTCTGCAAAAACACCTGTGCGTTTCTTTTTAGACTGAAATTTGTTTGTTTTAGTCAGTGCGTACGTGCTAAGTTACTATGCAATTAATGTTTTGCTATGCAAAATTTTTTTTCCTTAATCGAACCAAATAGAGTTAGCAATAAAGAGGAGAGGAGAGTTTTTCCTTTAATTGTTGGGACATACTACACTTGCTCGCTGCTGCTGTAAGCTTTAGACCGTTTTAAGTTAAAAATAGATACAACTTCAGCTTCATGTCTTCAAAAGTTCAAGTGAAACATCATATTTTCATGCAGTTTGCAGAAACTGCAGAAAAGCTGCTCAAAACACATGTTTTCAGCAACACAAGTAGTGATTGAATTGCTGCTGTTAAATAAATACTTTTACCAAAAAACACTTGATATAGTCAAAAGAAATTCGCTACTGAACCGAGTAAGTTGTTCCTTTTCTAAACCTGCCTTCCATACAAACTTTCTTCACAATTTTATGGAAGGTTTTTACAGAAAATAATTTTTCCACCAATCCATCGCGAAAGCAAACCTTCATCAACTTCGTTAGATTTTATGACTATCTGGTTGCGTCTTTGGTAATAAATGTGATTTGGAAATATATCGAACGACTGTCAATATATTCCCAGAAATAATTCGCATCACATTTAGCCAATTGCTATGTCCCTACATACCTAAAAATAAGCAAAAAGTTATAATTTCATTGTTCATGCTAACGTTTGGTTATGTCGAATTTTGTTGCCAGATGTAGAAAAGCAGGAAAATTTAAACTATATTTTCGTTAAGGTTTACAACTTATAGCTTAGATTTGTTTTGATTTCAACGTACGAACTCATGAAATTCTCCATGCAAACTATAATCACGAAGAAACTATTGCTGCCGTTACAACAGTGCCAGTTTGAGTTTGATAAAGAGTGTTTTGCTCGAAGCAGAAGCATTGTGATGAGATATTCTTTAAGCATTTCATCCATGCTTTATGTAATTGTTTGACAAATATGTGACAGTCTAAGTGTTTACTGCGTGATTTTCTTAACATTCAAACTGGAATCAAGAAGGCAATCGGGATTTTCATAATTACAGTATGACACCAATACCACTGATATCTCTCTATTTGAATTTTTCAAGAGAGAGGTCTTGCCGGATTCCTGGGGTTAAAAGATTTGAACTGTCATTAATTTTCTGAAAACAGAGAAGTGAGTCAGCTGAATTAGGCATGTTAAAAAAGATATTTTTCACCTCAGAAATAATAAAAACAATATATTTGTATTTGATCTGAATCAAACGTAATCACACCCAAGCTTGGTGGTATCATTATAACATATTATGGCATTTAGTTCTGGAGTCAACAAACGTTGTGTTCTTTTTCAGGAAACAACTTCTACGAACATTTCTATACCGTGTATAGTGCTGCATCGTGTCTTCAAACAATGTTTTCACAGGAGAATCAAACTCGAAGCTAGCATCACAAGAAATTAAGGTTTGCTCTGAAGCTAATTACGTTGTTTTAGTACACCAAATATCAAGTTTGATTTAGAGGACCTGATTTTTTAAGACTCTCAGTAGTGTTCTGGATTGGCACCCGCTGTTACCCGTACTGGATGTGTTCGGCATGGGGTGGGTCATCAAACGCTCTTCTCAGGGCGCGGCAGCGGAAATGCTGCCGAAGACCTGCGACCCAACATACTCCAGCCGAACACTGAGGGGCTTACTGCAGACAAAATCTCTGTGATTGAGCAGCTAGCCTATAAGAACAAGGCTTTTATCATTGTCCTGCAGGAGACCAACTGCACAACTGAAGACAAGCTAGTGATTCCCGGGGGGAGGCTCGCAAAGTGGGGGGGTTTTCGCGTTTATATGGCCTACTTTGACCGGCCCTGGACGCCAATCGA